>Ga0307999_1000497_pt1 | contig 11105 bp, 2 predicted proteins | sample Neamet1_FD_203158 | JGI IMG/M metagenome (GOLD analysis project Ga0307999, IMG submission 203158) | Marine microbial communities from water near the shore, Antarctic Ocean - #1 | ecosystem: Environmental > Aquatic > Marine > Unclassified | place: Southern Ocean | collected 2014-06-04 | reverse complement strand
CCTAGAATTGCATCAACTACTAATATTGACGCCTCATGTGGAGGGCAAATTTGTTTTGACTTTAGAATGGAAACGCAATCACCAGCTCCTTGTGATGGGCCTGACCAAGCAAATGAAGCAATCTACTTACAATATAAAAATAATACTACTGGTGGAGGATGGACAACCTTTCAAACTTTTGCTCCTGGAAGTTTTACTACAACACAGTGGCAAAATTATTGCTACACTCTTCCGGCAGGAGCAACTACAGGAGCATCTCCAAGTCAAGTTCAATTCAGATGGTATCAAGGTAGCGCATCTTCACCTACTTATGATTTATGGGGCATTGACAACATAAGCATATCGCTTAATCCACCTTGTGGAATACCATATATCACCACTTGGTTTGGTCCAAATATACCGTTCAATTATAACGCTGACACTGTCATAGTTTCTCCTGTTTCTGATTCAGCAATATATTCTGTATTTGTCACAAACGGAACAACAAGTTGTACTGATAGTTTTACAGTATATATTGAACAACCTTCCATTATTTCTTCAGTTATATCTTCTAGCTGTACAGGATCAGACACATTAGATGCTCAAGCAACCATTACGGCTAATTGCGAATACACACTTCAATTATGGAATTATCTACCTTCACCCGGTGCAACTCAGCCTGGATGGAATATTGGGGGTGCAATTCCATCATACCACAACTTAGACGTCATAATAAACAATAACTTGTATAGCAACTACACTATGACAACTGGAGGGAATCAAACTTCTATTAGCTATCAAATACCTGTAACAGATGGAAATTCACTTGAAACTAATTTTACTAACGGAGGAAATGCGGCGAATGAATGCAAGTATTCTATTTTTGATAGTCAAGGCAATAATTTAACACCTCCTTTAGGAATAGGTTTCCCTGGAAATGCTCCTGGGAACTTCAATACATTAGTTACCTGTCCTGCGACTGCGACTTACACATATAATTGGTCAAACATTACTAATGGTGGAGTATCAGGATTAAGCAATTCTAATATTCAAAATCCATTAGCCACAGTTGCAGTCAGTACTCAATTTCAAGTTATCGCTACAGACTCTTTGAACTTGCAATGCAATGCAATTGACACAGTAACTGTATTACCAAATTCTAATGCTATTTCCGCAACATTAACTGGAGACACTTTGATCTGTGCTGGAGACCCTATAATCCTTAACTTCTCACCTGTAGGAACTAGTCCTTTTAATATTGATATAATTATTACTAATTCAAGCGGATCAAGTACTGCTTCTTATCAAATTGATTTATTTAGTTTACAAACTAATGGATCTGGAGCTATTACATTCTACCCTTTAGAAAATACAACTTACTCAATAGTTAATCTATCAGATCTTACAGGATGTCCGGCATCAATAGTTGACCCAACACTTACAGTTGTGGTAAAAAATATTCCTAGCGCAGGTAATACAGCAACTGTTGATTTTTGCGCAAACGATTTATCAATTTACGATTTATCAACTTACCTAAGCGCTGCTGATACTGGTGGTTTTTGGAATGGTCCTGGTATTCTTCAAACAAATGGATTAGCACTAAATTTTGACCCTCCAATTAACTCCGCAGGAGTATATACTTATACAGTTGATAACACTCCTTGTCCTAGCGATTGGGCAACTGTTACCGTTAATTTAGCTACCCCTCCTAATTCAGGAACAACTATAAATCAAGCATACTGTCAAAATGCATTACCCGTTGACTTAGCTTCTTTATTAGGCTCTCCAGATCCTGACGGAGTTTGGGTTGATCCCAACACAAATGTATCTTCCCCTCCTCTAGGAACTGCTAGTTTTAATTTCGACCCTTCAGTTAACCCGTTAGGGACTTATACTTACACGGCTACTGACCCTAGCGGAACTTGCCCAGACGAAAATTCTAATGTAAATATTAGTATTAATAATTTACCAACAGCAGCTATTAGTTCAAGCATAACTAATATTTGTGCTGGACAAAGTGGTTGCTTAGATTTTGTATTAACAGGAGTCGCTAATTTCTCTATTGATTTATTCGATGGAACAACCAATACAAGCTATACTATTGATGCAAATGGATTAGATATTTTCGGAAACTGCGTTACAGTATCACCAATAACCACAACAACTTATTCTATAACTTCAATTACAGATAATAACGGGTGTATTTCGTACCCAATTACATCAATCCTTATAAATGTAAGTCCTGAGCCTAATGCTGGAATTGTATTAGGACCACTAAATATCTGTTCAGATGATATTTCAGGGACCTATCCATTACAAGATGAATTAGGAGGCTTACAGGACGGAAATGGATATTGGTCAGTACCTAATCAACTTCCAAATAACCCTAATTTTGATTATAATCCACAAACTATGCCTGCAGGAATATACACTTATACTGTGGTAGCTGCACCTTGCCCAGATGCTGTCTCAAATATAACCGTCAACTTAATTACTCCTCCTTTTTCAGGAATACCTGACAGTAAAGATATTTGTATTAATAACTATAATGCCATCAACACATATGATTTAAACGACCTACTAATTGGGCCTGATCCTGTTGGCATTTGGTGTGCAGGCCTTCCTGGAGGACTACCAATATCTCAATTTATTAACCCGAATACATATGGAGCAGGAAATTTTACGTTTTCTTATGAAGTTTTTGGGACACCACCTTGTATAAACACGACGACTACAGTTACCTTGATAATAAATCCTGAACCAGTTGTAAATACATTCACATCAAATATCCCTACTGTTTCTCAAGGAAACGCAATAATTTTATCATTAGACATGAGTGTTGGAACAGCTCCTTTTACAATAAGTTTAGCAGATGATGATTCCCCTTCAAATATATCTTCTTTCTTAATTTTTCCTCCGAACATGAATGGTTCTGTTACTGTTATTCCTAATGTCTTCCCTATCACAACTTATTCTATTACTAGTATTGTTGATGGGAATGGATGCTCAACTACTTCAGTTTTAACTGTACCAGTTACAGTTGACCCCTACCCTGTCATCGACCAATTCAACTCAGCGACTAATGTTGTTTGTTACGGCACGATTCCAAGTGTAAATATGACCTTAACACAAGGAGAAACCCCCGTAATAGTTAGTTATATTTACAATGGAGTAACTTATAATGAAGTAATTGGTGCTGTAGGTCAGGTTGCTCCAATAGCAGTAACTATTCTTTTGGATACAGCTAACTTAAATTATGGAGCAAATGCAATTACGATTATTAGCGCTACAGATAATAGTGGCGTACTTTCTCCTAACAATTTAATCCCTAACCCTATCCTTGTTACTGTAAATCCTAATCCTATTGTAACCTTTACAACCACAACACCCGAAATTTGTTTTGGGCAACCTGCAATCTTAGAATTTGGCTTCCTTGTTGGTACAGCTAATTTTAATGTTGATTATAGAAAAAATACTTCCCCACAGACTCCTTTAGTATTTAATAATTCAGGCACACAATCATACACTTTAATACCTAATCCAGTAGTTGGTTTAAATACTTACGACATGATACAAGTAACCGATGCAAATAGTTGTATGAGTAAAATTAATGCAACTGCACCTGTTACAATAACAGTAAATCCTACTCCTATTCTTGACATTACAGTTAGTGGTAAAAATCCTATTTGTGTAAGTGAAACCTCAGCATTATTCTTTCCTGTTATATCAGGAACTCCTCCTTACAATTTAAATTATTTAGCAGGAACTACTAGTTCAACTGCAAATGTTGATGCAGTTGGAAATATAGTCACAACAGGAACTACTCAACCTATCTCTCCTATTATCACTACAAGCTATACCTTAGTTGGAGTTACTGATGCAAAAGGATGTACCAACTCATTAACTAATAGCACTAATTTAGTTGTTAATAAATTACCTGTTGTTGATATTTCAGGAACAAAAGAAATCTGTAATACTGATGTAACTCAATTATATTTTGAATTTACATCAGGGAATTCCCCCTGGACAGTTAACTATAAAGCTAACGGAGACCCTTATTCAGTTACACTTTCAAGTAATAGCGATTCAATTTCAGTTAGCCCGAGTAATACAACAACATATAACGTTACATCTGTAGATGATATTTATTGTACAAATCTGATTACTGATATTGCAATTATTACTGTAAATCCATTACCTGAAGTAGAAGTAAGTGGTGGAGGTTCAATTTGTGATGATGGCAGTACAGTTGATGTTATAATTAAAACAACAAGTGGAACACCTACTTTTAATTTACAATACAACATTGGAATTGACAGTTATTTAGCTTCAAATATTGGCTATCAATATATAATTACAACGAATGATGCAGGTTTATATACTGTAACCAAAGCAACAGACAGCAAAGGTTGCATTGCAAATGTAGTTAATGGAAACGCTTTTGTAAATATTAACCCTATGCCTGAAGCAAGTATTTCTGCCTATCCACAGCCTGCTGATATTACCAATCCTTTAGTTTACTTCACTGATCAGTCAATAAACCATACAAATGGCATATGGGATTTCGGCGATGGAAACTCTACTATTTCTAATTTTGGAAAGACATATCATACTTTTTCTGATACAGGGAGATATATAGTATCTCTTGAAATAATGACTGATAGTGGATGCTTAACGACTGCGTATCAAAATATTATTATTGACCAAGCTTTTAAAATTTATATCCCAAACGCCTTTACACCAAACAATGATTTAAATAATGATTATTTTTTACCTATTGTAGAAGGAGTTAGAGAATATGATTTTCAAATATATGATCGTTTTGGAGAAAGGGTATTTATGACAGATAAAACGGATTTCTCTTGGGATGGTAAAGTAGAGGATAGTAATGAATATGCTAGTGCTGGAAATTATGTCTACAATATAGTTATCATTGATTTTAATGGAAAAGATAGAGTTTATCAAGGTTCTTTATTATTGATTAGATAAAGTGAGAAAGGTTAAAAATAAGACATTCCTATTAGTTATTATATCCATTTTATTCTCGACTGAGACTTTTGCTTCTCATGCTGCTGGAATGGATATTACATATAAATATGTAGGCACTCTAGCAAATCCTGGTGGAATTACAGGAATAGGAAGAGAGGTTTCCGTAACAGTAATTACTGATTACTATGGAACTCAGGCAAGTTGGGCTATAAGAGATGGTGCTGGCAATATCTATGCTCAAGGAGGGCCATATACAAACGGCTGTAATCTTACGTCTAGCAGAACACATGTAGTCACCGTTTGCTTACCAACTAATACATCATTAAAATTTCATTGGTATGATTCAGATGGTGATGGCTGGAACTCCTACTGCACAAACAACATGGGTTACTATGTAACACAAGGAACTGCTACACTAACTTCCGGAACACCTACAAATGGAAGTAGTGGATTATCTACTTTTTCAGTAAATAATTCTGTAACACCTATTTGTACATGGACAACTTTAGCTATTATTGAAACACTAGAATATGAGATAACCCTTGCTTTTTATAGAGAGTGTAATGCTGGCGGATCACCGGGATTAGCAGCCCCTAATTCTATTGATATTAGATATAAAAAAATGAGTGGAGGTTCTCAATCATCTTGGATAAGCCTACCGAGATTACCAGGATCTACAAATATAACTCCTGTATGCTCAACATTACCTGGGGACCCCTGTACTTCTGGACTAATTAGTAATGCTTATGTAAAGTATACTTATAAAAAAATTATCACCTTACCTTCTAGAGATTCATGGAAAATATGGAACGATCCTATTTATGCTCGAAATGCAACCACATATGGAAGCATAGGTGGTGGAAATTGGGATGATCTCTGTGTGATCGCTAATATTGATAACACCACATATTTGAGTAGTTCACCTGTTTTCTCTTCAGATCCAGTTGGATTTTTATGCGCTGGATCTGGAGGAGATTGTTTTTATAATGGCGCAACAGATCCTGATCTTGATAATTTAAGCTATAGTCTTATACAGCCAAAAACCGATCAAGGTGTTAATGATAATATGCTCTATCAAGGTGGGGCTACATATTTACAACCTTATCCTAGCACATTTACTTCTCCCAGCACAACTACATGTGATCCAATAACTGGTGATTTATGTATCAATACAAGTCTTCAAGGAACTTCAGTTGCTGCAATTAGAGTAACAGAATCTAGAAATGGAAATAATGTCGGATTTGTAACCAGAGATATACAAGTTTGGTCTAGGGCTTGTTCCAATACTTCAAGTACAAGTACAAGTACGAATATAAATTCCGGAACAATCACCGGTTTTAATGACACTACAAAAACATTTAATTTTTGCGCAAACGGAAGTAGTCAATTAAGTTTTACTACAGACGTTTACTCTAATAGTAATTTAGAAATTAATTATTCTGGCCTACCTATCGGAGCGACATTTACAACAAACCCTTCTATCCCACTAACTTCAGACACTGTCATGGGCACATTCAACTGGATTCCAACACCTGCTGATATTCTAGGCTCTCCATATATATTAAATATCGTTATAAACGACGATAATTGCCCCATCCCTAATTCAACTACTCTTACATATATAATTAATCTAAAAACTGGTCTTAGTGATTCTATTACAAATACAATTACAGATGTTTCTTGTAACGGACAAAGCAATGGAAATATTAGTTTGTCTATTTCTGGTAATCAAGGTCCTTACTCCTTCGTTTGGAGTACTGGGGATTCTTCACAAAATATTTCTAATATTGGCGGGGGCATATACAATGTAATAGTTACAGACTCTCTTGGTTGCTATAGTAACCAATCATATACTTTAATCGATCCTCCTGTGTTTACAGCTTCTGTAAATAAAAATAATATCACATGCTTTAATTCAAATGATGGCATGGCAAGCATCAATACGTTTGGTGTTACAGCAACTTATATCTGGTCTAACTTAGCTTTTAGCGACAGTATTTACAATCTATCAGCCGGAATTTATTCTGTAGACATTACAAGTCCAGACGGATGCATTTTAACTGAGTTCATTACAATTACTGAACCTAACGCTATAAGTACTACAACTATAACTTCAAACATAAGCTGTAATGGACTCAATGACGGAAATATTACACTTACTATTAATGGGGGTATCCCTGACTACACAATTGATGCACCACCTTATAATCAAACATTAATTGGAGGGATAAATACATTTACTACGCCATCATTATTAAGTTCAGGCATTTATAATTACAGCATTACAGACTCTAATGGATGTGTATTTAATTCATCTGTTATACTTTCTGAACCGGCTCCAATTTCAGTAACTGAAAGTCAAACAAATGTAAATTGTAATGGAGGAAATGATGGGACAGCAACTATAATAATAAATGGAGGAACTCCAAACTATATTCAAAATTGGGGACCTAACAATCCACTTAATTTATCAGAAGGCGCTGCTAATTATCAAATAACAGATAATAATGGATGTACTTATACTGATAGCGTTATTATTACTGAACCGAACATACTTACAGCAACTTTCACACAAACAAATGTCAGCACCTGCTTAGGTGCTGACGGAAGTATTAATACAACTATTTCAGGAGGAACAAACCCATATATTTACAGTTGGAATAATGGTTTTATTACTGAAGATTTAAATAATCTTTCAGCCGGAATTTATCTACTAACGGTTACAGACGATAAAGGATGTATAGCTATATTGAATGTAACTATTACGGAACCTCTATCCCCTACTTTAAGTTTTTCTCAAGCTAATGTAAGTTGCTATGATGGAAATGATGGAAGTATAGATTTAACAGTAAATGGAGGAACTTCACCTTTTACCTATATATGGACAACTACTGCAACCACACAAGATATCAATAGCCTTATTGAAGGACAATATACAGTACAAGTAAGTGATAATAATTCTTGCACACAAAATATTACTATAACTATTACAGAACCAACTGCACCTAACATTTCAACAACTCATATAAATATTGACTGTAACGGGAACACAACAGGAAGTATTGACTTAACAATAGTTGGCCCTTCAACTCCATACAATACAACTTGGAATAATGGTTTTATTACTGAAGATTTAAATAATCTTTCAGCCGGAATTTATTCTTACACAATTACAGATATAAATGGCTGTAACTACTCAGACATTGTAAATGTTACTGAACCATACTCTTTAAATATAAGCCCTAATGTTTCTAATGTTAGTTGCAAGGGATGGAATAATGGTTATATTATTTTAAATACTAGTGGAGGTACAGCATCATATAATGAAAGTTTTGGAACAGCAAACCCGGCCTCTTTAACTGCTGGCAATTATCCTTTTACAATTATAGATAATAATGGATGTGTTTATTCTAGCAGCATTAGCATTACTGAGCCTGACTCTCTTTTAGTTACTTCTAGTTCAACTAATGCGACTTGTGAAGGCTATTTTGATGGAACAGCCCTATTAATTAAAACAGGAGGAGTTCCTGGTTACACTGACAATTGGGGGATTAGTAATCCTAATGGATTAAATGCAGGAATACATACTTATACAGTTAATGACGCAAACAATTGCACTGCTCAAGGAAATATAACAATTACTGAGCCACCAGGAATGCAAATTACAATAGACACTTTCAGTGTGTCATGCTTTGGATTGAATGATGGTTACGCAACTTTAACAATTTCAGGAGGTGGTGGAGCGCCCTATATTCAGGATTGGGGGACAGTAAATCCAAATACATTACTTGCAGATACTCATCTATTTAGCGTTACAGATGCAAATAACTGTACAGCACAAGGGCACGCGGTTATCACACAGCCTAATGATATTCAAATAAATGAAATCATAAGTGATGTAACTTGTTTTGGAGAAAATGACGGTACAGCCCTTTTGCAAATTAATGGAGGTATTGCACCTTATACTGAAAATTGGAACGGAATAGATATAACAACTTTATCTGCCGGATCATATACTTACTCTGTAATTGACATTAATAATTGTGTTAAAAATAGCTTTATAACAATTAACGAACCCGATACTTTACGAGCTAGTGCTACTATAGTGAATTCTAATTGCTTTAATAGTAATGACGGAAAAATATATCTTAACATTACAGGCGGAACATCTCCTTACTCGAAAGATTTTGGAATTTACAACTCTTTTGCTTTAGAAGCTGGCAATTATAATTTTATAGTAACTGATGTAAATGGATGTCGTTTTGATAGTAATACAGTAGTAGGTCAAGCTGATGAGCTTTTAATTAATTTTAGTGCAGAAAGCCCAATTTGCCGAAACGATTCTAGTGAGATTACAATTAGCATCAATAATCCATTAAATAATATATACACAATAATTATTCAAGATTCAATACAGCAATCATTTGTGATTGATTCATCTGGAATCTTAGTTCCTGAAGGAGTAAAATTAAAACTTAGTCCAAACTTTACTAATGACTTAATCTTACTTTCAATTACTGACGAAAACGGATGCTCAAGCAGCTCAAATGATATAGTCAATGTAATTGTAAATCAATTACCTGCTTTAGATATTACCTTAACAGATATTTGTGTAGGGTCACCTTCTTTTACGATTAATGGAGGAATTCCAACAGGAGGAAATTATTTTATTAATGATAAAAATACAAATTTCTTTGATGTTGAAAATTTAGAAAATGGAGCATATACTATCCAATATAGATATACTGACATTATTACTAGCTGTAGTAATGTAATTGAAAAAATAATTAATATCTATCCTTCTCCTACAGCAAAATTTTCATTTAGTCCACAACCAGCTAACATTGATAACCCAAATATTTTATTCATCAATGAAAGCAATAACATTGAAAACACAAAATGGAATCTAGGAGATGGCACAATACTTGAAGCAGAATTAGAATTCTTGCATACTTATACTGACACAGGTACTTATGAAATAATTTATGTAGTAAATAATATTTTTAATTGTATTGATAGCGCAACCGCTATTATAACAATTAATCCTGTATATAAAACGTTTATCCCTTCAGCTTTTACTCCAGATAATGATGGTGATAATGATTATTTCTACCCATCAATTATTGGAGGAAATAGTTATAATATGAAAATATATAATAGATGGGGCGAAATTATTTATAATGAAGATAATGGAACATGGGATGGTAAGTTAAATAATAATGCAGTAAAAGATGGCTTATACTGCTATTCAATTTCAGTTAATGACTTCAAAAACAAACCCTTCATCTATACAGGAATTGTCACTCTTATAAAATAGATGAAAAATATAGTACTGCTTTCTGATACTCACCACACATTAGATGAGCGTTTTTTTCCTCATTTTGAAAAAGCTGATGAAATTTGGCATGCTGGAGATATTGGCTCACTTTCTGTTACTGATAGATTAAAAAGTTTCGCAGCAATTCGAGTTGTGTATGGTAATATTGATGATAATACTATCCGCACAGAGTTTAAGAGAAACCTATATTTTAAATGTGAAAATGTGAATGTAATGATGACTCATATTGGCGGCTATCCAGGTAAGTATGATAAAAATATACTCACTCTGATTGAACAAGCTAATCCTGATTTATTTATTTGTGGACATTCACACATATTAAAAGTAATGTATGATAAAAAGTACAAATTACTACATATGAACCCTGGAGCAATAGGAGACTACGGAATACATATAGTAAAAACGATACTTTGCTTCAGGATTGAAGGAAAAGAAATAAAAGATTTACGAGTAGTTGAGCTCCCTAGAAGTAAAAAACAATTCTAAATTCAACGAATTCTGTCTGCTGAATTTACTAATTTTTCATCCTTCTTAATGAAAAAATTAGCAATAATTAAAGAAATAAAAGGTACAATTAAGAGTATAATTCCAATACCAAACACCTCTTCATTTCTATGTATAAATACGATTAAGAAAAAAGCAATGGTTATCATTAATCGAGCAATAGAAGCAATTAATTGTTGTTTTTTTCTTTTTTTGAACTGAAATATTGCAAAAAGGGATAAAGCAGCTGACAAGAACACAAACAAGCGCGCGTCAGCAAAATGCTCCTTCAATAAGTAGCTTGTTGTCTCGTTTT
>Ga0307999_1000494_pt1 | contig 11112 bp, 10 predicted proteins | sample Neamet1_FD_203158 | JGI IMG/M metagenome (GOLD analysis project Ga0307999, IMG submission 203158) | Marine microbial communities from water near the shore, Antarctic Ocean - #1 | ecosystem: Environmental > Aquatic > Marine > Unclassified | place: Southern Ocean | collected 2014-06-04 | reverse complement strand
TTCTCCTATTAAATTATCTGCATAACCGCAAACATCAGGCCTAGGCCCTACAAGACTCATATCACCTTTTAATACATTCCATAACTCAGGAAGTTCATCCAATTTAAGCTTTCTTAAAAAAGCACCGACCTTTGTAATTCTGATATCACCCCTAAAAGAAATAGTACTATTAGAGTTTTGAATTACGCTCATAGATCTAAACTTTATCATTTGAAAAATTTTACCATTTTTTCCTATTCTTTTTTGCACAAAAAAAACTGGACCTACAGAAGACATTTTAACTAAAAGGGATACAATAATAAAAATAGGAGCTAAAACTAATAGTCCAATTAATGATGTAATAAAATCAAATAGTCTTTTCATTAGATTCGTTTTTTTAGTGCATTAAATATATAATGGATAAAACACCATAAACTATAAATAAAAGATAATTTTTCAACCTTTCTATAAACCTGCCAAACAAATTTTAAAGCATTAACTTTATTAGCTGACAAAGAATCTGAAGTTTCTCTATAACTTGACAGCACTTCATTTAAACCATAAGCATCAAAGCCTCTTTTTAATAATTGCAACCAAAGAGCCATATCTTCTGAAACTCTAATATTTGGCATTTCAATTCTACCTGTTTTATCTAAATCTATAACAACCGTCAAACAACCAATAATTGTGTTTTTCAAATAAGACGAATAAGTCATGTTTTTAGGTGCCTCTATTATATTAAAAAATGATTTTCCATCTTCAGACATTATTTGATATGCTGTAAATGAAAATGCAATATTTTTATCTTTCATGAATAATATTTGTTTCTCCAGTTTCTCTTCATTCCAAACATCATCTGAATCTAAAAAAGCAACATACCTTCCTTTAGCTTCACGAATTGCAATGTTTCTTGCCTCAGCAGCCCCAACATTCTTCCTTAAAAAAAAAGGTCGTATTCTCTCATTCTTTTCTGCCAAGCAAGTAATTGCATCTTTAGAAGCGTCTGAAGAGAAATCATCAACAATAATCAATTCCCAATTCAAATAAGTTTGATTCAAAACAGATTGCACACATTCTTTTATATGTTTCTCAGAATTAAATGATGGGGTTATTACTGAAACTAAGTTATCCATTTTCTGAAAAGTTTTCATTCTTTATGGAATTAGTATTTTTTATCTTAAATTTAGAAGGAATATTGTCAAGATCTAATTCTACTTCAATTTTATTTTTAGATGCAAATTGTTTAACTTTTTCAAGAAAAAGATGAGGATTATTACAAATATCTTCATACCAGACAATTAAAGTATCTTTTTCATCATACGATTTATCTAAATTTTTAATAATCTGATTATATTGCCATAAACATTTTTCATATTTATTTATATTTCTTTTTTTCTTCCATCCAATTGGCTTCAATGAAAACCAATCTCTATCCTTATTAACATTAATAATCGAATTCAGATTGGCAATTTTATCTCTTTTTAAATAAATAAATAGAATACCTGGAAATATATTTCTTAATTCTTGTACAGAGAAAGCATGACCTAAATATGATACTATCATTAAATTATTCTTTAAAAGTCTACCAAAAACTTTTTTAATATAGTTAACTCTTGAGCTCGGAACCTTTTTCAAAGGCTCTTCTAAACTTTGTCCAATCCAATATTCCCAAAACCTCATCCCCTCAGATTCTCCATAAATTCCATCTACCCAACCTAAATTAGATTGAAATTTTTTTCTAACTTGCTTATTGCTTGAAAGAAAACCTCCAATTAAAGGCAGAGCATACAATAGATTCCACAAATTAGTTAAGTATAAGCTTTTAGTTCCTCTAGCAAGAATTTGAGTTGTTAAAGTTGAACCACTTCTAGGTGCAGAAATAACAGCAATCATAGGGTATCTATCTATTTTATTTTTTTTAAAAAAGATTTCTACCCATCTAAATAAATATGGATTTATCATTTGAAATACTCTTCCAAATTTTGTAAATATTGAATGTCTACCGCTTCTCAAAACTTCTTACTATTTTTTCTTGCTCTAAAATAACACTTAATTTTAAAAACAAATTTAAATTAACTCTTTGGATTATGCTCTTAAATGGGTAAAGGAGTTTTATTACTAAACTTAATCCTCTTAAATTAATAACATGAAGTTTGCAATAGGCCTTTCTAAATTTAAACTTTTCAATAAGAAATTGCTGAATATTAGTATTATGAGAAATACTTCTCGCCCCATCATTAACATATTTAAAATTTTTCTCATTTAAATAAAACTGATTCATTTCATAAAACAATACATAACTTGAATATAACTTTAAAAAATCAGGATGAAACCTAATTTCATCATATTCACAGCAATTATGTGAGATCTTATTCTGACTATATCCAATTAATTTATCAGAACCCTTTAAATAAATCCCCCAAAACTCTCTAACACCATCCAATTTGGTAATCTCACTTTGAAAAACATCTTTACTGTCAGGTTGAGTAAAAGATTTATATCTATCAAAAGATGCCTTATAGACTTCAAATCCATTTATTAGGATTTCATTCTTAGTGATTATCTTAACATCTATTTTTTTTAAACCTCTTCTTATTTTACTTCTAGTATTAGCAGAATAGGAATCAATATCTAATTGTGAATCATTAATTATAAACCAGAATTCTGTTATATTTTCAGAATCAAAATTAGAAGTCCATCTTGCAAAGAAAGCCGATTTATATTTAATTATTTTTTGAATCTCATCACATGAGCTTTTAACCTCTATATGAGGAGGTAAAGTTGGTAAAATAGCACCATTATATTTACGCCACACATCCATTTAAATAAGAAATCTCATAGAACTATCAAATAACAATACTGGTAAGGTAAAAACAATTAACAACACTAACCTTAAAGCAATACGTTTTAATTTATTTTCAATTTGACTAGAATATCTATATAAATCATATATTAAAAATATAATAAACATCATACCTAACCTTTCAGCAATCATTTCTTGCTTGAATAGTACATAGCCAAGCATAAGAATAACAAAAAATAATAATGAAGGTATTTCTAATATAATATTATATATATTATCTTTAAACTTAAAAATGAAAAATGAAAAAACACTTAAAAATAAAATTAGATATGCTATACTCATATCAACTTTAGTAGGGTCAGCATCTTTTAAATGAGAAATAAAAGGAAGTAACCCAACAAAACATAAAGAAATGATAATAGCTATGGTTATTCTATCTTTAAAATTAAAACTAAAACACTTCTTAACTATAAAGATAGGAATAAGAAATAAAACAAGATTATGAATAAAAAATGAAATTATAAAAAATCTTAATGACTTACTAGCATTTTCTTCAATCAATGAATAAGAATATAACAGTATAATAGTTGCATAAAATTGACGATAAATATTCTCATAACCAAACAAGAATGGAAAGCAAGTCACCAACACAACTACAGCTCCTTTACCTAGCTTATTTGTAGATTCGGTCTTTAAGATTTTCAAAAGATAATATATCCACAAGATATCTAATAAAATAAAAGTTAGTAACTCCGATTGAGTTAGAGTATATAAAACTTTCAATCCAAACCAAAATACAAACTCTCTTAAGTAATAAAAATGAAAAGAAATTTCCTGCATTTCAATAGCATAAGTCAACACATCTTTTTGATATCCACCAAAGTTAAATCCATGAATACGCACAATAATCATGAAAATAAATAATGCAGGTATATATAAATATTTAAGAATTAAGTTTTTCTCTAAAAGGATAGTTATTAAACCTAATACAAATAATAATATAAATGCAACTAACTCCAAAGCCTAAGATTTATTGATATTAAAATATTTGTAAGAAGAATAAATTGACAGAAAAAAACTTAAAATTGATAAAGTATAAATCATTATTAATGAATTCTCATTAGCTGATGTTAAGGTAAAATTAAAACTAATGAATAGAATCAAAGATACGGCAACTAAAGATAACGCCATTACTTTACTTTCTTTTTTTATTAACTCATGATCCAGACTAAAATAAGGTTGAAATAATGCTGATGCCATGAAGATAAAAATGAAACTTACACTTAAGTCTTTTGCATATGAAACTGTTTGTAATGTATCTTCCAAAGAAAAAACACCTCTTTGAAAAATAAACTGAATAATATTAAATCCAAAAACATCAATTACATACACTAAACCAATACCTAAGCACAATGAAACAAAAACTGAAAACACTATTAACTTAACTTCTTTTTTAACAGATAATCTTCTTAAAACAATAGTGTTTAAATTTAAAATTATAGCAGTAAGTAATGCATTTAACAAAACTATAGAATAATTAAAAAAGGAAATATTATTATCATTATCAAGCCCAGCAGCAAATCTTGAAAGCAACATTATAATATTTGCAAAATTACCTAGTAACATTATAGATATATTAATATCCTTTGTCCCAAATCCAACATTTTTACCCTTCAACTCTTTAAACATTGGAGTGAAATACAAATATATCATACTAAATAATCCTATAATTCTACTTATAGCTATTCCAAGCACACCAAAAAACAATGATAGAGGATAAAGAATAACTGTTGAAATAAACATATCGACAGTTGTAGCAATAGAGTGTTTTTTAAACTGACCCTTGCCTTGGATAATAATCAAGAATATTGAACTATAAAAGTTTACAGAGACAATAACTCCTAACAATAATGAGATGAAAATAAATACCCAAAAATTACTTGGGTTAATATAAAATACAATTGGAATTTGAATACATTGACTCAACCAAAACAAACTCCATGTGATTTTTTTAGAAAAACTAAAGATATTAGATAAAGATATTTTTTCTCCAGAAGAATATAATTTTGAAAATTTAGACAATAAACTTGCCTGAAGAGCACTACCTTGAGTTAGCTGAGAAAATAAATCAGAAACTGTTCTTAACAATAAAAAGTTGGCATATATCATTGAAGAACCAAATATTGAAGCAAAGATAATTTCCCTAAAAAAACCAAATCCTTTTTTAACAATATTTGAAAAAAACATATATATAAAATCTATGACTAATCTTGATGATAATATGTTTTTGTTGGCCATATAACTTTAACCCCTCACTCCTATTTGTATGTATTTGAATCCTTTACTTTCTACAAAATCTGTTTTAAATTGATTTCTACCATCAATAAATAAATTCCCGTTCATTTTGGATTTAATTAGATCAAAATCTGGACTTCTAAATTCTTTCCATTCAGTTACTAATATTAAAGCATCAGCACCTTCTAAAACTGAATACTTATCATTACAATAGTTAACTTTTATATCTTTTAAATAAAATTTCGCTTCATCTATTGCTTTAGGATCATAAGCGCTTACTTCTCCACCAGCTTTTACTATTGATTGAATTAAATTAATTGATGGTGCTTCTCTCATGTCATCAGTCTCAGGCTTAAAAGACAAACCCCATACAGCAATTTTTTTTCCATGCAAATCATCTCCAAATTGACTAACTAATTTAGAAAATAAGACTTTTTTCTGAGCTTTATTTACTCGTTCAACAGATGATATCAATTCAGGATTATACCCATGATCATTAGCAATATTAACTAAAGCCTGAACATCTTTTGGGAAACAACTTCCACCATAACCACAGCCAGGGTAAATAAATTGGTAACCAATTCTCTTATCACTTCCAATACCGGTACGAACATGATTCACATCAGCACCAACACTTTCACAAATATTTGCTATCTCATTAATAAATGAAATTTTGGTAGCTAACATAGCATTAGCAGCATATTTAGTCATCTCTGCTGAACGAATATCCATACCTATAAACCTATCATTACTAAAAGTAAAAGGATCATATAGGTTACGCATAAGCTGCATAGCATTTTTGTCATCAGCACCAACTACTACCCTATCAGGGTGCATGAAATCCTTAATAGCAGCACCTTCCTTTAAGAATTCAGGATTAGATACAATATTAAAAGTTAAAGATGAATCCCTTACGTCTAATGCAGATTGAATTTTTTCTTTAACCTTATCCGCTGTACCTACAGGAACAGTTGACTTATCAACTATCACTAAATGATGTTGCATATTTTCTCCAATAGACTGAGCAACCTGAAGTACGTATTTTAAATCAGCGGATCCATCATCACCCATAGGAGTTCCTACTGCAATAAAAACTACTTCTGAAACAGATAAAGCATCATTAATATCAATAGAAAATTTTAAAGAACCTTTAGCGAAATTATCTCTTACTAAAGTTGATAATCCAGGTTCATAAATTGGAATAACACCATTTTTTAAGTTGTCAATTTTAGATTGATCAACATCAACACAGACTACATCATTCCCCATTTCTGCAAAACATGCAGCAGCAACTAATCCAACATATCCTGAACCTATAATGCCAATCTTCATAATTTAACTTCTATTAAATGTTTGATTCACATTTACAAAAATCGCAATAACTATTGCAATTAAAAAAGATATTAGAAAAGCAACTGAGATTAGAAATAAACTAGCCCTATCAGGAACCTGAGTCTTACTAAAACCTTGAACAAAGCTTAATGGTTCTAAAAGTAATTGATGGGTTAAATTTAAAGTTCTATGTTGAATCAACTCAATGATATGATTTTGTGATTCGTTAACCTGATTTTGAGAATAAATACTCATAGTAATCATGTCTAAATCAGAATTATCCAACCCTCTTAGCCTTTTTAATTCTACAACTTCCTCATCAATAGACTCAATCTCTATCTGATTAGTTTCCTGAAATTTGTCATGATATTTACTAATATATTTATTATTATTAAAAAGGTAAATAAGGCCTTTTTGTACTCTGAAAATAATTTCATTATCTTTAACAGTAAGTTCAACACTAAACTTAGGAGTGTTGTGTTCTTTTCCGTCTTGATCCGCATTAATAATCTGAGCAGCAATTATACTTTTAATTAAGGAGGCTTCATCTTCTAAGATATTCAATTTTTCAGAAACAACTATAAAGTCTTCTTTCAATATATCTAGCTGTAAATTATTGATTAAATTAATTGCTGTTCTTTGATTCATTTCTTCCTTAGAATCATAAATTCTTTCAAACTCAGAAACGCCTGAAGTAGCAATTGCAATTGTTGAAAAATATTCAGGTTTAGTTTTTTCAAATATAATCATACTAAGAAATCCTATGAAAGTAATAGAAATAATTAATAACTTAAACTTAATAAAGAACAAAATTACTTCATTAATTAACTCTTTTAAACTTAATTCTTCTTTCATTTCTAATTTATTTAAATCTCCAAGTTGCTTTATTATAAATATATTTAAGATTCAAAAGCACAAGTTTTTCCTTAGATATATCACTATAGGTAATGAATTCCTCATGTGAAACAACAACATCATCCAAATTACTATATGCCTTCATTTAACTCAGATACACGATGCTCATTGACATCATAGGCTAGAACTTTAAATATTCTAAAAAGGCCAAAGCAGGTAAACCTACACAACCTAATCCAATAACTGTTATTTTATATTTATTCCTAATTTTAAAAGCCCCAATTGGGGCTTTTAGTTTTATATTATTTATTGAGATTAATATTCCCAAAGATCATGCTCAAAATTAAAAATATCTGTTTTAATTTCTTCAGCTGCTAATAATGCATCTAATCCAATCATGTATTCATTAATATTTCTATCATAAACATTCCCTTCCTTTATAATAGTGGAAGAAAACATTCGTTTCATAAAGATATCTTCAAATGTTTTATTCTCTGCTTCATTCTTCACTAAATTAAACGCTTGTGCATTCCTTATAACTCCTCTAACTTCAGGAAAATAAAACCAACATAACATATTGGGAGCCCCTGTTAGGACACCATTCTCATCTCTATCATCTGCAATTGGACACAAACCAATAATTCTTACATCCAAAACTGACCTTTGTTTATCAAAAACCCATTGTTCTTTTACTCGCCATGTTTTAATATCTGATTGCCTAATTCCACCATCAGTATTCGATAATTTTTCACCTGATTCATCATGTGTCTTCACAACCATATCACCATTAAAATCTAAAGAGTCTTCACCCCATTGATTTGTATAATAATTCAATTTCTCTACCCCCATCATAAGCCTTATAAGCTCAGTAGGAGTCATCTCTTCTTTAAATTCATCATCATCTCCTGCTCTTGCATTAAATGCTCTAATACTAACTTCACCATTGAAAGTTGCTGCATTATAAAGTACCGTAAACAAGTTATCTCTATCAACTGTTGCTGATTCTTCTTGGCCAGATGGATTTTGGGGATAATATAAAGGATGATTTATTTTTTGTCGTAAATCAATATCTCTCCATATTTTACGAGACCACATTACGTCTGCTTCTCTTATTGATGAGAGTTTAACAACCTTTTTTTGCGTATGCTGAGTCTTTCCATAGATATTACTCATTTTATAAGAATCTGTCTGATCTTTATGAAAGGAGTTTTCCCCTTCATTTTCAGTATCTAATATTGTTTGTGCAAAAGAAATTGCAACAAAAAATACACTAAGTATTAACAAGATATATTTTTTCATTTTATTTTATTTTATTGTAAAAGTTATACTTCCTTTATCACGGACTATCGCGTTTTTTACTTTTTTTAATTTCACCTTAATATTTGTAAAAGTAATATCACCGCCTGGTGGTGTGCCTTTAATCGCATCTCTAACATTTTTATTAAACTTATTAGTATATAACGTAGGGATATTTCTTTTAACACCTTTATTATACGCAGAGACATCATAGGATATAACTTGATATGACAAAGCGTTTCTATCAAAAGGGAAGTCCTTCATCTGACAATATAACCCATCTGCGGATGATAAATCACCTTTACTAATTAAACCTCCGATTTTTTGAGCACACATTATCTCAGGATTAGGAACCTTCTTTACTTTAAAATCAACACTACCCATAGGCTTTCTTTTTCCATTGACAGTAACAAAAAGTTTTATAATTGGCGAATTTTCCTGGACCAATCTATTTGGATTAATAATATATTTCCCTTCTTTTTTATTTACTGTAGCGATTGTTCCATTTGTACAGACAACAGAAATCTGAGATGGGCTATATCCAGCTACAGAAACAGAAATTGGATTTTCAATACCTTTATACAATACATTCATATTTGTTGGTGCAGCAACAACCATTTTTTTCGCAACCAAATACTTTCCTTTAAAAGGATACATTTTAGTACCGTTATCTGTTTTCATTGCAATTAAACCACCCCACTTTTGGGTACCCTCTGAAGTAGTTCTTATTGCAAACATACCCTTACCATTAACCACTTTAACCGTTTCATAATCATCACCAATCATCTCATATTTTCCATCTCCTAATGAATCAAATTCTCCAACATAAATAATTGGCGCTTGTGTAGTATCCTTTGCTGCAATAAATATTTGTGATCTAAAAGAATCTCCTTTTAATACAAAATTAGAATTTGGAATTTGAATACCCTCTGCTGAAGTAAATTTCAACGATCCTGCATCAATATTTTCTCTTAGCATATTAATAATATCAGATTCAGTATTTCTAACATCAGATTGCATTTTTGAAAGCAACGTTAATGCACCAACAGCAGGCATATCATAAAAATTATATTCTTCCCATGACTGTTTTTTACCTTTTACTTTTTTATCTTCATAATTACAAGTTTCACTTATTGATGTAATTAAAGATTCATTTCCATAAGCAATATCAAGAAGTAACATTTTATATGCATTCAAATCAGATTTTAAATCTGTAGCAACATTATTATTTCTTTTATCGCTATAAAATAAAAAGCCAGAAGAATTTCTGTCATCTTTAGCATTTAGCTCTCCTATACTCAAAATTTTCTGATCTTCAGTAAGTTTCTCCCATGGGACAGTTATAGCCTTTTCCTCAATTAATTTTCCCTCTTCATCTTTAAATCCACTCTCTGGACCTAGATAAACTTTTTCCTTATCAGCTTTAAAAACAAGATTATACTTCATTTCCTGCAATGAAGCTACTAATTTATCAGCTTCCACTTTAACTCCATAAGCTTGCTCTCTAAAAGGACCTGCTTTAACAGGATTCACCTCAGCAGCAGCATCAAAAGCAGCATAAGTATCTGCATTTTTTGCATTAAAATTTACAGTTGATCTAGTAATCCCTTTATTAACTTCAAAAAATGAATTTAATACTTCTTTTGATACATTTAATGCAAGCAGCGCAGTAAGCACTAAATACATCATGTTAATCATCTTCTGTCTTGGCGACATAATACCTCCAGCCATATTATTTTATATTATTTAATAGGTAATGATTATTTATTTGGATTCATTGCAGTCAACATGTTTCCATATACTTTATTTAATTGCTCTAAATTATCAGCTAAACTACTTACTTGCTCTTGGAATCTCTTAGAATCATCTACTGAAGATTGCAAGTTTTGTAAAAATAAATTTGTTGCCTCCATTTGTTGATTAGAAGTTTGTAACTGCAATTCATATAAGGAATTCAAAGCATTCATGTTCTTTACTCCTTCCTGAATTTGTGAATTATATTCAGAAATACCAGAAGCAGCAGTAATAGTTTCATTCAATTGCCTTGCTGAATCTCCAAATGATCTTAACCCCTCATTCAAACTTTCTATCAACTCATTATCAATTTTTGATTTTGCTAACGCATCATCTAACTTCTGTGCTGGTGTTTGATTAGGATCCTCCATTCCAGCAAGTTTAGGATATTGAAGTGTCCAGTCATAATTTTCTCCTACATCAGGTTGCTTTTCAAAAGCAGAGAAAAAGAAAATTATAGCCTCTAAACTTAGTCCAACAATTAACATCCCAGAAGCTCCCGGAAGGTGTTCAATCTTAAATAACGCACCTAAAATCACTACCGCAGCGCCCCAACCGTATAATTTTGGCATCATTTTTTTATACCACTTTGCTTCTGTCATATTTCCTATTGATGCCATAATATTCCTTAAACTCATTATTTTATTTTATTTTATTTGTTATTTAATATTTATTTTTAAATTCTATTCAAAATCTTTTTTATCCCTTCCAAGGAAATCAACTGCACACCTAAAGCCAATATAACATTTTGCAGTATC
>Ga0307999_1000493_pt1 | contig 11118 bp, 18 predicted proteins | sample Neamet1_FD_203158 | JGI IMG/M metagenome (GOLD analysis project Ga0307999, IMG submission 203158) | Marine microbial communities from water near the shore, Antarctic Ocean - #1 | ecosystem: Environmental > Aquatic > Marine > Unclassified | place: Southern Ocean | collected 2014-06-04 | reverse complement strand
TGCCTGCATCGTCTTGATCAAAACAAATGATCACGTTCTCGTATGTCTCAAGCCACTCAAGTGACTCCTTGATGTCCTTAACTGCCGCCCCTGAGCCACGTTTGATGCTCACTACAGGCCACTTACCATCGAACATCTCACACACAGCCATAGCATCTACTTCGCCCTCTGTAATGGTGATGAACTTACCACCCTCACGCCATATGCTCTGCCCGAATAGTCCTGTACCTTCGAATGTCCCTGTTGTTCTGAAGTCCTTAGCGACACATGATCTAATCTTAGTGCCTATAATATTCCCAGAAGTGTCAGTATAAGGGTAATGATGCTTAGTGATGCTACCATCTGATGCGTGCTCCAATGTTACTTTGAACTTCTCCGCGATATGCTGTGATATCTTCCTGTCTTTGATTGGTCCTACTGTGCCTGTCATTTCAATACCTTTAACTCTCACTGTTTGTACAGGTGTGTTACCATCTGCAAATGTTGTCGTGTTACATGAGAAGCAATGGGTGTTACCATCACTATAGTTTACTTGGTTGTCTCCGTGTCTGTCCCTACCCGCACTTCGACATGTGGGGCAGGGCTTCTTTGATACTACATCAGCCATATCAGTTCCTATTTAGAAATCTTCTGAACCCTCTAAGTCATGCTCAGCAGCTTCAAGTACTTTAATCTTCTTGAAGTATGGAGCAGACCCATGTGTTGGGTGTGGCTTGCCTGCTTCCCATAAGATACGTACCTTAGAACCATATGGAATGTTCTTAGAAATGATGCCACCGTCGACATCTAAGACTTCAAAGCCAGCGTACTGTGTTACAAACTTACGTTGCTTCTGGTTCTTATATTCCTTAACGACAACCCCTGCATCTTCGAGTGTCTTAACTTGATCTTCTTCAATGGTGAGCATGATGCTGTACTTACCGGTGTCTTTACCATTAAACATCTCAGTGTCAGTGAGGTTAATGAAGTTAGCAATTCCTTCTGTAATCATATCATTAGTTCCTTTGTTGGTTGGTTGTATCTATATTGTATCTTAAGTTTATTTATTAGTCAAGTATTATTTGTTTGCTTCTTCTTCCTTCCGTAGTTCAAGTTCACCCTCTAATTGAGGGCAGTCAGTTGGTTTACCATAGGCTGCATCGAGTAGGCTACATGAGTATTGTCCCATGTCATAGTATACTAAAGTTCTATACTCACATCCTTCACATTTATCACCTTCCATAAAGATATCTTCTACAATACCCCAATCATTCTTACTTGTCATCTTTCGTATCCTTCTAAGTGTTGTTTAATTTCTTGTAGTGCTTCCTTATCATTCAACTTATTTTTAATAAACTTATATACTTTAACAGTCTTTTTAATCTGGTACTTTATTATACCACCCTTAAGCCTTATATTATTACTCACTTAAATTCTCCCTTAAGTATTCTTAAGTCTACTTAAGTATTACCTTATGTTTCTAATTAAAGTGTACATTAAGGTACTACTTAAGAAGTCTTCATACGTATACTATAGTATTAGGGTAACACATTTATTCTTATTGTCAATCATCATTATAATTTATTTCTATATCATTGACCCATTCGAATTCCGATAGTGACTTATTTGTCACACCTGTACATACGTGGCATAGGTCCAAGAAATCTCCGGTGTGTGTGTCCACTACTACACTCTCAGCAGTGGATAAGTTCTCGTTACATGTCTTACAGCGCATTGTATTGTCCTTTGTTAGTGTCTAGTGTGTCCTAGGTGGCTCACACAGAGCGTTATGAGGGTTGTCCTTACCTTGCCTAGTCCATCAGTCCTTTAAGGTGCTGTGAGAGCTCCTCTGTGGTATGGGTTTTTAAGTCTCTTTTAAATTGTTGGAATGCCATTTGTCGTATTTGTCTATCCAGCAGATAAATAACTTCTTTATCCCAAAGATCATGGAGTACTACTTCACGATTCCAATTATGTTCATATGTGATCATCTTATTTCTCCCTATTTTCAATTAACCATTTGCCTCTGATCAACGCACGGTAGTCGCTCATGTATAGATCACCGTCCATCATCTCTAAGCCGACTAAAGGTCCCAAGATTAGTGCCTCAAGTTCATTAATGTAATCTTTATTTGATCCATATTTTTCATGCCCTAAGCGGTTGGGCGTTGCGACTGTCTTTGTTTTAGTAGTCATGTCTCAATTTCCTTATGTGTTGTTGTTTAAAATGCTACTAATGCTATACATAACATCATGAATATCAGAAGTCCAGCTAAAATATCTTTTATTATCACCATTTATTCTCTCCATATCGTATTCTTGGGTCTAAATCTGTGTATGTTTTGATCATAATCTGCTGATCATGCAATGTCAACTCATTAAATACATCTTTATAGAATTGATATAGAATAATTTCCTTATCTTCATTAGAAACATTAAGAACTTTAAAGTCAAGCATATCCTGTATGTTTTTATCTCTAAGGTCCATTGTTGCTTTAGACATCATCTGATCTCCGTAGGATTTCTAATTTCATTTGAGCATTCGTTGGCCCATCACGGTACTTAAGTTCGCTTGAGTATGCTTTGTGTTCTGCCAATAGCTTTAAAGCATAGTCTGTGTCTTTATAGAACGTAGCCGGGTTAGCTTCCCAAGTTGCCTTGATGTCTGACACTGCATAACGTAGCCCACCAGTGCTCATACCTTTAGCTTTCGATTTATATAGTTTGATCATTTACTTAATTCCTTTTAAAATATGTGCAATAACATCGACAGTGAAACCATTACCTAACATCTTGTAGCGTTGGGTATTAGAGACCCCTTCAGTGTACCCATCTGGTACAGTCTGTAGACGTTCACATTCAAGTGGTGTCATTTTACGCCAGTTATAAGGTGCAACAAAAACTTTAGGCTCTCTGTTTCCACCAGTACACGTGTTTACCGTAGGTGATTTACCCGTTGCATGGTAGACACGCTTCATTGAGTCGTGCCCATTAAGATCAGCTGAGCCTACGTGACAAAGGCCTTCTTCGCTAAATACTAACTGTCTCCTATGCTTCTCAAAGTATGATTTTAAATTACCACCTTTGAAATAATTAGCATCAAGACAATGTGATTTAGTTCTATCCGTAATCCCATCCTCTAATATATCGGACAAGACAATTTCTTTATCCGTAGGCATATCAAATGGGATGTTTGTCCAGTACAGACGATGGCGGTTTTGTGCTGACATTAGATTAGAGTTAATAACGATGGGCTCTACTCCCAATGCTTCTGATATAACGTCTTGGCTCTGCTTAGACATACGTACGTTCTCCAATAGAAAGTACTTAGGTTTGGTCTCCTTTAGTATACGGACGTACTCAAAGAATAATTTACTACGTTCATCATCAAAATTCAATTGATTACCTGCAAAACTAAACCCTTGACAAGGTGAGCCACCAATGAGTAGATCAATCTTTGGCTGTAGATGAGCGTGGAGCCCCTCATCGTACCAATGGAGATCAGTGACGCTCCCCATCTGTATAGTATCAGGGTAGTTCTTTTTTGATACCTTAATGGCAAACTTGTCAATCTCACAAGCATAATACTTACAGGGTATACCTAGTTTATCTAGTGCGATTCGAGCACCCGACATTCCATCAAATAAAGATAATACGTTGATCATTTGTTTAGCCCCTTTACATTTGCTTCATGGTCATCACGACCTGTGTTAATCACGATTGCAGCCTCTTCCAATGTAATGCCATAGTATTCTGCGAATCGCTCTAAAGTCAAGAAGTTGTTTAGCCAATCTAAGTATAATGCTGAGTTAGTCATTTGTTTAATTCCTTTATGGTTGATTACTGTTATACGTCAATTACAAAACCTGTCTGATCCTTCTTTGCAGGACCTTTAGCATATAGAGCGACTACATGAGGCTCGTTCGACGGGTCTAGAAATCTTAAATCATCTTTATCCCCTGAAATCACAGGCATTCCCTTAAATGTCTTAGGTATACCTTCTGCGGTCCTAAATACCACAGCCATATTAACGTTATTAGTCTTAGCATGATCAAGTACATTGTTAGCATAATCCATGTTAGCTTCACTATAACTTAAGGTTAAGTGATAGTTCGCTGGTAGGGTTTTATTGGTTCGGTTGTATACCTTAGTATAGTCGTACCATTGTATTAATGGATATTCTTTAACAAGCTTAAGTATATCCTTATCACTCGTACCGTTAAAACGTACGACGGCCTGTACTCCATTCGCTAAACATCTACGCAATAGAGTATCTAGATCAATTCTGAGCAACCGGTAGAATTCTTCAGGGTCATCACGTAGTAATATGGTTTTTCTAACCCGCGCTTTCTCCACTGGAGCCATAACGCCTCGGCCTGCTTTGTATAGACAAGCATTAAAACATCCTGCAATTACTGCCATAGGACATACGTTCATACCCTCAACACTTTTAGCGGGTGCTAAGTATACGATACCCGTCAGATACTTACTACCATCGCCCTTGGTAGTCTTTGCATTACTTCCAACACCTAATATTTTATAAGTCATGTGTTTAATCCTTGGTTAGTGGTTAAGTTAATTGATTACTTAAGGGGTCCTGAGTGTCTTGTCAAGACCCCTTGATGTAATGAATTAATTTTTATAAGTACCTAAATCAAATGTTAAAACTTTCCCCTCTTCTATATAATATGGCATAACACCTCCGTCAATTAACTTTCTGGCCTGATCTTGGGTTAGCTTTATAAATGTAAACCTATATCCAGCCTCATTTTGACCGTTATATATTAAAAATTTCCTTTGGCATTTTGCCTGTTTATTCAATATTATTGCCGTTGCTTTGCTCATATTTGACTCTGTTATTACTTCGTAAGGGTTAGTCATGTGTTTAATCCTTTGTAGTGGTTAAGTTAATTGGGTTAAGTGTTTATTAAATAGGTACCAACGGAATGTCAATACCTATTTTTATAAAAACTTAAGTATAATTATAATATGTTTGAAGTAGGCGTTCAACGTCATTAAACTTCTGTTGTACTTTGTAGTAGTCCTGCTTCTGAGCTTCAGTTAACCATGTCCAATCCTTTAAGTATATGGCTAACTGTGGTCCTAAGTTCTTGCGTAATTCTGTGTTTAGGGCTAAGTACATCTGTTTGATCCTTAAGTGTTTGGGTTGGTTTGTTTCAATAAACCTAATGTGGACCCATTGATTTCTATAGTCAACAACTAATTGCAATTAAATGTAAATTAAATGTGTAACCCACGGCCACCAAGGGTTACAGCCGTGCCTAAAGTGCTGATGTGTACGCATGTAGTGCTGATGTTCGGGGGTTAAGTGGGCCTTAGTAACCCATAATCATACACTTTCACACTCATGCATACATCAGCATACAATAGAACCACATGCGCGTGTATGCGCTCAGGTGCGCTCGCGTGTGCGTGTGTCCGGGCGCTCGCGTGCGCGTGTGTGTACGTGTGTGCGCAGCTGTGCGCGTGGGTGTACATGCGTGTGCCTGTGGGCGCGTGCCTGCGTGTGCGTGTGTGTGCGCGAGTGGGGGGGACCCTTTTGAACTCTATTTAATTATGATATAGACGCAGGTGCACATGAGAAGCAATATTGGACTTAAGCACCACTAAAGACCACAAAAGACACCCACGAATACCACACGATAAGGGCACGGTTGAATACTTAAGTAGCTAGAGTGAACTAAAGCTTGACTTTAAAATTGAGCGGGGTATACATAAGTATCCCTAAGTGTGACATAAGAGCAACACATAAGTTTATTTACACTTCTGTGGATAACTCTATTGACTTTTGTAGTTAAATGTGTTATAATATGTTATATTAAGTCGTTGGTTACATACTTAAGTATCTAGAGTACAAGAGTGGTACATTGATAACAACACAATGAACAAACTAAAAAACTCTAATATCTTAAGTATACTTAAGTACACTTAGGTAGTATAATTCTTCCATTATGATTATTCATTATGTTAAATGAAAGGTTGTATATGGGTAAAGATAAAGGTATAATATTGGTATGGATAATGATAAACCAGTCAATAAGACACGTGGCAACCCTAACTTCAAGAAGGGTATGCCTAGTTTAAATCCAGCAGGTAGACCTAAGGGTTCAGTCAATAAATACACAGAACTATCAAGGACACTGTTATCCGACAAAGGCCCTGAGATAGTACAGAAGGTAATTGATCTCGCTTTAGAGGGAGATAGACATGCACTAAAGATGTGTATTGATCGTATCATCCCCACAACTAAAGCCATAGAGATCACACACGACCATCAGGACCTTGGTATCAACATTATAGTTGAATCAGTTAAGGCAATAAATAAGCGAGAAGAATCAGAATACAAAACCATTGAAGCAGACTATACGGAGTCTTCAGATGGCTGATCTTAAGATAGCGCTACATGATGCACAGATGGAAATCTTTAGATCAGAGAAGAGATTTAAAGTGGCCTCATGTGGTCGAAGGTTCGGTAAGTCCTACTTAGCTGCTTGGATACTATTGATCAAGGCTTTACAGTCGGACTCTAAAGATGTATTCTACATTGCTCCAACGTTTCAACAAGCTAAAGATATCCTATGGAGTATCCTCAAGGAAATTGGAGGAGATGTCATCACAGCAGCACACGAGAATACTGCGACGCTTACACTCGTTAATGATCGCAAGATATATCTCAAAGGATCAGACAGACCGGACACACTCCGGGGAGTTGGACTAGCCTATGTTGTGATGGATGAATATGCATCAATGAAGCCCGAAGTATGGGAGATGATCATACGTCCCACTCTAGCAGACGTTAAGGGTGGTGCTTTATTCATAGGTACCCCAAGTGGGAAGAACCACTTCTATAAGCTCTGGATGGACGCACAGAAGCCAGAGAATGCAGATGATTGGGATTCATTTCAGTTTAACTCTACAGACAATGAGTTCATGGACCCAAAGGAGATAGAGGCAGCTAAAGCCAATATGTCCACACAGGCATTCAGACAAGAGTTTGAAGCAACATTTGAATCTTTCTCAGGTGGTGTGTTTAAAGAAGAATGGATTAAATATGTTGAAGATGATGAAGTCTTTGAAGACAAAAGTAAAGAGCAAGGTAGCTACGTTATATCAGTCGATCCAGCAGGGTTTGAGAACGCTGAGAAAGACCGTGGTCTCAAGACTTCCAAGTTGGATGAAACGGCTATTTCAGTCGTAAAGATCGTAGGTGATAAGTGGTTTGTTAAAGATATCCTACATGGTCGTTGGGGTATTAAAGAAACAGCACAGAAGATACTTGATGCTGCTATAGACGTTCAGGCAACTACAGTAGGGATTGAAGCAGGCGCATTGAAGAATGCCATTATGCCATATCTAGAAGATTTGATGCGTGCTAAGAGTACGTGGGTTAATATTACGGACACGAGACATGGTGGTAGGAAGAAGCAGGATCGTATCGTTTGGGCACTACAAGGCCGTCTTGAGAGGGGAAAGATACTGTTTCGCAAAGCTGATTGGAATTTTGATTTTATATCACAGGCTTTGGACTTCCCAAGTAGGCTCGCACACGATGACTTACTTGACTCTCTTGCGTATATTGATCAGGTCTCTGTAAGTGACTTTGCACAGAGTATTGAGTTAGATGACTATGAACCCTTTGACGTTATATCAGGTTATTAAATTTAAGGAAGAATAATACACATGGCTGACAATAAAGACCTAGCGTATAACGATCCTCAAGCTGTACTTAGCTCTTGGGTAATTGATCGTGTTGAGAAGTGGGAAGACCACCGCAATAGTAACTACCGTACCTCATGGGATGAGTACTATCGTATCTGGCGTGGTATCTGGTCTGCTCAAGACAAGACCCGTGAGTCAGAGAATTCCCGGCTTATCTCTCCAGCTACACAGCAGGCCATTGAGTCCACTGTAGCGGAGCTAGAGGAAGCTGTATTCGGTCAAGAGAAGTGGTTTGACTTACGTGATGACGTAGCTGATCAAGACCCTACCGACGTTAAGGTAGTCCGCACTAACCTACAGGAAGACTTACAGCGTGCTAAGGCTAAAGATGCAATTGTTGAGTGCTTACTTAACGCAGCTATCTACGGTACAGGCATAGCTAAGATCAGTGTAGACGAAGGTACTACTAAGTCACTCAAAGAGACTGCAATCCCAGACACATTGACTGTAGACACTGTAGTCTACGAAGAAGATAACGTAACTGTACGTATTGCACCCTTAACTCCACAAGAATTTGTCATTGATCCCACTGCAACTAGCATAGATGAGGCCCTAGGTGTTGCACAGATCGTAATTAAGCCTAAGTATGAGATTATTGAGGGTATCAAAGACGGTATCTACGACGATAAACCACTTGGGTCCTACGATAAAGCGGACTTTGGCTTTGACATAGAGAATGACAGTGTATCTACTGACGATGATAGAGTAAAAATCACTGAATATTGGGGAAGAGTACCTAAGAAGTTCCTATCCGGTAAGTCAAGTGCTGGTGATGTGTTCGATTATGACGATGATGAACTAGTTGAGGCCGTGGTTATCATAGCCAACGACTCTGTGGTCCTACGCGCAGTAGAGAATCCCTATTTGATGGGTGATCGTCCATTCGTAGCCTTCCAATTAGACCGGGTACCTAATAAGTTCTGGGGTAGAGGGATAGCCGAGAAAGGTTATAACCCACAGAAGGCCCTAGATGCCGAGCTACGTGCGCGGATTGATACTTTGGCACTTACTACCCACCCAATGATGGGAGTGGACGCTACGAGGCTTCCTAGGGGCGTTAAGTTTGAAGTTAAAGCCGGTAAGACTATCCTAACTAACGGTGATCCTAAGTCTGTACTAATGCCCCTTAACTTTGGGTCCTTAGCAAACAGTTCATTCACTGAAGCATCAGAGCTAGAGCGTATGGTACAGATGGGTACTGGGGCAATTGACTCTCAGACTTCATCCGCAGCTAATCCACGTAATGGTACAGCTTCAGGTATGAGTATGATGATGGCGGCTAGTATTAAGCGTCAGAAGCGTACCATAATGAACTTCTCTGAGAACTTCCTGATGCCTATGATCAAGAAGTGTGCTTGGAGATACATTCAGTTTGACCCACAACGGTACCCAACGGGTGACTACAGGTTCGTATCGTACTCAAGCATGGGCATTATGGCTAAAGAGCTAGAGATGACACAGATGATACAGTTATTGTCTATGACACAACAAGGCACTCCAGCATTTAACCTTATGCTCTTAGGTATCTTTGAGAATAGTTCTATGTCTAACCGTGATGAGATGAAACAAGCAATCATGCAGATGAACCAGCCTAATCCTGAAGAGCAGAAGCTCAAGCAGATGGTTCAGCAGCTAGAACTAATGAAGTTACAGATTGAAATAGAAGAGATGAAGGCCGGTGCTACTCTCGATATGGCTAAGTCAGCTAAGATACAGAGTGACATGATGGATGGTCAATCAGAGAAAGAGATGGTCAAGACACAGATGGAGTTCGCAGAGAAGATGGCTAAGATTGATAACCTACGTGCCACTGCACAGAACATTCAATCAGAGACACAGCGTAACATCCCTGAAGTAGAGCATCTTCAGTCTGAAACTATCCTTAACCTAACTACGGCTAGAGCGAAAGCGCAGGGAAGATGACAAAACCAACTAAAGGTAACTAGGAGATATATAATGGCAGAAAAAATCAAATGGGGAAGTTTAGGAACTAAAGTACGTATGGAAGTTGCGGCTTCTGATTTTGCTAGAGATGCTAAATCTTGGGATGCCCTCTCTGTGACAGTACAGAACCAATTATCTAAAGTATTTGGTAGTAATAAAAAACAGAATAAACCTATCAAACGATGAACGATAGAGAAATATTAGAGAAACGTCTAGACTTATTCATGAGTGAATCTTGGACATTATGGTTAAAAGAATTAACTGTAATGGCTGAGTCACTTGAGAACATAAGGAACATAGACGACGAGAAGACCCTCTTTACGAATAAAGGGGCAGTAGGTATCCTTAACATGATGATAAATCTAGAGGATACAACTAAGTTCGCGTTAGAACAATTGGATCATGAGGTCTGACTCTAACATAATTTTAACTCCTTAATCTTTACAGACGGAGAACAGTCATATGAGTAGTGTAGTTGTTGAAGCGGTACAAGAAACCCCAGAAGAAGCCAAAGAGTTCACAGACATTAATGAGGCTCCCCCAGAGGAACAACCCATTGAAGCTGAAATAGTAGAGGAAGAATATGAGCTTCCCTCTAAATTTAATGGTAAATCAACTAGGGACATTGTTACCTCATACGAGAACCTAGAGAAAGAACTAGGTCGCAAAGGCCAAGAAATAGGCGAGTTGAGGAAACTAACGGACGGTATCCTACAACAACAACTTACCACTAATCAAAGCGGAACAGACGCGCCACAGGAAGATGAAGTAGATTTCTTTGATAACCCAGATCAAGCGGTTAACAATGCTATCGAGAATCATCCTCAGTTCCGTGAGTTCAAAGAGCAGCAAGTAGTTCAAGCAGCTAATGCTACAACTCAGAAACTTGAAGCAGCGCATCCTGATTATCTTGATGTCATAGGTGACCCCAAGTTTCAGGAGTGGGTAAAGGAAAGTCCCATACGCTCCCAACTTTACGTGTCCGCACATAACTATGATCTCAACTCAGCTAATGAGTTACTAGGCAATTGGAAAGAACGTGCACTACTATCCAATACAGCAGTAGCTGAAGCAGGGAAAGAGACCAAGCGTACTGAAGCACTAAAGAACGGTAAGAGTGTATCAAGGACTTCTTCAGAATCCACAGCAGGTAAGAAGACATACCGTAGGGCTGATCTAATCAGACTCCGCACACAAGACCCTGCAAGGTATGAGTCACTTCAAGACGAAATACTTTCTGCATACGCAGACGGCAGGGTTAAATAACCCAAACAAACAAAGGAAGTTAAATTATGGCTTTAGGCACAGCAGGTCAAACAATCACAACGGCGGCGAATTTCATTCCCGAATTGTGGTCAGACGAAGTTATTGCAGGATACAAGAGCAATCTTGTCCTAGGTAACTTGGTTACTAAAATCAACCACAATGGCAAGAAGGGCGATACGATTCACATCC
>Ga0307999_1000492_pt1 | contig 11128 bp, 5 predicted proteins | sample Neamet1_FD_203158 | JGI IMG/M metagenome (GOLD analysis project Ga0307999, IMG submission 203158) | Marine microbial communities from water near the shore, Antarctic Ocean - #1 | ecosystem: Environmental > Aquatic > Marine > Unclassified | place: Southern Ocean | collected 2014-06-04 | reverse complement strand
GTTCGCGACCGGCCGCGTCGGCTTTATTATTGAAGGGCGTGCGGCCAAATTCCGTCGTCCAGACGACCAGCGTGTCCTCGAGCATGCCGCGCGATTTCAGATCTTTGAGCAGTCCCGAAATTGGTTGATCGACGTTTCTGGCGAGCGGTTCGTGTTCCTTCATGTTCCCGTGGGAATCCCAGTTACCAGACGACCCGGTATCGATGAGTTCGACGAAGCGGACACCGCGTTCAACCAGGCGGCGCGCCGCGAGACATTGCCAGCCGAATCCCTTGGTCGCGCCGCGCTGTAATCCGTAGAGCTGGTGGGTGGCGTCGCTCTCTCGTGAAAAATCGAAGGCATCGGGCGCTTCCATCTGCATGCCGAAGGCAGTCTCGAAGGAACGCATGCGGGCTTCCGCCAGGTGGTGGTTGCCGCGGCTCGTGAGGTGCTGGCGGTTGAGTTTCTGCAGCGCGGCGAGCTCGAGTTGCTGGCGGTCGGTACTGATCCTCGGATTCACATTGGCGATCGGTTCCGGGCCCGGAACGACGAGCGTTCCCTGGTGTGCTCCAGGGAGGAAGTCGCTGGCGTAGACTTGTGTGCCGGCATAGGTCTGCGCGGGTGCGATGGTGATAAACGAGGGTAGGTTTTTGTTGAATGTGCCGAGCCCGTAGCTCACCCAGGCACCGATCGATGGGCGCGCGAAAGAGAACGAGCCGGTGTGCATCCCGAGCGTCGCGTTGTAATGGTTCGAGTGATCGGTATGCATCGATCGGATCAGGGCAATCTCATCCATGCAGCTGCCGACGTGTGGGAACAACGAACTAACCTCGGTGCCGCAGTTTCCGCGTGGAGAGAACTCCCACTGTGGCGCTTTGAGAAAAATCCGTTCGTAGCCGGGTCGGTTCTTGATTTCCGGGTGGTCGAGTTTGACCTCCTTGCCGACATCACGCGTGAGATTCGGCTTGGGATCAAAGGTGTCGACGTGCGAGACGCCGCCGGTCATGAAGAGAAAGATCACGTTCTTCGCTCTCGCTGGAAAATGAGCGCTCTTTGGAGCGAGCGGATCTAATTCCGCTGCGGCGAGCTGGTGCAGGATCCCGGGCATGAGTCCCGAGCCCGCGACGAATGAGCGGAGGACCTTACGGCGACTGGGATGTCTGTGATGCGTCATCTCTTAGTCGATGTGTAGGAGTTCGTTGCTCCCCAAAAGCACGCGCGCGTAGGCACTCCAGGACTCTGTTTTTGGTGCCGCCAGAGCAGTGGAGAACTCTTCGAAAGCAGTGAGTTCATCGTCAGTCGACCGTCGCGCGAACAACTCCATGCAAGCAAAGTCCAGCCGGGCTCGCGTATCGTCCGAGTGCGCGAGGATGCGCATGGAAAACTTCTTCGCGCAGGAGTGGAAGAACGGATCGTTCATAAAATACAATGCCTGCGTCGCCGCGGTAGTGACGTCCCGCTTGGCGGTGCTGGCGTTTGGGTCGGCGGCGTTGAACAGGGCGAAGAAGCGATTGCTACGGTTACGTTTACGCATCACGTAGACGCTACGCTTTTCGGTCGGGAACTCGGCAGAGAATGGATTGTGCTGGGTAAAGTTCCAACTGCTCTCCGGAGGGAACGGGTGCCCCTCTCCTGGCACTCGATCGAGGCTATCGCTGGCGACCAGAAGCGTATCGCGCAATTCTTCAGCACTGATTCGGCGCGGTGGCATCAAGGAATACTCCCGAGCTGACTGCTGGTAGGTAGCACTGTTCATGACGAGTCGGTGCATCGCCTTGATACTCCAGTCTTTGTTCATGAAATCGCGTGCGAGGAAATCGAGCAGCTGGGGGTGCGTCGGGGGCGCACCGTGGTTACCGAAATCATTTGGTGTGGCAACGATCCCGGCACCGAAGTGCCACGCCCAGATACGGTTTACCATCACGCGCGCCGTGAGCGGGTTATCACGGCTCCCGATCCGTTCCGCTAACCCGAGCCTGCCGCTAGATTTATCGCTACCGAGAGTTCCGCCACCGAGGGCGCTGAGAAAAGCACGCGGCACTTCCTCGCCCAGATCTTCGGGATCACCACGCATTTGTAGCTTGGTCTGTGTCGGCTTTCCTTCGGCGACCGCGTAGGCGACGGGCAAGGCTGGCTTGGTCGTGGCGTGCTTGGCGAATGCGGTCTGGTGTGAGCCGCTGATCCCGAGGTGCCGGTAGGCGTCCGCGATCGCGGGCGAAGTGAAGTGCTCCAGCTCCCAGGAAATCCCATCGCCACCAGGGTGGCCGTCGCTTACCTTAAGGTGGATGCTCACTGGGCCATCAATCGGACTTAACCACGCGATTGCGACCGGCCCCTTCGGTCCGGGGTGAACAAAGAACATGCGCGGCGGCAAGGTCGTCCACACTTTGACCGGATCATGAGAGCTGTTAACGAACACGGATGGTGTGTCGCCTCCCTTCCATGCCTGCAAGGCCGATTTTCCATCGAGCGATTCATGGCGTTGCGGGAGAAACTTCAGATCACTGGCCCTGTCGAGGAAACACCAAGTGCCGTTCGGGTTTCCATCGATGAGTCCGTCAAGGAGATCGCTGGTGGACCAGGTTTTTTCGCCTTGGGTGATTGAAAATTCGAGCGCCGTGGTGTCGGCGCCGTGATTCGCGCGCGGCAAAATCGATAGTTGTAATACTTCACCAATACGCACCTTGAGTTCGATCGGATTCTCAGTAACCAGCACCGACCCGGCATCGAGAACATCGCCCTTTGAAATGGTTTTAGCGTTCTTTGCGGCGAGATCTTTTAACGCTTTAGCGATCGCTCCCTGCGTTTCTAATTCGGCGGCGGCCTTCGCTTTGAAAATGTCACGCTGTTTCTCCCACACCTGCATTGCGGCAAGCGCATCGCCGCTCGCGATTGGCACGAGGTCGCGCGGTTGCTGTTTTGGTTCGCAGCCCGGGAAAGAAAATTTCGTACTCTCGAGCACGCCGTAGAGCGCGTAGTAATCGCGGGTCGGAATGGGGTCATGTTTATGATCGTGACAGCGCGCACATGAGATACTCAGCCCGAGGAAGGCCTTGCCGAGGTTGTCGATCGCGTCGTCGTAGGTGAGGTGCATGCTCTCGTCGATGTCGTGGCCGAAGCGCCGCGCGATCGCGAGATAGCCGGTGGCGATGACGCTGTCGCCGCGCTCGAGAAGGTCTCCGGCGATCTGTTCCTCGACAAACTGGCCGTAGGGTTTGTCGTCATTGAACGCGTCGATCACCCAATTACGGTAGCGCCACGCGTGCGGCAGCGGGTGATCGCTGTTCTCGCCGGCGGTGTCGGCGTAGCGCACGACATCGAGCCAGTGCCGTGCCCAATGCTCGCCGTAGTGCCTGGAGGCCAACATCGATTCGACGACCTCGGCAAACGCATCTGCATCGGGCCGCGGATCCGCAACGAATTTACCGACGAGCTCGGCAGCCGGCGGGAGGCCGGTGAGATCGTAACTGGCACGGCGGATCAGCGAAATGCGATCCGCCTGCTGCGGGGCTTCCCCCCCGATGAGGGTGTCGACCGGGTTGCGTTCCCAGCTCGCGGCAGGCTCCGGAGGCTGGACATTCGCGATCGGCTTGAGCGACCAAAGTCCTCCCGGCTCCCCAGCAACCATCACACCACTGCTGGCGAGCACGGCGAGCATGCCGGAGATAGCGCGGAGGGCTTTCATCGGATTCGCTCTAGAAATCGGTGTTTCCGTCTTTTAGATCTAACTCTTTGACCCAAGCGTTGCGGTAGCGCACGTCGTGCCCTTCGCATTGGAGCTTGAGCCCGCCGGGCACGTCAGTGATTCCTTTGCCTCCGTCGTTACCACCGTCGAGACCGGAGTTCTTACCGCCCCAGACTTGGTTGATGGTGATGTTGGTGTGCACTTTCTTGCCGTTAAAATACATCGAGACTTTCGCCTTCTCGCTAAGCTTGCCGTCCTTGAACTGTGCCGCGCGGAACACAATGTCGTAGGCGTTCCATTTGCCGAGGCCGTTGTAAGCGTGGTAGGGAGATTCCGTTTCGTTGATCACGGCGCCCATGCCGTGTTTGGTCTTGTCGCCGTCGAGCACCTGGATCTCGTAGCGGTTCTGCAGATACACCCCGCTGTTGCCACCTTTATTGGGGATCAGGAATTCGATGTGCAGGCGGAAGTCGCGGTATTCCTTTTTAGTGACAATGTCGGCGGTGCCGTATTTCCCGCCCTTGGCGGCAGGGTCATCAGTCTGGACGGCGGTGCCATCATCGATCGGATCGTCGACGATCTTCCATTTAATCGGCAGCGAAGAGCTGAAGCGTGGGCCCTTCCAGTAGGTCCATTTTTCATCGAGCATCTTGCGCGAGCCATCCATGATGACTTCGGCGCCCGCTTCGGGTTTTGCGCCGACGCCGAGGTGTTTCTTGTTCTCGTCGGCTGTGGCGATGGCGATCGAGGCGGCGATGAGAATGAGTGTGGGTTTCATATTCTTTTTTGGTAATATTTCGCTAACTTACGTGAAGTATGGGCATGCCGCTCCGTATCGCAAAGCAAATCCTCCTCGGACTAGTTGTCTCTCTTTTGCTCAATTCATGTGGTGGGCGATGAAACGGCCGTGATCGGTTCGTCCATCAGCACGAGCGAAGCGGAGACAGACTGACTGCAAGACAGTCTGCCCCCCTTTTCCCTCGCCGACCTCCTCAACGAGGCCACCCCAAAAGCAGATTCCGGTAAACCACATTTTTGCTGATTGGCCTCGGCTCAAATTCACGTTTAATAAAAGTCTCATCTCATGGCGCGCGTCCTCCTCCTTCTCACCCTCGCTCTCACCTCCCTCGCCCCGGCGCAGGAAGTGAGCTTCAACCGCGACATCCGGCCCATCCTCTCAAACAAGTGCTTCTTCTGCCACGGTCCTGACGAGAACAAACGCGAAGCCGGCCTCCGTCTCGACACCCGTGAAGGCGCACTCGCCGACCTCGACGGCTTCTCTGCGGTCGTCCCAGGCAATCCGGACGAGAGCGAACTGCTCTTCCGCGTCGCGCATGTCGATCCCGACGAGCGCATGCCGCCGCCCGAGGCCAAGAAAGATCCCCTCACCAAGTCCGAGATTGCCCTCCTCCGCCGCTGGATCGAACAAGGCGCACTCTACCAAGGCCACTGGTCCTTCGAACCCCTCGCCGAAACCAAACCACCCGCTTCCTGGACCGGCAACCCCATCGACTCCTTCGTCGAGACCTCCCTCGCCCGCCTCGAGATCACACCTTCACCCGCCGCGGACCCCGCCACCCTCATTCGCAGAATCTCCCTCGACCTCACCGGCCTCCTCCCCACTCCTGAAGAAACCGCGTCCTTCGTCAACGACGAGCGCCCCGACGCCTGGCCGCGCCTCGTCGATCGCCTCCTTGCCAGCCCACACTACGGCGAGCGCTGGGGGCGGCACTGGCTCGACCAGGCCCGCTATGCCGACTCCCACGGCTACTCGGTCGATGGCGGCCGCGACATGTGGCCCTACCGCGATTGGGTCATCAAGGCCCTCAACGACGACCTCCCTTTCGACCAATTCACCGTCGAACAACTCGCCGGCGACCTCCTTCCCAACGCCACCAAATCCCAGCTCATCGCCTCCGCCTTCCACCGCAACACTCTCATCAACCAGGAGGGCGGATCGGACCGCGAACAATTCCGCGTCGAGTCCGTCATCGATCGCGTCAACACCACCGGCGCCGTGTGGCTCGGACTCACCGTAGGCTGCGCCCAGTGCCACACCCACAAGTTCGATCCCATCACGCACCGCGAATATTACCAACTCTTCGCCTTCTTCAACAACACCGAGGATGCCAACAGCACCGGCCCCACCGTGGAGGTAAAACAATATGAAGTCCTCGGCAATCCGCCCAAGCCACCCGCTCCGCCGAAGTCCGATTCAAACCAACCCGCCAAGTGGCTCCCGGTTCACTACGACGAACATCGTACATCCTCCGGCGCACCCTTAAAACTCCTCGAGGATAATTCCCTCCTCATCGACAAATCCGCCAAACCCCAGGAAGCCTACGACCTATCCGTCGCGACCAACCTCAAGACCGTCGCCGCCCTCCGCCTGCGCGTCCTCCCCGATAAGTCCCTTCCCAAGAACGGCCCTGGCACCGCCAGCAATGGCAACTTCGTCCTCACCAACCTGCGTGTCACCATCGATGGCAAACCGGTCCGCCTCACCGCCGCCTTCGCCGACCACGAACAGCCCAAGTTCCCCGCTTCCTCCATCATCAACCGGGACAAGAACTCCGGCTGGGCCATCAACACCGGCGGCGGCAAAAAGGCCAAGATGAACGCTGAACACGAGGTCACTTTCCTCTTCGAAAAACCAATTCCGACCAAGGGCAAGCCTCTCACCATCCGCATGGAGCACAACCTCAACGACAACTACCTCGTGGGCCGCTTCGCAATTGATCTTTCCGCCACCGCTCCTCCCGTGCCGGAGGGCAAAGCTCCCGGCGCAATCAAGCTCCGCACCGGGAAACTCATGGTGATGCGTGAACTTGCCAAGCCTCGCCCCACCTTCATCCTCACTCGCGGCGACTTCACGCGCCCCGACAAGGAGATCGGCGAACTCACCCCCGGCGTCCTTTCCAAGGTGAAACCCGCCCTTCCCGAGCCCACCTCCCGCCGCAACCGACTCGACCTCGCCAAGTGGCTCGTCGACCCCGCCAACCCGCTCACCTCCCGCGTCACCGTCAACCGCACCTGGATGCGCTACTTTGGGCGCGGACTCGTCGAGACCGAAGAAGACTTCGGCACCCAAGGATCTCCCCCAAGCCACCCCAATCTCCTCGACTATCTCAGCCGCCGTTTCATCGAGGACGGCTGGTCCATGAAGAAACTCCACCGCCTCATCGTCACGAGCAAAACCTACCGCCGCTCCTCGAAGGTCCGCCCCGATCTCGCCGACCTCGATCCCCGCAACCTCCTCCTCGCCCGCCAAAGCCGCCTGCGTCTCGATGCCGAAATCATCCGCGACGCCGCCCTCAGCGCCAGCGGCCTCTTCTCCCCCGTGATCGGCGGACCCGGCGTCTTCCCTCCCCAACCCGCTGGCATCTACGCCTTCACCCAGAACCGCAAAAGCTGGAAAACCAGTTCCGGACCGGACCGCTACCGCCGTGCGATGTACACCGTCTTCTACCGCAGCGCGCCCTACCCGCTCCTCTCCACTTTCGATGCCCCCGACTTCCAAACGGTCTGCACCCACCGCGTCCGTTCCAACACGCCCTTGCAAGCCCTCACCATCGCCAACGACCCCGCCTTTCTCGAGATCGCCCAAGGCCTCGCGGCCCGCCTTCTGCGCGACGTCCCCGGCGACATCGAACCCCGCATCCTCCGCGCCTGCCAACTCACCCTCTGCCGTGAGCCAAGCCCTGAGGAACTCTCCATTCTCACCAGCTACCTCCGCCAACAGAGCGAGGATTTTGCCCAAGACGAAACCGCCGCCCGCGCCCTCCTCTCCGACGAACTCCTCTCCTCCCAAGTCCCGCCCGCCGAAGCCGCCGCCCTCGTCGGCCTCGCCCGCGCTCTCTTAAACACCGACAACTTCATCACCCGCGAGTAACATTCCCATGAACGACTTCGAAAATCGCTGGCTCGCCGAGCGCACCCGCCGCCACTTCTTCCGCGACTGTGGAGTCGGCCTCGGCTCCATCGCCATCAACTCCATGCTCGGGCAACTGCAGGCCGGTGAACTTCCCGCCATCGATCCGGCCAATCCGATGAGCGCCCGCAAACCGCCCCTTCCGGCGAAGGCCAAGAACGTCATTTTCCTCCACATGGCCGGAGCCCCCAGCCAACTCGATCTCTTCGAGGACAAGCCCAAGCTCCGCGAATATCACGGCAAGACCCCGCCCGAAAGCCTCATGGAGGGCAAGCGCTTCGCCTTCCTCAAGGGCAACGAAACCCTCCTCGGCAGCCAGCGCAAGTTCGAGCGCTACGGCGAGTGCGGAATGTCGATCAGCGAACTCTTCCCGCACCACCAGAAGATCGTCGACGAAGTCGTCTGGCTGCGCGGCATGACCACCGACGTCTTCAATCACGGGCCCGCCAAGCTCTTCATGAACACCGGCTTCCAAGCCCCCGGCCGACCCAGCATGGGCTCGTGGGTCACCTACGGACTCGGCAGCGAATCAGAAAACCTCCCCGGCTTCGTCGTCCTCCAAAGCGGACCGCGCGGCCCCCGCGCCGGCAATTCCCTCTGGGCCAGCGGCTTCCTCCCGACCTCCTTTCAAGGCGTTCCCTTCCGAGGCAAGGGCGATCCCATCCTCCACCTCCGCAGCCCCGAAGGGATCACCCGCGAACGTGAGCGCAGCTTCTACGACACCGTCGGAGCTCTCAACCGCGCCCGCCTCAAAGAGACCGGCGATCCCGAAATCCTGACCCGCCTTAACGCCTACGAAATGGCCTACCGCATGCAGACCAGCGCCCCCGAGCTCATGGATCTCACCGGCGAATCCAAGAGCACCCTCGACAGCTACGGCGTGAAACCCGGTGAATCTTCCTTCGCTTCAAACTGCCTCCTCGCCCGACGACTCATCGAACGTGGCTCCCGCTTCGTGCAACTTTACCACACCAACTGGGACAGCCACGGCGGCCCCGGCGAGAACCTCAACAGCGACTTCGAAAAAGTCTGCAAAGATGTCGACCAAGCGAGCGCCGCCCTCGTTCTCGATCTCAAAGAGCGCGGAATGTTAGAAGACACCCTCGTCATCTGGGGCGGAGAATTCGGCCGCACTCCAATGGGCGAAAACCGCAAGACCGTCGGCCGCGACCACCACATCGAAGCCTTCACGATGTGGATGGCCGGCGCCGGCCTCAAGCAAGGGTACATCCACGGTCAAAGCGACGAACTCGGCTTCGGAGTGGTCGACGGCAAAGTCCACGTCCACGACCTCCACGCCACCCTCCTCCACCTCCTCGGCTTCGACCACGAACAACTCACCTACCGCTTCCAGGGAAGAGACTTCCGTCTCACCGACGTCCACGGAAAAATCGTGAAAGAAATTCTGGCTTAGCGGAACGAAAATCTCGGTCATCCGGATTCAGTCCCTAAGGGCTAAACGATCGCAGCAAGACAACGCACTAAATTTCACAAAAATAGAACCCTCCCACCGTCGTCCGGTCTCAGCCCCAATCGGGGCAAACGACACAAGCCCAGGGCAACGCCCTGGGTCCCCCACGCGGAAATAGGAGAGCCCTGAAAGGGCGATCTAATTTTCTGCACCACTCCATGGTTAGATCGCCCTTCCTGATAGTTCTCATATCCGATCCATCACTCCCGACCTTGATCCGCACACTCATTGTTCTTATGAACACTCTTTGTGCCGTCCGTCTACCAGCCCCGCCGTCCCCGCGCCTCGCCCCTTTGGCAAATCGTCCACCACGGCTGGGACGATTTCCTCGCTGACTACGAATCGAAACACCGCAACTCCCTCGGACCGCTCCGCTCCGCCACAACCGCCACCGTCCAGTCCTTCCTCCGTTGTGGTGACCTCGCCGCTGGCTTCACCCGCCTCCAGTGCCCCGACTGCGGGCACGAGCGCCTCCTCGCCTTCACCTGCAAGGCCCGCCACTTCTGCCCCTCCTGCCACCAACGCCGCGTCCGCTCCACCAGCGAATGGATCGCCACCTCGGTCTGCCACGAAGTTCCCCACCGCCAGTTCGTCTTCACCCTCCCCCGCGTCCTGCGCGGTATCTTCCGCAAACGCCGCCACCTACTCACCCACCTCTTCCACACTGCCACCGCCACCCTCCAGGACACCTTTCGGATCCGCCTTGGCCTCCCCCAAGGTCGCATCGGGGCCATTGCCGGAGTTCACACTTTCGGCGACTACCTCATCTACCACCCCCACCTCCATGTCCTTGCCGCCGACGGACTCTTCACCCCCGACGGTCGCTTCCACTGCATGCCCGCCGAAGACTTCGCTTCCACCATCGAACTCTTCCGCCACCGCTTCCTCCATGCTCTCCACGACGCCAAACTCATCAGCCCCTCCAAACTTGCCAATCTCCTCGCCTGGAAACACTCCGGCTTCAACATCCACCACGGCGGCGAACAACCCGTCCCCGCCCACGACACCGCCGGTCGCAAGCGCCTCGCCGAGTATTTGCTCCGCCATCCCTTCTCTCTGCAGAAAATTACTTGGAACGCCACCAGCAAGACAGTCATCTACCGCTCCAAACGCCACCACACCACCAAGCGCAACTTCGAAATCTTTAAGGCCCCCGACTTCATCGCCGCCGCCCTTCTTCACCTCCCTCCCAAGGGCCAACAAACGGTCCGCTACTACGGCATCTACTCCAATAAATCGCGCGGGCAAACCTCGCCGACTCCCGACCGCATCATCCGGCCATCCCAACCGGAGACTCCCCCCGCCAAAACACCGCCCGCCCAGATCCTCCTCATCCCCGCATCGCCCAAGTGTCGGGTTCGCGACATGCGCCCCCTCTGGCGCGACCTCATTCTCAAAGTTTGGGGCGGTGATCCCCTCCAGTGTCCCTGCTGCCCGGGCACCATGAAACCGGTCCGCACTTTCCTCCGCCGCGAAGAGATCGAATTCTTTCTCCGCCTCCACGGCCTCTGGGGAGGTATCATCCAGCTTCCACGCCCGCCCCCACCGCCCTTCGATATCGAGACCATGGAGCCCATAGAGCCACCCTGGCAGGCCATCAAGGAGTGGATCCCGGATGACGATCCGGGCCTAAACTGGTTCAACCAGGAAAGGGACCCTACCTGTGTCGAGGTCGAGAGCTACGACCAAAGTCCCACCTGGCAACCCGTCGAAGTTCCTCTCGGCGATGGCCGCATCCTGGTCCTGGACGACTCCTGAGAGTCAAGCGCATCAGAAGCCAACGGATAAACCGCTGCCAAAAAAGAACTTGGCAAAGCGGGCTGGAAATCCATGGTCCTAAATCAGGAAATTCGGTCCTGACGAGCACGTTTTCAGTAACTGCGGCTTAGACCGAGAACTTTTCCTCCCAAAATCACCGCAACAACCAAACCAAACCATCATCTCAGCCCCTCTTTCCCCCGCAACCCCCTTTCTCCCCCATGTATTCCGCCAAACCCGGGTTTCCGCGACCTTCCCGCCAAAAGCAAATTCCTAGCAGTCAAAAGCAAATTCCTAGCAGTCT
>Ga0307999_1000487_pt1 | contig 11171 bp, 9 predicted proteins | sample Neamet1_FD_203158 | JGI IMG/M metagenome (GOLD analysis project Ga0307999, IMG submission 203158) | Marine microbial communities from water near the shore, Antarctic Ocean - #1 | ecosystem: Environmental > Aquatic > Marine > Unclassified | place: Southern Ocean | collected 2014-06-04 | reverse complement strand
AATTGCTCTTTCCACTTCAGGATGACCTCACCGGACACCTGCTTCGGTGGCTTTCCCTCTCCTCCCGATTGCGTCACATATTCCTTTCCCCTCTTGTCCAATGGAAAGACTCCCTCTCGGAAAGACTGCGGCATTCTCGCCGGTTCATCTTCGATTTTCAGCATCGTCTTCATCCAATAGAATTGTCCCTCGTGAGGAATGACCCATCGGTTTCCATCCAGACCGTCCGGATTGCTGATCTCGTTGGCTGCCACCCAATGATTTTCGGCGACCACACCATCAAGTAAACCATAGATCTCTGTGTAAAGTCTCGCGAATTTCTCAGGATAACACCGTTGCAAAACATGGAACTGTTCGTGCACAAGAATCGTGGAAACCCCTTCAAGAGCGCGCTTGGTTTTCCCGTGCATTTTGAATTTCCCCATCATCCGATCCACCGCCTTTTCACTCAAGACAACTGACAATCCTCTCGTATGCGGAAAGCCTGCACAGTGGTCACCCTTTACCTTTAACAATTCCCACGGCTGGTTCGCCAGCAAGGGGAATTCACCCACCAACACCTTCCTAAACTCTCCCACCATCCACAACAGCACTTCACGTTCTTCCTTAGAAAAATCCACGACGGCGGCTTCATAGCGCTTCCTCGCCTCGGCTTTCACGCCCGCTCCATCCAACTCTTTGGGCATGATCTTTCCTGTCATCGCCTCCACCTCGCGTCGATTGAGCCTATCGTAATAGAATTCAAAATTCTCATCCAGGTAGGCTTTCCTTGCTTCATCTCCATTCAAACAGCGCACCGTCTCGCGAACCAAAGGACTTTTCAAGATCGTGGCTGCCTGGTTTCTTGTGATCCCATCCTCCCGGATTCGATCCATAAAATCCCCATCCCCCATCACATTTGGAACATCGTTCGGAACTTCATTATCATCCACCGAATGCGCTAATCCAAGATTGTGGCTCACTTCATGAATCACCACAAAGGCATCCTGCCCCAGCGGCGAATTCCCAGCCTGCGCAATAAATGTCACCCAACCCGGTTGCTGCCCCAAGCCATTCGGAGCAGGCCGACCATTTATTTTTTTTGCAAAAACCATGTTCGCAATTCGCCCCGGGTGACGAAAAACTCCTTCCTCCGTAGCTTTCTTCACGATCACATCCACATCCGATTCCCCATCACGAAACTCCCTCCGATTCCACCTGATTGGCTCAAGAATCTGAAAGTCCACATCCCAACGCCGAAACGGCAAATCAATTAAGGCCTCGGATAAGTTTGCCTTGGCCGCGCTCTTCCCTTCGTCGTCGCACAAGACAATCGGCTGCAACAATACGGTGTGACCAGTCAATTGTCTGGCCTCTCCCACGACCGATAGCATGATTAAACCCGCAATCCATTTCATGAAGTCGATCGTAGCCGAACTGCCATTCCCCAACAACACCCTCTTTCCCAGCGAGAGAATTTAGCAGCTGAGACTTAGCTTTTTCGTTCGGCTCCTCCCACAGAACAGTCATCCAATCGAGCCGTAGTATCTCCCCTTCTCTTCCTCCATTCGAGACCTCGAAAAAACGGGAGAAACGGCAACTCGACAGCATCCCGCGTCAACTTCGTGAAAAGGCACAGATTAAAATTCTTCACTTTTCTCCAGCCCATCCAATCGCCATCGCAATACGGACCGCAAACAAACACCTTCTTACCCATTCGCGCCATCTTAAGCTTAACCCATTGATGGAAAGTTGAATAACACGAGCCACTCCCGGTTCGATGCTTGACTTGGTGAGCAAGCCAGCAGGCAGACAGGAAAAATCTGTGCCGTCGTCGCCCTCCCGCCCCTTCTTCTTCGGAAGCGACCGTTCGGAACATTCGTTCTCTGGCCTCTTTCTGTCAAGAATCACGCCTTCACCGCTCCGATCTCGCCGGTGCTATCGGCAAAGCGCTTCATCTTGGCTCCCATCATTTTCGCCTGAGTCAGCCACAAGTTCGCGAGCGGAGTCCCCTCGGGCATGTTGATGTGCTGCCCTGATTTTACCTGCTTGCCGCCTCCCGCCATGATGATCGGCAGATCATTGTATTGGTGGGTCGATCCATCACCCAGACCTGAGCCGTAAGTGAAGAGAGTATTATCCAAAAGAGTCGTCCCGTCCGCCTCCACAACACTCTCCATCTTCTCAAGCAGATAGACATATTGCTCCATGTGAAAGCGGTCCACTTTCAAGAGCTGATTGATCAGCTTGGTTTGATTATGAGACATGCCATGATGGCTCATTGGCTTGTCAAAGAGACCATCGAAAAGATAGGGCGTATCCCATCGCTCCGGCCCTACCATGAAGGTTGCCACGTTGGTCAGGCCCGACTGTAACGCCGCCACCATCAGATCACCCATGAGACGAATGTACTCACCTCTTGGAAGGTAGGCTTCCGGCGGTTCCTCAAAGGAGATCTTGGCCAGTTCTCCCTTCATCGCTTCAAGCCGGTCCATCTGCGTTTCGATCGCCCGAATGGAATCAAAATATTCCGCAAACTTCTGGCCGTCGGCATAGCCCAATTCCTTCTTCATCGCCCGGGCATCTTCCAAAACCAAATCCGTGACATCCCGATACTGGTCGAGTTCCTTCGTCGAAAACAAACGCCGATACATCTTCCGTGGATCACGGATCGATGGCGCCAAATGCCCCGTGCCATACCAAGAAATATTATCAAAGTAGATCGACTCCTTGTTGTCCTTGTGGCTGTTGCAACTGAACTCTAGCGTTAAAAACGGTGTCTTTTCCCCCACCACATCCGCCACCAAATGATCGAGCGTCCGGTCGAGCGGCCAGGCCGTTCCCTCAATCGTATAAGGTGGGGCACTACTCAAATAACAGGACGCACACTGCGCATGAACATCCGTCCCCTGCTGGAAGGTCCGGTCCATCCCGGTGATGAGATTGATCTTATCCTTGACCCTTTCCAACGGTTTCATCGTCGGAGTGAGTTCCTCAAGCCGCTTCACTCCATAGTTCGGATCCTGCTGACCAAGGGACTTCATCACATTCCCCAAATTCCCCTTTGGAATCACCGAGTCCGCTTCGCCCGGGAAAAAACCCCGACGCACCACCCCAATCGGCACGTAAAAATGCGCCATCCTTTTCGAGACCCCACTCGCCAGCGTCTGTGACCCCAGGCTCTCCATCCACGGCAGCGCCAAGGCCGATCCGCCCAATCCTCTCAAAAATCCTCGTCGTGTTGTCATCGTTTCAATTCTCCCTCTTTACTTGGTTCGCTTTCGCCAAAAATGGCTCACTCAAAATCACTTCTTTGATCAGGGATTGCATTCGATCCCCATCCTCCGCCACTCGTTCCACGATCTCATCCAGGATAATCTCATCCACCAGCCCCAGTTCACGTGCCAGCGCAAACGATAAAAGATGACCCGCCAGACCCCGCGTAAAACGCTCCTTCTCTGAAAGAAGGGCATCCTTGAATTCCACTACAGTGGCAAACTTGTGTTTCCGGAAAAGCGTTCCCTCCATATCAACCATGCGATCATTCTCGTACTTCTCACGCCACTTTCCGATGGCATCAAAGTTCTCCAAAGCGAAACCCAGCGGATCAATCTGCTCATGACACCCGCGGCAATCCGCTCTCTCTCGGTGCATCGAAAGACGCTCCCGCAACGTCAGGTGCTCTTCTCCCTCTCCCGGTTTTTCACCCAGCGAAGGCACGTCCGCCGGCGGAGGCTCAGGCGGCTTGTTGAAAATCACTCCCGCCAACCAGGCCCCGCGCGTGATCGGCTGGGTTCGCTCCGGACCCGAGGTCATCGTCATCACAGCCGCATTCGTGATCACTCCGCCTGTCCTTCGATCCTTCACCGGCACGCGATGAAAATCCATCACGGCGACTTGGCCGAGCCTCTTTTTCCCAACCGAACCCAACGGGCCATAAGCCTCTTCCAAATGCCCCGAGCGATACGTGAAATCCGAATCAATCAACTGCGCCACCGGTAAATTCTCCACCAAAACAGTCTCAAACAACAAGAGAGGTTCCATCATCATATGCATGCTAGTGCGATACTTGGAAAAATAAAACTTCGAGAACTTCTTCCGGTCCGGCACCGATGAAATGATCCGATCCAACTGCAACCACTGGGCCGGAAAACTATCGCAAAATCGCTTTAGCTTCTGGTCCTTCAGCATCCGGTCGACCTGCCTCTCTAAAACCTTTTCCTTCAAAAGTTCACCCGACTCCGCCAGCCTCAAAAGCTCCTCATCCGGCAAACTCCCCCAAAGAAAAAACGACAAGCGCGAAGCTAACTCCAGCCCGTCGACCTTTTCTGATCCCTCCGATTGATCGTAAAGATAGAGAAATCTTGGCGAAGAAATCACGGCCGCCGTAACCTCTTTAATTGCTTCCGTATAACTCGCTCCCGCGTGCATCCGGGCTTCCACAAACTCAGCATAACGATCAACCACTTCCGGCCCGACTCTGCCCCGAAATGCCTTTCGCAAGAACTTCACCAATCGTTCCTTCACCACCACTTCCACTCCTTGTTTCTCTGGTGGATTGAGCACAAAAAACTCCTTCCAAATGCCCACCCGCCTCGGCCCAAAATCCGGACTTCCCATGATCGATTGTCCCAGCTTTAAAAAGGACTCCATCAACAAGGGAGAAAGCGACAAGTGATCCGCCTGGTTATCAAACCCGTGCTCCGCCCGCAAATCCTGTGGAAACGCCGCCACTCCTCCCAGTCTTGGTTCGATCATTTGCGATTTCCCCAGCGGGCGACTTCCAACCCTCACCAGATCCGGCATTTTCCCGGTCTCGGGCCGAAAGTACCCCTTATGATCACGGATCATCCGCTCGGGAAGAGTGAAGACATTGCACTTGAGATCAAAAAGATCGATCACGGCATTGTGGTATTGGAACCGATTCATCCGGCGCATCGGCGTTGCCGCGTAAACCCTCTTCCCCGTCATCGCCTCATTCCGCAAAGTCTGTAAATCCCCCAGCAACTTCGCCCGAGTTCCCTTTTCCAGTTGCGGCTCATCCTCCGGAGGCATTTCCTCAAAATCAATCGCATCAATGATTTGCTGCAACAACTCCGGCTTCTTTTTGAGAGCTCCCGGATCCCCTAACTCGGCGAGATTCACCTTCCCCTTCACCTTCCCATCCTTGCCGTGGCACCGCACACAGTTCTCCTGAAATACCTCCAACACCCCTGCCCCAGGCGCCGCCCCGGCAATCCCGAGCGACAAGATCAAAAGTTTACTCAAACGAGACATTCGAAGAATCCTACCGAATGTCTTTACTGTTTGCACGGGGCAAAATCCAACAACTTCCCGATCTCATCTTCTCCCTTGCCAAAATTCTCGTCGTTGGACTTTTCACCACCCAGGCAGGCATCGCCGAAGTTGTTGATTGGTCCGTTGCTAAAGCCATCGCCTATCGACAAAATGAACCCGGCACTGCTCCCACCGAGACCTCTGCCTGGGCCATCGAAATCGCAAGCGCCGGAGAAGCCACCGTCACCCCGATTGCCGGAGGAGAATTCGGGCGGGTCAATGTCTCGGAGCCGTGCGGCCCGGCTATCGTCTCCCATTACTTCGGGAGCGCCCCATAGCGAGTTAAGACAAACTGTGTATTTCGCTTGATCCGGCGGTCATTTCTCCAAGGATAATCACCATGAATAACCATCGAAGGATCCTTCTGCTTTTTCTGGCCACACTTGGGACGGCATTGGCCGCCAATCCCAAGCGCGATATTCAGTATGACACCAAACACGAACGCAACGTCCTCGATTTCTGGCCCGCGTTAAAAAAAACCAAATCCGCTCCCGTCTTTGTCTGGTTTCACGGAGGAGGGTTTCGTAATGGCGACAAGAACCAGTTTGAAAAACACGACCGCGCTACTCTCGAAGCCTACCGTAAGGCCGGCTACGCCGTCGTAAGCTGCAACTACCCCTTCCTCGACAAGGACATGGAATACCGGGACATCGTCGACCACTGTGGACGTGCCATAAAGTTCATCCGCTCAAAATCCAAGGAATGGAATATCGATCCAAAACGCCTCTGCTGTGGCGGAGTCTCCGCAGGAGCCCTCATCAGCCAGTTCCTCGGCTACCACGATGACCTCGCCGATCCCAAAGCCAGCGACCCCATCGACAAACTCAGCTCCCGCCCCGCTGTCGTCATCGGCGTCATGCAGCCCATCGGCACTCAGGAATTCGCACTCCGCTATATGGACAAGGGCGAGGCTCCCCTTTTCCTCTACTCAAACGCCAGACCCACCGATCGCATTCATCCGCCAAAGCAACTCGAACTCATCAGAGACAAAGCTAAAGCCCTCGGCATCCCGGTCGCAGCCTACGGCGGCAATCGAAACAAGCTTCCCCAAGTCGAAGGAGATAAATCTTGGCGGGAACTCCAACTCGAGTTCTGTACGAAGCATCTCGCCAACTAATCCAAAATCCTGGTGCGCATCGCCGACATCCTCATTCTCCTTTTCCTCGCGGCGATCTGGGGGGCGTCCTTCCTCTTCATGCGAATCTCGACCCCCGACTTCGGGCCGGTCCCGCTTGTCGCCTTCCGCATGACGGTTGCCGGACTGGCCCTCACCCCGGTCTTTCTCCGCAAGGAGGCCCGCGCCCTTTTCAAAACCCACTGGTGGCAGCTCCTCGTCAGTGGCGTGGTTGGCTCGTCCATCTCCTTCATTCTCCTCAGTTGGGCCAGCCTGACCCTAAGTGCCGGGTTCACCGCCCTCATGAATTCCAGCGTCCCCGTCTTCAGCGCCCTCATCGCGGCAGTCTGGTTGGGAGAGCGCCTCCGCACCTCTCAGTTCATCGGTCTCGGCCTTGGTATCCTTGGCGTTCTCATCTTGGTATGGGGGAAACTGGAATTTCATCAAAACGGTCGCGGCTGGCCCATCGTCGCCTGCGTCATTTCCTGCCTCTGCTACGGCTTCGGAGTCAGCTGGATAAAGAGCAAGCTCCAGGGCGTCCGCCCACTCGTCGCCTCCTCCGGCAGCCTGCTCGGGGCGGGGCTCGTTCTCATCCCCTTTGCCCTCGCCCGCCTACCAGAAAAATCGCCTCCCCTTTCTAGTTGGCTCAGCGCCGCCGCGCTCGCCCTGATCTGCACTGCTCTGGCCTTCGTTCTCTTCTTCAAACTGATCCAACGCTCCGGAGCCACCGTGGCCACTTCGGTGACCTTTCTCATCCCTTTCTTTGGCATCTTCTGGGGCTGGCTTTTTTTGGATGAAATCGTCACCACCCAAATGATCGCCGGGCTCGTGGTCACCCTCCTCGGAACCGGCCTCATCATCGGAATGATTGGCAAACGAAAGGCCACTTCCTAAATCGCGTATGATTAAACCATGAAATTCCTCATCTTCCTCCTTCTCCCCTTCACCGCTCTCGCTAACGAGTCCCTCTTCAACGGCAAAGACCTCGAAAACTGGCGCGTCGACTCCAAGAGCAAGCACCCCCATTGGACCGTGAAGGAAGGCCTCATCCAATGTCAATCCGGCCCCAAAAAATCCGGCTCCCTTCTTTGGACCAAGAAGGAATTCAAGGATTTCACCCTCACTCTCGAATACAAGCTTGGCGAAGGCACCATCGACTCCGGGGTCATGATCAAGAAGCCCCACGATCAAATCCAGATCGGCATCTCCGGGTCCCTCAAGCGTGATCTCACCGCCGCTCCCTACATCCCCGGCAAGGGGTATCCCACCGAGAGCAAGGAAGCCATCGCCGCCGTCAAACCCAAGGACTGGAACATTCTCAAAATTGAGGTCAAAGGAAACACCTACAAAACTTGGCTCAATGGCGTCGAAGGCATCACCTACGAATCCAAAACCGCCATCGAAAAAGGCCCCCTCGGCCTCCAGCTCCACGGTGGAAAAGACATGGCCATCTCCTTCCGCAAGATCGAAATCACCGAGCATGAGTAGGTAAGGACCGACACTCTCCAGAGCCTCGGCCATAATTCCCAAGTGACACTCTGAAGAGCGTCATTCCTCTTTGCCGACCCATGATAATCTCGAGCGGATTTCCTCAATGCCGCAAATTCCAAAAACTCATACCCTTTCGATATGGGATAGATGAAAACACTACTTCTGGGTGATATTGGGAAGCACCTCGACATTGAGGACGCTGAAAACGCAATTGGCAATCGGCGGCCGTCTTCGCCAAAAGACCTCGATAAAGCTCAAAGACAAAGAGCTCCAGATCAGCCAACTCAATTCTGAACTGGCTCAACAGAAACTCACGATCTAGGCCCTCACACGCTTTCTCGTTTCGAAATGATGAGCTGGATGACTCATCCAGGAAGTCGATGCTGAAGACGGAGTGATCGACGGCAAGATGGCGCTCGATCAGAACCAACCACGATTGATCTTTCAAAAGACTCAACCGAGTCCATCGATCTCCAAAAAAAATCGCTCCCGGAAAGGTCTCCGGGAGCGATCATGAAAGTCAGTCGATTTCTTTAAACCGTGCAAATATCAATCGCTTCCTTCAGGGAAGTGAGGGGATCTTTCTTTGGGCGAAACTCCTGACCGAGGTAGCCATCGTAGCCCATTTTTGCGAGCGCCTTGCAGATTCCCTTGTAGTTGAGTTCCTGGGAATCATCGATCTCATTGCGCCCGGGAACACCGGCGGTGTGGAAGTGCGAAATCGCATCCTTATGCTTGGTGAAGGTCGCGATGCAGTCACCTTCCATGATTTGCATGTGATAGATGTCATAGAGAAGTTTGAAGCGGTCTGAACCAACCGCATTGACAAGGTCAACACCCCACTGGGTGCGGTCGCAGAGGTAGTCCTTGTGGTCTTTTTTTGAATTTAAAAGCTCCATGGAAATCGTGATGTTGTGCTTCTCCGCAATGGGAGCAATGCGCTTCACGCCCTCAATGCAGTTCTTCAAACCTTCCTCATCCGTAAGACCATTGCGGTTTCCGGAAAAGGCGATGATTTGAGGAACGTTCCCAGCCTTGGCGGCGAGAGGAATGATTTCTTCATAAATCTTCACGAGCGTGTCGTGGTTCTCTTTCTTCTCGAAGGAGGTTCCGATGCCCGCGATCCCCTTGATCGGACGAGGGCGCCCCATCGCGCACTTGAGACCGTGCTTGGCCACCGTAGCCCACTGCTCGGGAAAAAGAATTTCGATCGACTCGATGCCCATTTTCTTCACCTCGACACAAAACTTGTCCAGAGGGATATTACCAAAGCACCAATGGCAGACCGAGTGTTTGAACTTGGCCCCAGACTTCGTGGCCTCTTCCTCGGCGGCTTTGATTTGGGTTCCAAGAGCGGAAAAAATGGCGGCAGTGGCGGCACCACCGGAGAGTGCCGTGAGTGATTCTCTTCGATTCATAACTGGTATTAATACACGACAGGAATGGGTTCTTTGTCGAGAATTGAAAAGATTTCTTGAACCGTCGCTTCAGGGATTTTTTAAATCGGCTATCCAGCCATGCCTTCGGTAAGCGGCGAGAGTGAGTTCGAAAACTCGCTTGAGAGCACCAGCCTACCAAGAAAGCTTCGCACCGTGGGCCGGCGCGGAACTGTTCTCCGAACCGGAGGCCAACTCAAAACCTCTTCCGTTTGTCGACGGGAATGTTCCGTATAAATGGTTTCCTCCGGCTCTCTTAAAAACCAATTCGACAACCAGGATCCGCAAAAAGCGAGGCCCAAGCCTGAGGCAAGGAAACAACTGCCTCGTCTTTAAACCTTCACGCCCCTTTCAATGAGGTCCATTCCCACACGCTCCGGATGGCATCCCAGTCAAAGGTTTCGAGCTTGAACAAGCGGGCAGGCTTGGTGTCGCTCTTCGCTCATTTCAAGGAGTTCTGATCGAAAACAGCCGCCAATCGCGTCGTTGGAGTTCCCTGACGAGATCAGGCCGGGAAGAGATTGCAGAGAGGTCCATGGGTCAGTTTGCCACAATATTCACAAGCTTGCCGGGAACCACGATGACCTTGCGGACGGTTTTCCCGTCGGTGTGGGTGGTGACATTTTCGTCGGCGAGGGCTTGAGCTTCGGCGTCTTCCTTGGAGATGTCAGCGGGAACCATGATGCGGGCACGGAGCTTTCCGTTAACCTGGACGATGAGCTGGATTTCTGATTCGACGAGAAGGCTTTCGTCGAGTTCGGGCCAGGTTTGTTCGCTGACAAGTTCCGTTCCGCCGAGGGCGGCGTTGATCTCTTCGGCGAGGTGGGGCGCGAAAGGGCTGAGGAGTTTGAGGAAGGTGAGGAAGAGGTCGCGGGGGATTTCTCCGGCGCTGGTGTAGGCATTGGAGCACTCCATCATCGCGCTAATACCGGTGTTAAAGCGAAGGGAGTTGATCGCTTCTTCGACGCGCTTGATGGTCTGGTGCGTTGTTTTGGCGAGATCAGCATTTTCACCTGCAACAATCTTGCCGCTGGAGATCCAGCCTCCATCGGCATCCTCGGAGAAGGCAAGGCGCCAGACTTTGGCGAGGAAGCGGTGGACGCCTTCGACCCCTTTCATCGCCCAGGGTTTGTCCTGGTCGAGGGGGCCCATGAACATTTCGTAGAGGCGAAGGGAGTCAGCGCCGTAGCGCTCGACGACGTCATCTGGGTTGACGACGTTGCCAAGGGACTTGGACATTTTCTCAGCCTTGGAACGGACACGAATGGAAGGGTCGGAGATGAGAACAAAGTTCTCGCCTTTCTTTTCAACTTCCTCAGGACCCACGACCTTTTTGATCAAAGCCTCGCCTGTCCTCTTCATGACAAAGGTGCGTGAGTCTTGCTCCTCGAGGTCTTTATAGCTGACGATTTCGCCTGATTGAGTTTCAAAAATTGCAAACTCCATCTCGCCCATGATGAGGCCGGGAGCGAAGTATTTTTTGAAGGGTTCCTTGGACTTAAGGTGGCCGAGGTCGTTGAGGACTTTGTGCCAGAAACGGGAGTAGAGGAGGTGAAGGACGGCATGCTCTTTGCCGCCGACGTAGAAGTCGACGAAGCCCTCGTCATTCCCCCAGTAGCTTTCAGTATCGGGGCTGATGAAGTGCTCGGTGTTATTGGGATCGCAGTAGCGGAGGTAATACCAGCAGGAGCCAGCCCATTGGGGCATGGTGTTGGTTTCGCGCTGGAGCTTGTCCGAATAATTGATCCAATCGGTGCAGTTGATGAGGGGGCCACGGGGATCGCCGGTGGGCTTGAAGTCCTCCATCTCAGGTT
>Ga0307999_1000477_pt1 | contig 11253 bp, 16 predicted proteins | sample Neamet1_FD_203158 | JGI IMG/M metagenome (GOLD analysis project Ga0307999, IMG submission 203158) | Marine microbial communities from water near the shore, Antarctic Ocean - #1 | ecosystem: Environmental > Aquatic > Marine > Unclassified | place: Southern Ocean | collected 2014-06-04 | reverse complement strand
AAGAAGGTAAAGAGGACGAAGCAGAATTAGTTATGGCTTCCAAGGACATGGTAGACAGAGTTACTGGTTGGATGGAAGACACAGCAGAAATGCAAACAGAATCAATGCTAGAACTAGCAGACGCTATTAGAGACGAAATGGGACTACAGCAGTCAGATGCATTTGTGCAAACAGTCAAGCCTGCACTAGAAGCAATGTATGACGTAATGGAAACTACTCGAGCTGCACTTACACAAGGTGTAGGCATGCTAACTGGTGAAGGCGAAGCACCAATTGATACTATGGGAGCAGAACCAGAAGTTGATGCTGCACCAGAAGCAGACATTGATGCAGACATGGAACCAACTGTTGATGCAGACGACGACTTTGCAGCAGCTGAAGCAGGCACAGGCGGCGCTGAAGAAGCTGGTAGAGCAAAACGAGAATCGTTAGAGCGTTCACGAAGAGTTGGACAGATCTTGGCAGGTTCAAAAAAAAAGTCCTAGAGGCAGATGGACAACCTAGTAAATTAGTCCAGCTACTAAGAACTATAATAACTAGTGCCGATCAAAGCGACACTAGTTTATACCTACCCTTTACAAAACCTAGCCAAGCAGACCGAACTGCATTAGCAACTTCTCATCCTGGCGCAAAAATCCTAGACATTAATAAACTCATGCAGAACATTGGCGGCGAACAGTTTGACTATGGAACTTTTAAAGCTGCATACGATACTGACCCTAGAGTAAAAACTATGGTTACAAATTTTAGTGAAAAGGGCATTGAGCCTAACACTAAAAAGCCTGCTACTAACAATCCACAAGCTGACGGCGCTGAAGGTGATACTACAGTAGCAAAAATGGCTAAGTCTGCAACTGATGTCGGGGCAAAACTCTAAAATAATACTTGACTTTCGTTGTTTAATGTCGTATAATATACGTAATGAAGGAAACAACTATGAGATCAAATGAAGAGATAGTCACTCAAATCAAAGACTTAATTGAAACGCAAGTAAAACCAGCGGTAGCCGGACACGGCGGAGTAATTGAGTTTGTTAGCTACGATGACGGGACACTACTAGTAGAATTAGGCGGAGCATGCTCTGGCTGTGCTAGTAGCAGCATTACACTTAAACTAGGTGTAGAACAAATGGTTATGCATTATGTACCCGAAGTAACTAAACTTGAATCGCAAGATGATCAAAACTCTACTGTTAATCCCTATTACACTAACAACGATTATAATTATCGAGACGGTGACTGGTAATGATGAGAAACTATAAATGAGCAGCTTAATACTTGAAGATAAATTTAATTATCAAAAGATAGATCGTAAAACTGATCCTGTTACAGGTAAACGTAAGTACATGACACCAGACGGTGGAGCCGTTGCTAGTGTTACAACTATCCTTAGTGCAACTAAAGACATGTCGCACCTTATTGCTTGGAAAAAGCGTGTAGGTGAAAAGAAAGCACAAGAAATTGTAACTGAAGCAAGTGGCGTAGGCACACGTATGCACAAGTATCTTGAAGACTATGTTGATAATGGTGAGTTACCTAGTCCAGGAAGTAATCCGTTTGCTATCAAAGCACATCGTATGGCAGAAGTTATACGTGACACAGCTATGGTAAACGTTGATGAGATTTGGGGTAGTGAAGTAGCACTTTATGTACCATCATTGTATGCAGGCATGTGTGACTTAGTTGGCCAATATAAAGGTGAGCCTTGTATTATGGACTTTAAGCAAACTAACAAGCCTAAGAAACTAGAGTGGGTACAAGATTACTACTTACAAATGGTTGCATACGCAGAAGCACACAACGAAAACTTTGGTACAAACATACGCCAAGGACATATTTTTATGTGTAGTCGCGGCGACGATGGCATGGCACTAGGCGGTGAAACATATCAACAGTTTGATCTTTGGCCACATGAATATGACGAATGGCGTACTGAATGGTACAACAGAGTTTATACTTATTACGAGAAACATAGCTAAATATGTATAATAACACAATAAGGAGAATTTAACGTGGCTGTTGTACAGATATCAAAAATACAAATTCGTAGAGGTCAGAAGAACGCAGGGTCCGGTATTCCGCAACTATCCAGTGGTGAAATGGGATGGGCGATTGACTCGCAGGAATTATATGTTGGTAACGGTGCAGTATCAGAAGGTGCTCCGAGTACCGGAAACACTAAAGTTTTAACTCAACACGATAATCTTTTTACATTAATTGACACATACGGCTATCGTACAAACGATCCGTATGTAGTGACTGGCGATTCGGCAACTAACCCAGTTCAACGAACATTACAGGACAGACTAGATGACACTGTTACAGGCAGAGCATTTGGATTAAACGGAATTGAAGGTGCAGATGCAACAGTTAAGTTACAAACTGCAATTGATCAATTATACTTAAATTCTGCATCATTAGGTACAGCACAAAGTAGAGTAACACTAGTATTAGAAGCAGGAATTTATAGTCTTGATGGTACAATTTACCTTCCGCCTTATACAACAATAGTTGGAGCAGGTTCTGATAAAACTATTATTAAGAAAACAACTACAGGTGATTTGTTTAGAACAGAAAATCAATTAATTGCAGGTACTGCTAACAAAGCAACACGATCCGACGATAGTGGATCAAGTCTTATATTACAAGCAAGAAACATAAAACTTGAAGGACTAACATTAGAATCTACAGTAGCAGGATCCAACGGACTAGTGTTACAGTCTTGTAGAGATAGTATTTTTAGAGACATTAAAATTAAAGGCACTTGGAGTTCAGGTGATTCTATACCTGCAGGCTATGCAAGTGAGATTGGTATAGAGTTAAACAGCCTTAGCGGATCAGTTGAAACTACTGGCAACTTGTTTGAGAGAGTTGAAGTAAACAGTTTTGGTTATGGAGTAATGAGTAACTGGGACATTAACAATAATACATGGACTGATTGTATATTTAATGGATTAGGTTACGGATTTGTCTTTGGAATTGATATGGTACTTGGCGCTGCAAGCAGCGGACAATCTACTGGTCCTGTAAATAATACTATTACACATAGTGAATTTACTAATATTAATTATCAAGGCATTTGGATACATAACGGTACAAAGAATAGTAGTTCAAACAACTCTTTTGTTCTAGTAGGAAATGACGGATCGTCAGATGCTAACCCATCTCATTCTATAATTAAATATGTAAAAGTGGGAAATTCAACTTCTGAAGATCACTTTGCACGAACAAAAGAATTATCATATACAACAGCAAACTTAACTGGAAAAGTATATTATCCTGAGGTTGAAACTTTAGGATCGTGGACTTGGAAAGAGTCACACCAAATTACAATATCACGTGGAACAAGTGTTAAGGCAATTAGACTACCTGGTTATAAAGATCAATATTTCGAATTAGATTATACGTTAACAAGTAACAACTATCCAGTATCACGAAGTGGAAAGTTAAGCATACAAATGGAGACTACTACACCTAAGTTAGAATACTATGACGATTACTACTTTACTGGAACTGATGCTTACGTAGAATCTATTCAGTTTGATGTAACAGCAACAGACGAAGACGGAAGTGGATCGTCTGACACTATATCTATTAGTTACACTAGTATTATGCCAAGTGACGACCAAACAATAATGACGTTTAGTGCAACAAGTAAACAGTCTTAATGAATGTTTGGTAAACATTACGAAGCAAGACTCTTAGAGTGGCAGACGTTTCGAAACGAAACATTAAGTAATTCATCTGACATAATAACAGATGTGATTGCTCGTTATCAAAAAGCACCAACAGTTGTTATACACACAGACCCGTATAATCAGCAAACATGGCCCGGGCCGTGGGAGTTAATTTTAGAAAATCAGTACTGTAATTTTTGTAAAATATTAGGAATTTGTTATACATTACAGTTAACTGAAAGTTTTAAGGACAACGATTTTGAGATATATATAGGTATAGATAAGAAGAATCATAAGACATATTACTTACTTTCAGTTAACAGTAATGTGATTGGCTTTAATGATAATTACATACATATCAGTTCGTTACCGACGAGCATTGTTATAGAGAGAAATTATTTGATGCCACAGTTACAGTAATAAATATCAAACATAAACACAATTATAAGACAGGGAAGAGGAAAAGAAATATGTCCAACGGTACTTTGATCGTTAAAAGAAACGGCAATAAAGAGCATTTAAATATTGATAAGATTCATTTTGTAGTGAATCATGCTTGTAAAGGATTAGCAGGGGTTAGTAGTAGTCAAATTGAAATGAATGCAAACTTGCAATTCTATGACGGAATGAGTACTACAGAAATTCAAGACGTACTTATTAGAAGTGCTAATGATCTAATTTCATTAGATGCAGTAAATTACCAATATGCAGCTGCAAGATTGCTAAGTTATAGTATTAATAAAGAAGTCTTTGGAGAATATAAATCTATTCCGTTATCTCAAATGATCGATCAAAATATTGGCCGAGGTGTTTATGATAAAGCAATACTAAGCAGTTACACAAAAGAAGAATTTGCTACACTAGATTCTTACATTAGGCATTCTAGAGATGAGAACTTTACCTATGCTGGCCTACGTCAAGTAGTAGACAAATACTTGTGTCAAGACCGTAGTAATAACCAATTGTTTGAAACTCCGCAATATATGTATATGATGATAGCTGCAACATTGTTTGCAGAGTATCCTAAAGAAACTCGATTACAATATGTAAGGAAATATTACGATGCGACCTCACTTTTTAAGATCAATATCCCAACACCAGTTATGGCTGGCGTCAGAACCCCTGTACGCCAATTTGCTAGTTGTGTACTCGTTGATGCTAACGACACTCTTGATAGTATCTTTGCTAGTGATATGGCCATTGGACGCTATACGGCGCAACGTGCAGGCATTGGTATTAATGCTGGTAGGATTCGTGCAGTCAATTCTAAAATTAGAGGTGGAGAAGTAGCCCATACAGGAATAATTCCGTTCCTAAAGAAATTCGAATCAACAGTTAGATGTTGTACACAAAACGGAGTACGTGGTGGTAGTGCTACTACACATTTTCCTTTTTGGCATTACGAGATTGAAGATATACTTGTACTAAAGAATAATAAAGGTACAGAAGACAATCGTGTACGTAAGCTAGACTATTCAATTCAGCTTAACAAAACAATGTATGAGAGATTGTTATCAGGAGGCGATATTACGTTGTTCTCGCCGCATGATGTACCTGACTTGTACGAAGCATACTTTGGTGATGCTGACACATTTAAAGAACTGTATGAAAAGTACGAACGTGCTACAAGTATTAGAAAGAAAAAACTTTCTGCAAGAGATTTGTTTAGTGCATTAATTAAAGAACGGGCAGAGACAGGCCGCATTTATATTATGAATGTTGATCACTGTAACACACATAGCTCATTTAAAGATACAGTGTACATGAGTAATCTATGCCAAGAGATAACACTTCCAACTAAGCCATTAGAACACATTGATGACGAAAACGGCGAGATTGCATTATGTATTCTTAGTGCTATAAATGTAGGACTTATTAAAGAATTGTCTGAGTTAGAAGAGCTTGCAGACCTTGCAGTTAGATCATTAGAAGAGATTATTGATTATCAAAAGTATCCGATTAGAGCTGCTGAAGTTAGCACAAAGGCTCGACGTAGCTTAGGTGTAGGTTACATTGGACTTGCTCATTATCTTGCTAAAAATAAAGCAAAGTACAGTGATCCAGAGGCTTGGAAACTGGTACACGACTTATCAGAATCTTTCCAGTACTACTTACTTAAAGCAAGTAACAAACTTGCACAAGAACGTGGCGCATGTGAGTACTTTAATCGTACTAAATATAGTGACGGCATATTGCCTATTGACACGTACAAAACAGAAGTCGATACTATAGTGGAGAATAAATTAAATCATGATTGGAATAGTTTACGGAATGATATCGTCGAACACGGGCTCAGGCACAGCACTCTGTCAGCACAAATGCCTTCAGAGAGCTCGTCCGTTGTGTCAAATGCCACAAACGGAATTGAGCCACCTAGAGGATACTTGTCCGTTAAGAAAAGCAAAAAAGGGCCTCTTAAGCAGATTGTTCCACAGTATAATTCCTTAAAGAACTACTACACATTACTTTGGGATATGCCTAGTAACGAAGGATATATCAACATTGTCTCTGTGATGCAAAAGTTCTTTGATCAAGGAATTAGTGGTAACTGGAGTTACAATCCTACACATTTTCCAGATAATGAAGTACCAATGAGTGTAATGATGAAAGACTTACTAACAACATACAAGTTAGGTTGGAAGACAAGTTACTATCAGAACACATACGACTACAAGACAGATGATGATATTGTTTTTGAAGAGCCTGCGCACTCAATTGGATGGCACGATGAAACAAAAACTGAACAAGAAGATATGAGTGACGAAGAATGCGAAGCGTGTAATATTTAGAGGTTGACACATTAAGTATAAAGTTGTATACTTAACTAAGAGAGAGGTGATAATTAATGAAGACTGTATTTAATCGAGAAAAGGTTGACTTTACTAAACAAAATATGTTTTTTGGAGCTGATGGAAATACACAACGGTATGATGTTTTTAAACATCCGGTGTTTGATAAGTTAAATCAAACCATGCTTGGGTATTTTTGGAGACCTGAAGAAGTTAGTTTGCAAAAAGATCGTGCAGACTTTCAAAACTTTAGACCAGAACAAAAACATATTTTTACAAGTAACTTGAAGTATCAAACACTTCTTGACAGTGTACAAGGTCGCGGACCATGTTTAGCTTTCTTGCCACATGTTAGCATTCCTGAGTTAGAAGGGTGTATTGTTACTTGGGACTTCTTTGAAACAATCCATTCACGTAGCTACACACATATTATGAAGAACGTGTATTCTGATCCTAGTGAGGTGTTTGATACCATTCTTGATGATCAAGAAATAATTAAGAGAGCAATCTCAGTAACTAAGAATTACGATGCATTTACAGAAGCAGCTGATAACTGGACCCATCATGGCAAAGGCAGTATGCGGGAAGTAAAGAAGAAACTTTATCTTGCAATGATGAATGTAAACATCCTTGAAGGCTTACGTTTTTACGTTAGTTTTGCATGTACGTTTGCATTTGGTGAGTTAAAGTTAATGGAGGGTAGTGCTAAGATCATTAGCTTAATTGCTAGAGACGAAAGTCAACACTTAGCACTTAGTACACATGTATTAAAACTTTGGTCGCAAGGCAAAGACGATCCAGAAATGGTTTCAATTGCTAAAGAGTGTGACGAAGAAGTATACCAAATGTGGAGAGAGTGTGTACTAGAAGAAAAGGCTTGGGCTGAATATTTGTTTAAAGATGGTTCGATGATTGGACTTAATGATACTTTATTGAATCAGTATGTTGAATACATTGCAAACCGTAGATTAAAAGCACTTGGTCTAAAGCAAATATTTGATCAACCAGTAAACACAAATCCGCTTCCGTGGACACAACATTGGTTGAGTTCATCGGGTTTGCAAGTTGCTCCTCAAGAAACAGAAGTTGAAAGCTATATCATAGGTGGTATTAAGCAAGATGTAGACGATAACGTTTTAAAAGGATTTTCGCTGTGAAAACCCACAGGAAAGAGTACACGCCAATGATAAGCGTAGAAGTACTAACAAAAGATGCTTGTCCGTTTTGTGATAAAGCAAAGGCACTATTAACTAGAATGGAAATTCCGTTTACTACACGAAAGCTAAACGAAGATCTTACTAAGGAAGAGTTATTGGAAAAGTGTCCAGGCGCTCGCACTATGCCACAGATTATAATCGGAAATAAGGTTATAGGTGGCTACAGTGAACTAACTAGTTATATAGAAACAACAGGATTTAACGGAACAGGTTGGGGATAAAAAATATATGTTATTAGAGAAACCATTAACAAATGGAGACACTGTAAGTTTTAAACTAGCATCAGGTGAAGAAGTTGTTGCAAGATTAGATTCACTTACATCGTCAAAATACGTAGTAGAGAAACCATTAATGCTAACAATGAATAAAGATGGATTAGCGTTAGCACCGTTTATGTTTACTATAGAAGCAGACGCAAAGATTACATTTGAAAGTAGCAATGTACTTTGTGCAAGTAGGACTGAGAAAGAAATGGCTAAACAATACCTTTCAAGTACTAGTAACTTAGTATTAGTTTAACCTAAATTTTAACAAAGGAGAAATAAATGAGTATTCACGAAGAAATCGTACAAGCATATCAAAACTATCTTTCAGAGCATGCAACGTTTGAAGAAAAAGGCGTAAAAGCCGCGGCCGCCAGAGCAAGAAAAGCACTTGGCGATCTTGGTAAATTGACCAAGTCACGTAGAGCAGAAGTTCAAGATAAAAAGAACGGCATGTAAGATATGTGGACTGCTTGGTGTAAAGCCATTGGTAGTAAGGCCTACCATGATAACAGTAAAGCAGATAGAGTGGCACTCATCCGAACAGGATGGGTGCTTCTTCATATTGTAACATGCATCGCTATCATCCTCAATACTTGTAGATCTTACAACGTATTATAACAAATAGAAAACCGTTCACAATGGACCTCACGTTCAGAAAAGAAGCGTATTATAGATTTTGGCTAGTCAAAGGCTCGTTAGGGTGTCATGATTGGTCTAACGAAGATATAATAAAAATGCATAGTAGTTACTTTAAACGACTATGGAACGATGAATCGGGTTGTTTAGATCTGTATGCAGAAGGTTTTGAAGAAGCCTGGGAAAAACTATTTCCTAAAGATGTAAACACTGTTGTAGTACTTGGCGGTCATTTTGATTAGAAAGGACTAACAAATGAAATATATAATTGACATTGATGGAACTATTTGTAAAGAAGTTTTTCTTGCAGATGGTAAGAAAGATTACGCTAATCATATTCCATACATGGAACGTATTGCAAAAGTTAATGCATTATACGATGCAGGTCATCACATTAAATATATGACAGCACGTGGAATTACTAGTAAAATAGATTATTTTAATCTAACAAACAATCAATTAATTGAATGGGGTGCAAAGTTTCATGAACTTGATGTAGGCAACAAGCCTCATTACGATATATGGATTGATGACAAAGCATTCTGGAGTGAAAACTTCTTTAGAAGTACTGGCGAAACGTATGAATAACGTAATTAAATTTCCTAGTAAGGACCCTATTGTTAATAGCGAAGTTGATGAGCAGTTCTTAGAACTAGAAAAACAGAAGCAACTAATTGAAGAACAACGTAAAACGATCGAGGAATTAGAGAAATGAGAGATTTTGTTTTAGATAACTGGAGTTTAGTAATGGATCACAATAAGAATCCGTTATGTAATATTCCTTCACTATCGGCACGTCATATGATTATGCAAGTGCTTGCTTGGATGTGGGTAATTGTATTTACTATTGCATCAGGTACATGGGCATACGCAGGTATGAATGTTATTGTGCATACTGTATTGATTGCTGGAACTGTTTTAACTGTTGCAGTGTTTGAAGCAGCAAGGCGTAAACCAAATGCGTTCAACGGCTTTCAAAGTCGTAACGGACGAGCTAACGGAGGCGAACATGAGTAAATTTATTGCAGCAATGGATCACAGTGGTGGTTCAACAGGTGGTGTACTACAGCGTTACGGGCAAGAGTACACAGAAGAAAATAAGATGGATCTTGTACACGATATGCGGTTGCGTATGATTAATTCACCGTTGTTTGATAGTACAAATATCTGGGCAGCGATTGTGTACAAAGACAGTGTTGAAAAAAACATTGTAGACAATCTCTCTAATAAAGGTATTGAAACATATCTTAAAGTAGATAGTGGTTGTGAAGATGATGGTACGCTTAAAGACTTTCCAATTGCTGATATGATTGAGTACGCAACAGCAAACGGTTGTACTGGTACTAAAATGCGCAGCATTGTAAAAAGCGATGAAACTATCGACGCTGTACTTACACAACAATTTGAACTTGCAACAAAGATTTCTGCAGCTGGACTTATGCCGATAATTGAGCCCGAAGTTCCAATTGATAACTTATACAAAGTAGAGATTGAAGCGTTACTTGAAAATGCACTACAGCGTCACTTAAAAAACTTTAAAGGCGAGTGCATACTTAAACTAACATTACCTGAAGTTAATAACTTGTATTATGATCTGACACAGTTACCTAATGTACATAAAGTTGTAGGACTAAGTGGCGGCTACTCGACAGTAGTAGCATGTGGAAGGCTAGGACAACAAGATGATGTTACTGCTAGTTTTAGTAGAGCATTAAGTGAAGGATTGTCTCACAACCAGTCAGAAGACGATTTCAACACACGTATTAGTGACAACATTAAATTAATTGTAGCCTGTTGTATAAACAGCTAATCCTAAATTAGTTAGCACATATGTATTAATGATAAATAACTCTGAAGGGAATAAACAGTTTTTTTAGAACCCTTCATTTCTACGCTAACCTAAAGGAAAATAAATGAAAAACACACTAGCGGCGACTATCTTAATGGTCGCTTTATCAACATCGGCATATGCTGAAAGTTACAACAACACATCGGGTAAAATTATATTAGAATCAGACAAATTCTTTTTATCTTTAGTGTCACCAAAGACTGGAGCATCTGAGTTTGCAGTAGGAGGCGAAGTAGGGCCTGTTAATGCAACTGTTACTTATAAACGTGACGGCTCCGTCGACGATTATCAAGTTAAGGTTGGTAAGTCAATGACACTGCCTGCAACTCCAGTATACATCGGAGCAAGCAATAGTTTTGATTGGGGTGATAGTATTGCTAAGAATACACTAACAATACAACCTCATGTTGGTGTATCAAAGACGTTTAATAAAGTTACTCCATATGCAGAAACAGGATATTCTTGGCAGTCAAAGCAAGGATCATTCACTAGCATGTCTAGAAATGCTGCATACATTGAAGTAGGTGCTGGTTATACTGTAACTGAAAAGATGTCAGTCGGAGTGTCTATTACAGATACAAGAGACAAGAGCTGGAACAACGGTGATAAAGAAGCACAAGTTGCAATTACTGTTAAGTTTTAATATATAATAAAATAAAGTAAAAGGGTACGTTTAGGCGTACCTTTTTTTATGAGTAAAAAACGCAACTTTTCTGTTGCCAGGTAAGTTGCCAACCCCTACGTGCTTAGTTAGACTAAGCCGCTAATGCCATTTCTGGCGCATAATTGTCATTTGCAATTATAAGTTTTCTTCGCGTTA
>Ga0307999_1000476_pt1 | contig 11254 bp, 9 predicted proteins | sample Neamet1_FD_203158 | JGI IMG/M metagenome (GOLD analysis project Ga0307999, IMG submission 203158) | Marine microbial communities from water near the shore, Antarctic Ocean - #1 | ecosystem: Environmental > Aquatic > Marine > Unclassified | place: Southern Ocean | collected 2014-06-04 | reverse complement strand
GGGGTTGAAATACCTTAGAATAACAGCGTTAAATTCAGGATTTGGTTTCAGGTGATTTACGATTAACCTCTCGCAGGCTTGTTTGGTAAATCCGTAGGGAGATTCCGCTTCTAAGAACGGGGCGTTTTCATCAACCGGGACAACTGCGGGCTCTCCGTAGACGGTGCAACTTGAAGAAAAAACCAAATTTTCAACCTCAAATTCCCGCATCACCTCTAACAAACGCTCTGTTCCCACGATGTTATTGTCCTTATACAACTCAGGGTTCTCAACACTTTCTCCAACTGACTTAAGCGCTGCAAAATGGATGACTCCTTTGATCACATGGCCCTTTTCTTTTTCTGATCTAAACACATCCATCAGACCATCCTTATCCCTACAATCCACTTCATAGAATGGAACTTGAGAGTTGATGAGAGATCTGATACCATGCACGGCTTTGACATCAGAATTGCTGTAATTGTCTAACAAAACGACTCTAAAACCTGCTTTTGCAAGAGATACCGCTGTGTGGGACCCAATATATCCTGCTCCACCAGTAACTAAAATAGAATATTTCATTTGCATACCTCAAAGCTAATGAAGAGAATTCCGACTGAAGTCATACAATATGAAACCTTTTGCACTTAAATGCGTAAGGAATAATATGATTTCCCCTTTTGACTTAACATATCTAGAAGATGCATTCCAAGGGAATCGGCGTTTGGTGAATGGGATCATCGAATTATTTCTAAAACAAAATCCCGATTACTGTGCCATACTTGAAAATCGGGTAAAGTCAGGAGATTATGCATACCTCCACACAGTCGCGCATACATTGAAATCAAGTGTGCAAATGTTGGGCCTTAGAGACACTGAAAATTTACTCTCTGGCATTGAACACAGATCTAAGTTTAATGTAGATACAAGTGAACTGCCAGGAATGGTCTATGAGTTAGTGTATGAATTGAAGAGAGCTCAAAAGGCGCTTTCTGTCTACATATCTAACACAGAGAACGACGGTGGCTTTCTTTCAGATGTTGCGTAGTGCAGATTATCCAAGCCCCAATATCATTGTCATTCCAACACAACAGAATCCCACTGCATAACCTGAATATACTTCCACATGCGTATGTGCTTTCAGGTAAAGTCGGCTCCACCCCAACAAGCCTCCCAAAATTATTATAGAAGAAATCCATTGTAAATCCAGGGTGTCTAGCCTTATAGAAGCAATGAGTATGGCCGCAAGAACGCCCCCAGAAGCCAGCATATGCATGCTGATTTTAAACTTAAGCGTGATTAACCATCCGACAAAAATAGAGAGAACCAATCCCAACATTAAGGATCTGTAGAGCTCGGGGACAAAAATGCCAGATATTTCGAGCGTCAAGATATACGCCAGCGTAAAATAAGAAAGCACAATTAAAAAAGGCTTCACTCTTTCTTTGCGGTTTCTGATGTCTAAGTCAGAAATGAGCTTTCGCTTGTACATAAACCACAGTGAAAACGCAGGCGCCAAAGAATTGATCCCAATGACCATGGCCAAATATATAAACACGTCAATTCTGTGGGAGAGATATAAATCAAAGTGAAGCATCAACACCAAGGTGGCAATGGGCATCACAAAAGGATGCAGAAAGGCTGATATAAGTTTTGCGATTGTATCCATGCAATCGAGGAATTCAGAGTTCTTTTCTTAATCTCGCAACAGAAATCCCCAATTGCTCACGGTATTTTGCAACAGTCCTACGTGCGATGTGATAACCTTTCGAATTTAAAATAACCCCGAGCTTTTCGTCTGTGAGAGGTTTCTTTTTATCCTCTTCATCAATCGCATCCTGAAGAATCCTTTTCACCTCTCTTGAACTCACATCTTCACCACTGTCGGTAGACAAACTTTCTGAGAAAAATGTTTTCAGGAGGAAGGTTCCATAGGGCGTTTGGACATATTTACTGTTTGCAACTCTTGAAACCGTACTTATATCCATGTGAATGCGCTCGGCAATATCCTTCAGAATCATGGGATTAATATCTGTTTCATCGCCGCTTAAAAAATATTGTTCTTGATGATCTACAATCGCTTTAATCGTTTTCATCAAAGTGAGCTGTCTTTGACGTATTGCATCTACAAACCATTTGGCAGCATCCACCTTCTGTTTCACAAAGCTCAATGCTTCCTTTTGGGATTTTGAGGTTTCTGCGCCGCTGCTGTATGTGTCCATCATTTCTTTATAGGATGGACTTATCCTCAGGTCTGGGGCATTTCTTTGATTCAGTGAAATGTGTAACTCATCGTCGTGAATACTCAGTATGAAATCCGCGACGACATGTTGCACATTTCTAGAAGACTCGCCTCCGGAATTGCCCGGTTTGGGATTTAATTTGGTAATCTCACTCAGAGCCTCTCTTAAATCTTCATCCGTAATTTCAAGCTTGGTGGTGATCGCTTGGAAATGTTTTTTTGAAAACGATTCGAAATGATTATTCAGGATTTCCTCAGCAGAAATCATCGCTTGAAGTCTTACAAAATTGACTGAATCTTGAAGCTTCTCAATCTTTCTTCTGATTTGAATTAAAAGACATTTCTGAAGGTTTTCTGCACCAACACCAGCAGGGTCAAGAGTTTGCACAATTTTAAGGGCAGACACGAGGTCCTCCTTATCAATCATGATGTTTTGGGTAAAGGCCAAATCATTCACGATACTCTCTAAATCACGCCTCAGATATCCCGCATCATCAAGTTGACCTATAATGTGCTCACCTAACATTCGCTCACTGTCATTTAGAAACACCAATCCAAGTTGACTGACTAACAGCTCGCGAAACGTAGCGCCTGCGCCAAGGGGAATGTCTTTGTCTTCGACATCAGCGCCATGATTTCTTATGCTCGTTTTATAATCCGGCGTTTCATCGTCTAAGTATTCTTCAAAGTCGAATTCCTCTATTGCATCATCCTTCTCTCTCTCATCTTCTAAGACATCCTCAGCCTCCTCCTCCACTCCTTCTTCTAATGCTGGGTTTGCCTCGAGTTCTTGTTTAATTCTCGCTTCTAATTCCACAGTAGGCACCTGCAAAAGTTTCATCAGCTGGATTTGCTGAGGAGACAGTCTTTGTAGTTGCTTTTGTTGTAGAGATTGTTTGAGCATTGTTAAAATTCAGCCGACAATGGCGTTCTAGGAAATGGAATGACGTCACGGATATTCGACATACCTGTGCAATACATAACGAGCCTTTCAAATCCCATGCCAAACCCACAATGCTTTGCAGAACCGAACTTTCTTGTTTCAAGGTACCACCAAACATGATCCTCTGGAATATTAAAGTCCGCACATTTCTTTTTAAGGACATCTAACCGCTCCTCACGTTGTGAACCGCCGATTAACTCGCCTATCCCAGGCACAAGTACATCCATCGCAGCAACCGTTTTACCGTCGTCATTTGCACGCATGTAAAACGCCTTAATTTCAGAGGGGTAGTCTGTCACAATTACAGGACCGCCAACATGCTTCTCGACCAGCCATCTCTCGTGTTCTGAATGAAGATCATCCCCCCATTCACAAGGGTATTTAAATTTCTTTTTCTTGAATGGCTTTGAATTCCTGAGTGCATCAATCACCTCAGTATATGTCATATGCGCAAACTCACTCTCAACAACATTCCGAAGCCTGTCACATAGTGAATGTTCATTCCGGTCGTTTTGTGGAAGTTGTTTCTCAGCTTGTAGCTCTCTGTTTTCAAGGAACTTCAAATCCTCTTCTCCATGTTTTAAAACATATGCCAAAACATACTTTAAGCAATCCTCAGCCAATTTCATGTCATCCTTGAGGTCAGCAAATGCCATCTCTGGCTCCACCATCCAAAACTCAGCCAAATGTCTTGATGTGTTGGAGTTTTCGGCTCTAAAAGTGGGACCGAAGGTATAAACTTGACCCAAAGCCATCGCCGCAAGTTCAGCTTCCAATTGACCACTCACTGTCAAATTTGATTGTGTCCCGAAAAAGTCTTTTGAGAAATCTGTTGCCCCGTCCTCAGTCTTAGGGACGTTGTCCAAATCCAACGTTGTGACTTTAAACATCTCCCCTGCGCCTTCAGCATCCATCCCTGTAATGATCGGCGTGTGAAGCTGGAAAAATCCTTTTTCATGGAAAAATTGATGCACCGAAAACTGGAGAAGGTGACGTATCCGGAAAACAGCACTGAACGTACTCGTACGAAATCTCAAATGCGCCTTCTCTCTCAAAAACTCAAGAGAGTGCTTTTTCATTTGGATTGGAAACTCATCTGGGTTTGCGCCTCCTAAAACGTCCAATTCTTCGACTTGAAGCTCTACTGTTTGGCCTCCTCCCTGACTTTCCACCAAAACGCCAACGGCACGTATTGCCGCTCCGGTATTAAGTTGTTTTAGAACTTCGTCATCAAAATCTTCTTTTTGGACGACCAGCTGGAGATTTCTTAATGTTGAGCCATCATTCACTGCAAGAAACCTGTCGTTTCTAAAAGTCCTCACCCAACCGCAAACCGTCAATTTTTCTTCAGAGGGTGCAGTTTCAAGCACCTTTGTTATTCTTAGTCTTTCCATGTCAGACAAAGATAAGTGACCCACCCTTGACTATTAAGGGCAATTAAGAGTATTCCGAGTCGAGCTTTCCATCGCGTAAACGAATTATTTTTTGAGCCCTTGCGGCAACTTCCTCTTCGTGAGTTACTACGATTAAGGTATTTCCGTCTTGATGTATTTCATCAAAAAGCTGCATAATCCCCTCTGATGTCTTTGAATCTAAGTTCCCTGTGGGCTCATCCGCAAATATGATTGATGGGTTCATGACAAGTGCACGTGCTACTGCAACACGTTGTCTTTGGCCTCCGCTAAGCTCATTCGGCTTGTGGGTCACTCGATCTCCTAACCCCACTTTCTCGAGAACTTCCGTTGCTCTGGCCAATCTCTCCTTTTTCGGAATACCTGCGTAAATCATCGGCAAAGCAACATTTTCAAGCGCAGTGTACCTGGGAAGAAGATTAAATGTTTGAAATATAAAACCGATTTCTTTGTTTCTAATCCCTGCTAATAAATCATCATCTACTTGGCTCACATCTTTGTCATTCAAAAAATACGCGCCCGAGGAAGGTGTATCTAAGCATCCCAAAATATTCATGAGTGTTGACTTTCCAGACCCTGACGGACCCATAAGCGCAATATATGACCCCTTGTCAATATCGATATCCAATCCATCAAGGGCTCTTACAATTGTTGAACCTACTGTGTAATGTTTCGTAAGGTTTTTTGCTTGAATAATGGGGTGATTCATAAGCGCAAAGTTAAGTTTATAATTTTATTGTCTATAAAATAAGTTGTAAGTTTGAAACAATTGAAAGAAACCAAAATGAGAATTTTTTACACACTGCTATTTTTCAGCCTGATTTCCTTAACTGCGTTTTCTCAAGTCACAGTTGACCAGCCGTATACAATAGAGCAGTATGTCAGTGAAGTGCTGATTGGAAATGGAGTCACGGCGACCAACATCACATATACCGGATCCGAAGAACAACTGGGGTATCTGTCAGGCGCAGAAGGTCTCTTTTCAGTTAGCTCAGGCTTGGTTCTTAGTACGGATCATGCCACACACCTGAGCGACCCCGGGTGCATGGACACCCAATTTTGTGCAGGCTGTCAAGGCCTTGGAAATGATCAGGATCTTCTAGATGTGGCCAATTCTGTCCCCCCACTTATAGAACAAACCTTCAACGTGAGCTCTGTGAATGATCTATGTATTCTGGAATTTGATTTCGAAGCAGGCGGAGACAGCATTTCATTCAATTACGTATTTGGTTCAGATGAGTACCTGACATACGTCAACACTACATACAACGATATTTTCGCGTTTTTCCTTTCAGGACCTGGGATTTCAGGACCTTATGATGCGCCTTTGGGATTTCCAGATGGCGCGATTAACATTGCTTCAGTACCAGACAGTGACCCTTTACTTCCAGTCACAATTAGCTCGGTAAATAATGTCACAAACGCAGCTTACTACATTGACAACCCAAGCAACAATGACATCTGTATCAATGGATATACAGAGACTTTTACTGCATCTGCTTCAGTTCAATGTGGGGAGGTTTATCACATTAAACTCGCGATCGCTGACGGTTCTGACGGTGCTCTAGAGTCTTTCGTTGTCCTAGAAGAAGGAAGTTTCAGCTCAAACGCCATCGACATTGTTGCAGACGCTTCTCTTGAAGGGGCCGAAATTTTCCTTGGCGACACAACCGTGGTTGAGGGATGTAACGACGCCGTGTTCACCGTGATACGACCCGATGACACACTTCAAGACACGATTTATTTAAATGTTTACGGAACGGCAACAATGGGAGGTGATTTCAGTTCCGTGTTCTCAATCGTCATTATGGAGCCTGGTCAAAGTTCGGCCGATGTCTCTCTAGGCGTTATTAATGACAATGTCAATGAAGATCCTGAATGGGTAACTGTTGAATACGAATACATCAATGATTGTGGCGACACGATTCTTACAAGTGCAACGATTGTCATTTTAGACCCCGAGCCTATCACGTTATACACTTCACCTGTAGGATGTCTCGATGGTGCTGGAAATATTGACCTCATCGTCAACCCCTTAAGCGGTTATGGTCCGTTCGATTTCCAGTGGAACACGGCTGAAAATGACACCTTGAATAACTTCACCTACAATACGGGAGGCAATCCTGGGTCTGCGACTGTCACCGTGACAGATGTATGTGAATCTGTGACAGAAGCGACCATTACATGGGAAATTTTAGCGGATTTTGTAGGTGGGGATGAAACCATCTGTTTGGGCCAAACCTCGACGGTTCCTTCTTCAGGTGGCACAGGCGGGTTTAGTGAAATCTTAACTGAGATTGAAGATCCTGATGGCGATATGGTTTGGGTCAGTATTGTCGGAGCCTCTTTGGACACGACATTAATTTCCTTCCTAGACAACATTGATGCGATCACAGGTCTATATGACGGACTTTACAGTTCTGGAAGCGGGGGAGTCGGCTCCCTCGAAGTCCAACTCATTGATGGATGTGGGAGCATTGCTTTCAGTACGATTGGCGTAGAGATTTGTGAACTTGAGTTCTACAATGTTTTCTCCCCCAACAGTGATGGGAAAAATGACACCTTTGAAATATTGGGGCTTCAAGGATATCCTGGAAGTCAACTGGCCGTTTACGACAGATGGGGTGTTCAGGTATATTATAACTCAAACTACATAGGCGCTTGGCGAGGAATTAACAATCAAAATGCACCACTTCCTGAAGGAACATACTATTACACACTCGCTGTAAACTATGTGGGAGAGGAGCCTTTAGAATACACAGGCGATGTCGTCACTGACCTCAGTGCAGAAGGCGTCGTGAAGTTTTCTGGCAGCGTAATGATATTGCGCTAATACGTCACTTAAGAGGTCAGAGAGCGTCCTGTCATGTCACTAGGCTGATCTAGCCCCAAGAGGTTTAAAACAGTAGGTGCGACATCGGCAAGCTTGCCGTCCATGACAGAACGAACACCATCAGCAACAACGATGATCGGAACGGGATTCGTCGTGTGCGCAGTATGTGGAGATCCGTCGGGATTGACAACACGGTCGGCATTTCCATGGTCGGCAATGATGACGAACATGTAGCCATTTTCTTTTCCGACTTTCAGTACTTCTGCAAGACATTGATCCGCAGTCGCTACCGCTTGAACGATGGCTTCGTAAACGCCAGTATGACCTACCATGTCGGGATTTGCGAAGTTGAGACAAACGAAATCTGCACGGTCGGTCGCCATTTCTCTCGACACCAACTCGACAAGCTTCCACGCAGACATTTCAGGCTGGAGGTCATACGTGGCGACTTTGGGACTGCTCGCCATCAGTCTGTTTTCACTTTCAAATGGGGCCTCTCTACCTCCATTGAAAAAGAACGTCACGTGAGGATATTTTTCGGTTTCTGCGATTCTAAGTTGAGATAAACCCGCGGAAGAAACAACCTCACCTAAAGTATTCTGAAGATTAGGCTTGTCGTAGATGACTTTTATATTGTTGAACTTATCGTCATAGTTCGTCATCGTGACGAAATAAAGCGGAAGCATTGACATGCCAAATTCAGACAAATCTTTTTGAGTAAGCGCTGTTGTGATTTGGCGACAACGGTCCGTTCTGAAGTTAAAACAGATCACCACGTCATTGGGACGTATTTGGCCTTCTACCCCTTGAATTCTAAAGGGCAAAATAAACTCATCTGTGGTATTGTCATCATAAGATGTTTGAATTCCCGCTTCTACACTTTCAAATTCATCCCCACCGTTTGTACACAGCGCATGATATGAATGCGCAATCCTCTCCCAACGTTTGTCCCGATCCATTGCATAATACCTCCCATGAACGGATGCAATTTTAATCGACGACTTCGTTTGGCTTAAATGAGTCTCAAGGTTCTTGAGATAACCCAATCCAGACTTAGGCGAAGTATCGCGTCCATCTGTAAACGCATGAATTACAGCATCGGGGACGCCAGCGCTATTCACCGCATCTGCGATAGCGTGAAGATGTTCTTGTTGCGAATGGACACCTCCACGAGACACCAATCCCACAATATGAAGACGCCTTCCAGGTTCTTTTGCTGCCTCCAAGGCCTCTTGCAGAATGGGTTCTGATTGAAATGTCCCACCATCGATCGCATGATTAATTCTAAGAAGATCTTGAAAGACAACCCGACCTGCGCCTATGTTCATATGACCCACTTCAGAATTGCCCATTTGACCTTCGGGAAGGCCCACAAATTCGCCATCTGTTCTTAAAGTAGCATGAGGGAAATCCTGATGTAGAGCGTCCACACATGGCGTAGGCGCATTGAAGATCGCATCGGAAGCATCCTGTGCACCATATCCCCAACCATCTAAAATCACAAGAGCAACTTTCTTTTTACTCATCTTATTAATCACTTAAGTCTATTTCAATTTGCTGGCCAATCAATCACAAAGGTAGCCCCACCGCCTGTAGTTGAAGTGATATGGATTTCAGCACCATGCATTTTCACAATTCTATAGACCAAATGAAGTCCAAGACCCGTTCCTTCGACGTCCTTATCCCTAGGAATCCTATAAAACGCTTCAAAAACCTTCTTTCGTTCATCTGGCGCTATTCCAGGACCGTGATCAATAATCGAGAGACTTGGTTTTTTTGTGGTGGTGTCTAAAATCACTTCGACAGAGGTCTGCTTTGGACTATATTTTATGGCATTTTCCAATAAATTTATCAAACAAAGACGCCACATTTCTTCATCACCTTGGAGAAGCAAACCCGAATCTCCAATCAACTTCACCGAGACACTGGATTGAGGATTGAGATGTAGAAAGGTAGAGGCGGTATCTTCAACAAACTCTGTGATGTCAAACGGACTTCTGACGAGCGCATCAGGCAAATTAAGACGTGTCGCTTGCAGGATGTCTTCTACGCGACGCTCTAACCTTAGCGTACCCGATCTTGCAACATCTAGCATTTCATCCCTGTCTTCGCCTTCTAGATCAAGTCTTCTTAAAGTATCTATTGCGAGTCTAATGGATGCAATAGGCGTTTTTAATTCATGCGTAACGGCAAGCAAAAAATTCCGTTCTCTTGCTAAGATATAATTGTCGGCTCGCATCACACGCCATATCCAACTGAGTCCAAACATGAACAGAAGGGCAAAAATTACGCCTTCAGCGGCAACCATTAAAACGGTCTTCTCCCAATCCTGTAACGCAGCGGCTAAAATATCTGGGGAGGTGTTAAACGCTGTACGTGTTTCAAAAAGTTTCGCCGCAGAACTGATCAATAGGTTTACCCACCATGCCAATTGAAGAAACACATAGGTTGCCAAAACAAGAAAAAGGGCCCGCGCTCTACGTCCCCCTTTCATTTTAAATTCTTTTTTAAACAAATCCGTTTGAGAGTTTCTAACTTAGTTAGTTCTGGTTCTTTTATCTAACCAAGGTGAAACGGGCGTCAACTTCGCAACTTCATGGCTTAGTATGAAATGTTGCACTGCCCCACTTCTCTCCAGTGTCGTCCAAACATGCTCAACCATCCACCCATGAGAAGAAAGTACATTTAGCGCTTGGCCCATAGATTGGAAATTGAACCCCCCTATTTGTTGAGAAGAAGCAAGAGCCTCTTTGTCTGAACCCATTCTATCCATAATCGGATCGAAAGAAACCTTCACGACTGTCTTCCCGTTAAGGTCAAAGACGAGCATCTCACCAAATATCTTAGAAGCAGCCGCAGTCGATGTTGAACTTTCGGCTTTGCTTTTTGTCTTCATTTGCTCCTTGGTTCCCTGAGCTTGAACTTGAGTTGACATTAGAAGCGTAATCGCAGCAAACACAATCGTAAATAGTTTCATATTGTTAAATTTTGAAAGTGAAATATACGACTTTCTCAACTTAAGATGCTGCTCTATTTCACCATCTCTGTTAAATAACCACCCCTTCCCTCTCCAATTCATTGTGGCATTCCAATGGGGATCCTCTAATAATTTTGCCCATGCTTCTTTCATCCCCTTAGACCAAACAATATCATCTACAAGGATTGCACCCCCTGGGTTTAGTTTGGTTTTCAAGCACTCAACATACGCCAATGTCGCATCTCTGTCATGATGACCGTCTAAAAAAACAACATCCCACCCCCCTTGCGACTCCTCCATCAGGCGCTTAAATGTTCCAACCTTACTCTTAATCTGATCTTCACATCCCAAACCTTTCCAATTCTTCCTGGCATAATTTGCAGTCTGCTGACATCCTTCCCATGTTTCAACCTCCCATCCAGAAGCTGCGAGATATGCTGTCGTGAGACCAAGCGAGGTACCCATCTCTAAAATCTTCACACTGCGCCTTTGCGCTCTCCAAAAAAGCAACACCCTAAGCAAAGCAAACGCAACCCTTTTACTCTGAATAACATAGCGCGCTATTTTTCTCACTTCCCTGGATTTACTTTTAAAAACCCTGCTTCCAGCACCACAATCATGCACTTCTATGCAATCGCTACTCCTTCGCAGATTCTGCCTCAAACCTTCTATCTGCTCAAGGGCTTTCACAAGACCTTTATCGTACACAACATCTACATATCTACCCCCACCTTCAAGGTGTCGAGCGAGATCGAAAAAAAAGGGCGAATGAATCCCTCTCCAGTATGTTTTTTTTTCTTTTCGTTTCACATGCCAAAGATGAGAAGTAGTTACTATATTTGCACCCTCCTTTTAGGGCGATTAGCTC
>Ga0307999_1000474_pt1 | contig 11267 bp, 7 predicted proteins | sample Neamet1_FD_203158 | JGI IMG/M metagenome (GOLD analysis project Ga0307999, IMG submission 203158) | Marine microbial communities from water near the shore, Antarctic Ocean - #1 | ecosystem: Environmental > Aquatic > Marine > Unclassified | place: Southern Ocean | collected 2014-06-04 | reverse complement strand
GTTAAAAGCGCGGGAACGACAACGAGGACCGGAGCGAGCCAGAAGAAAAACTTACGGACGTATGAAGGAGTAAAGTCCTCTTTCAAGATGAATTTCAGGCCATCGGCCACAGGTTGTGTCAAACCTCCAATTGGGAGAGCGAGATCCTTCTTGAATCCTAGAATCGAGAGGGGGATCATCGTCCGGTTTGGGCCGACTCGATCCTGAATGATGGCTGAGAAACGACGTTCAAAGATCACGCAGATACTTACGAAACTCATCGTGATCCCGATGAATACGGCGATTTTGATGGCCGCTGCGATAATGAAAGGAGTGTCCATAAAAGGAGGTCTTAAAATGATTACCCTACGATGATGCCGGATTCGACCCGGGCTTTTTCCTGCTCGAGAAGAGGAATGGTAACACCGGTCTCGGTGATCTGAACGCCGAGATCACCAATGGAACCGAAGGTTTGACCGTTGAAGGCCTCGACCTCGGAAGCGAGGGCATTGAGGACGCTATCCATCGATGCTGGTGGTTGATACTCTTTGTCCAATTTGGAAAGAAGGGCGGCAAGGGTTTCCCAATCATCGCGGGCTTCACCCGGGGCGATGACAGCCTGATTGGCGCGCTGGAGACGGCCGGTCACGTTGACGTAGGTGGCACGCTTCTCGGCAAAACCGGCGCCAGGTAGAACCACGGTCGATTGCGCTGCGGTCGCATTGGCGTGAGTGTGGGTTGAGACGAGGTGATCAAGTTTGGAAAGGTCTTTAACTTTAAAGCCAGCTTCTTCGAGCAAGTTCTCCCGCAGCACAAGGAGTGACTTAATGCGCCCTGCAATCACGCCTTCCCGGATGGCATCGAGTTTCGCGCAAGGTTCGTCTGTTCCGAAAATGAGTGCGGCACCTGTTGTGTTGGGATTACGATCGGCGGAAACGAGTTTGCCATCCGATTTGCCTTTACGGGGAACGATGGTGATAAGCTGGGTGCCAATGGCATCGGCAATTTTCTTGGTGAGAAAAAGTTCCTCATTTGTCATGCGGCCGGATGCGATAATGGCGACCTCATTCTGTTGGTGCATTCCAAGCCCTTCGGCAGCTTTCGCGGTGGCTTCGAGCCAAGTCGTCTCAGCGTGCTTGTTTCCCTTTTTAATAAGAGGTCGGGTGAGGCGGTCGTCAGTTTGAAGAGAATGGAAAGCGAGACGGTGGCTGTCAGGCATCCACGACGAGTTAACGTCGTCGTTTTGACGGGGCGTGACGCGGAAAATTTCATTCCCTCGAGTCCAAATGACCGTATTGGCCCCGGTTCCACAGTTGACATCAATGCTCGTGGTTTCCTTCAGGAACCAGACCCTCATTTGGAAACGGAAGTCGCTCGAAGTCAGAGCTCCGACCGGGCAAATATCGGCCGTGTTGAGAGAGTAGTTATTGTCGAGACGGTGTCCTGGGTGGACCGTCACTGAGGTGTGCGTTCCGCGCTGGGAGAAACCAAGGACAGACTCTTCGGCAACTTCGTCCATGAAGCGGATACAACGGCTGCACATAATGCAACGCTCGTCATCGAGGCGGATGTTCTTTCCAATATCAACGTTTTTGGGCTTCTTGATCTTGGTTTCTTTGAAGCGGGATTCGCCACGGCCATGTTCGACTGAGAATTCCTGGAGCTTGCATTCGCCGGCCTGATCGCAGATGGGGCAATCGAGAGGGTGGTTGATAAGAAGAAACTCCATCACGCCTTCGCGGGTCTTCTCGACCAAATCTCCGGTGGTCCGGATCCCCATGTTTTCGGCAACTGTGTTGGCACAGGCAATGACAGGGCGGGGCATCCAGCCGATTTCCTGGTATCCATTGTCACCATAATCTGGAGCAGCACCAGGAGCGGGGCGGGGAGGCATTCCCATTTGAACGAGGCACATCCGGCAGTTGCCAGGTGAAGAAAGCTTGGGATGGTAGCAGTAGTGGGGAATTTCTTTCTCCGCCATTTTTGCAGCTTCAATCATCCGTGTCCCACGCGGGACTTGGAACCAGTGGCCATCAATCTGCACGTTGACCATGCCTTTTTCGGCGGCCAGATCCTTGGGAAGCTTCTTTTCAGCCGTTACGGTGTTTGCCGGGGCATCTTCGCTCATCGTGTATCGCGCGGGTTTTAAAATGAGTGCAGCCAAACCCACCAAAGGCCCGGAGCGGCGGCACTATGCAAGCCGATCAGCACTCCGTAAAGCGACTTTGTGAAATTTTTCACAAAGTCTGCCGAGCGCCCGTCCAGCCTGCTTTTATTTGCGGAGTGGAACTTCAACCAGCAGGTCCGATGTCGCCAGGTCCGAGGGAGCGACGACTGCCTCATTTACCGGGAGATTATCAACATCTCCATAACGATTTTGAATAATCTGACGGACGATAGGATTCTCAAGAAAGTAAGACTTGAATGTCTGGAGCTCGCAAAGTTCAAGTCCAGTTGATTGTTTGTAGATCTTCCAAACAAGCTCGGAACAATAGAGTTTTTCATTGTTCCACTTGAACAGAGGGTCGTAGTCTTTGCCGATTTGTTTCTTGCCCCAGGCCAAGGCCTTTTTCATGGATGCGGCATTCAGTATTGAAGGATCCTTCAGCCTTCGAGCATGGAATACCTTTGATCGTTTGCGAAATGAATCGAGGGTGACGACTTTCACGGGCTGAACCGCTTCCAGGACGTAAAGCTCGCGTTCTTGTTCAAAAACAACTCCGCAGTGGGTATACTTCGATTCCGTCGCTGCTTCCACAGCCTCTCCTTGTTCACCTCCGGTGTCTTGGAAAACTATATCCCCGGATTGGAGTCTTTCGTATTTTGGGCCATTCTTTTTGAATGGGAAAAAGCCGGCTAGGGCGATTCCCGTGAGGATGGCAGCGATTATTAGAAGTTTTTTCATTAGTGGGGGAGTTTATCAGTAGGATAGGGGGAACCAATCATCGTTTCGAGTGATGGTAGAATCTAAAAATTTGAGACCAAAAGAATCACTTTCTTCTTGCTTGAATCGCTTCGTCCTCATATTTCCGCGCCATCGTATTTCCCGTAAGGAAGAACGACCCACGAACAACTTACATGGGTAGGTGGCCGAGTGGTTAAAGGCGGCAGACTGTAAATCTGCTCATTAACGTGTACGTTGGTTCGAATCCAACCCTGCCCACCAGCTTTCCTAAAAGGAGTTACGAGAAATCGTAGCTCCTTGTTAGTTTTAGGGGCTGCTCGAGGTGCCTGTATTTCGCCCGATTGAGACGGATGGCAAAACGAATGCTGACTCAGCAAATCCATCAGCTTCGATGCAAATTTTCCGGTAAAGCTGCCCCTGCTGGTCGAACACCTCAACCTTTCCCCCGGTATTACGGGCATCCCGCCGGGCGTATGAAACAGCATCCCGGGCAGTCACATAGCTGAGGTAGCCTTTCGCGCCCACCGGGCCAGTGAGCATCCATGAGCCACGGGATGGCTCGTATTGGACTCGGTAGGTTGGCACAGGTGCCTTCATTTGAAGGAACAGTTACTGGCTCCAGATGGCTCATCTAAGCGGCTTTGACGCCGGCGAGACCATCGACCAAGCGCACGCTCAAACAGGCCCATACGAGCCTAAGAGGGCCAAGGCTCAACGTGAGTCCCTTATCCGTAACAGAGTGATCCTTGAGCGTCTCGGCTGCATAGATGAGGCCGGTATGATTAAGCTTAGAAAAGGCAACGCACCGACCATCACGAAGGGGCCGTATGCTGGTAAAATCGTGACTGGCGATCACATCATTCCTCGCTCTGTTTGTCCCGAACTGGATAACGCCCTTTTCAATCTGGAGTTCATGCCGCTCACGCTGAACCAGAAGAAGGCCGCGAAGGTGACTCAACGGCAAATCGATCTTGCACGCCGCTGGCACAAGTTGGGGATTCTCAGTGAGGAGGGGCTGGAGGGAGCGGGACCCCACCGTTATTCCCGAAATCGGCCAAAGAACGTCGGAATCCAACGGTATATAGATTTCTTTACTCGAAAAGTCTTGCTTAGTCGGTCAACCGCAAGGCAAGTGGGCTCATTAGAAGGTGTCACTTTATACCCCGTTCTCCCCCTAGCTTCACTTCAACTGTGGCTCGGGCGCGGCAGGGAGAAAAGGAAATCATTATCAGATTTCCCATCATTGGAGATCGCCGGAACCAAACGGCACTCTTGCGGCATCGGACGGTAATTCAGTGCTGGCAGGGCTGAGAATGCATTTCCTCCCGGCAGCAGCCCCATCCGTAATCGAGGTCCCATTTTGACATAATCTCATGACAACGCCAACAGACAAGCTCCTCTTCACTCCCGGGCCTCTCACGACTAGCAATGCCGTCAAGGAGGCGATGTTGCGCGACGTGGGATCACGGGACGCTGATTTCGTTGCCGTCGTCGGTGAAATCCGGCAACTCCTGCTGGCCCTTGCCGGCGTCAGGCAGGCGGAAGGCTACGAGGCGATACTGATGCAGGGAGCGGGAACGTTCGGCATCGAATCCGTGATTTCCTCGGCAATTCCAGCCGACGGTAAACTTCTGATCATCATTAACGGCGCATACGGAAAACGGATCCGCGACATTGCGGGTCGGCATGGGATCGAAACCGCCGTGATCGAAGTCACGGAGAAGACACAACCGAATCCGCAGGAGCTGCGCAGACGCCTTGCCGATGATAGTGAGATCACCCACGTCGCCTTGGTGCATTGCGAAACATCGTCCGGCATTCTCAATCCGCTGAACGAGATCGGATCGGTGGTTAAAGAATTGGGGCGGACATTCATCGTCGATGCGATGAGTAGTTTTGGCGGCATCCCACTGAATGTGTCCGAGGCCCGAATCGACTTTCTCATCTCGTCCGCAAACAAGTGCATCGAAGGTGTGCCGGGCTTCTCGTTGGTCATTGCCGATCATGAGCAATTGCTCGCCATCGATGGCTGGGCGCGCACTCTCAGCCTGGATCTGCTGGCGCAATGGAAAGGCCTCGAAGAACAAGGACAGTTTCGTTTCACCCCACCGACGCACGCTATTCTCGCGTTCCGCGAAGCCCTGCGCGAATTGGATGAGGAAGGGGGTGTTGCCGGTCGAGCCGCCCGCTACGCGGCGAATCACGCAGCACTGCTCCGCGGCATGCGGCGGATGGGCTTTTGCGAATACGTTCCTGCCGAATCGCAGAGCCACATCATTACGGCCTTTCTGTTTCCGGAAGACCCGCGCTTTGAGTTCACGGAGTTCTATCAGCGGCTGTCCTCCAAAGGGATGTTGATTTATCCCGGCAAGCTCACGGAGGGGGACTGCTTCCGAATTGGCAACATCGGCAGGATTTTTGAGAGCGACATCGAGTTACTCCTGACTGCGATTGAAGCAACTTTGTTAGAAATGAATTTGAATATGAAAAATACAACACAAGCCCCCATCCCTTCTCCCGATCCATCGGCTTCCATCGAATACGAGGACTACAACAGCACCTCCGGCAACTATGACGACACCCGGGTTCCCATCGGTCTGCCGATCGTCTTGGATTTTCTGGCCTCGACGCCGACGCCCTTGAAGGAACAGTCGATTCTGGACGCGGGCTGCGGGACGGGCACTTTCCTGGCCGGGCTTCAAGGTCGGGTTGGTACGATTCATGGTCGGGAGTTGAGCGAGGGCATGCAACAGGTCGCCAAAAAACGATTCGCGGACGATCCGGACGTGCAGATCGATCAGGGGAGCATTACGGAATTGCCTCATGCCGATGGGAGTTTCGACGCAATCATCTGCAACCAGGTTCTTCACCATCTCGATCAAGGCGAGGGCGAAGGTGCCAGTGCCGATGACTTCCCGAACGTGCAATGTTTTTTTCGGGAAGCGTTCCGCGTGTTGCGGCCGAACGGCATCGTTGTGATCAACACAAGCGGTCACGATCAGCATCGCGATGGCTTCTGGTGGGCCGCTTTGATTCCTGCCGCCATCGAACGGGTGCTGCGGCGTTTTCCATCGATCAAGAGCCTCGAGGAAATTTCCAAACGGGCCGGATTTCACGACGCTGAGATCAACGTTCCACTCGCTGAAGTCCTGCAGGGTAAGCTGTATCTGAATCCGGAAGGACCGCTGAGTGAGGCTTGGCGGGCGGGAGATTCCACCTGGTCTCTGGCCACTGAGGAGGAGCTGACGCACGCGCTCGACAGAGTGACATCCTCGCTCAAGGACGGCAGCATGGCCGCCTTTCTGGAAGAACGCGAAGAGCTCCGCACAAAGATCGGACAGACGACTTTTCTGGCCGTCCGCAAACCATAGGCCACCAGTTTTTTTTAATGAATTCCAAAGAAGATCCTATGAAAATAGTTTATATCGCGATGAGCGCCGACCTCATCACACCGAGTCACGTCAAAATCATCCAGGAAGCTAGCAAGCTGGGCGAGGTGGTCATTGGCCTGCTGACCGACAGGGCTGTCGCCGGCTACCAACGGCTACCCTACATGCCATACGAGGAGCGCAAGGTTGTCATGGAGAACATGCTCGGCGTCAAGAAAGTGGTGCCCCAGGATACACTGGACCACGTGCCGAACCTGCTGAAGATCAAACCCGACTACGTATTCCACCGCCACGATTGGAGCACCGGCGTGCTGCGAGAGACCCGCCAGCGCGTCATCGAGACGCTCAAGGAATGGGGTGGGGAGTTGGTCGAGCCGGAGCATATGCCAGGCATCTCATCCATGTCTCTCAGTTTGGCGATTCGGGAAGTCGGTACCACACCACAGATGCGCCGCGGGATGCTGAAACGACTGTTGCAAGCAAAACCGTTGATCCGCGTGATCGAAGCCCACAGCGGTCTGACGGGATTGATCGCCGAGACTGTGGCTGTCAAAACTGACGAGCAGGTTCGGGAATTCGACGGGATCTGGCTGAGCAGCCTCACCGACTCGGCTGTCAAGGCTAAGCCGGACATCGAGTATGTGGAGCGCATGAATGCCGTCGGCGACATTCTCGAGACCACGACCAAGCCCATCATCTTTGACGGCGATACCGGTGGCGTCACGGAGCATTTCGTATTTATGGTCCGCACCCTAGAGCGCCTGGGCGTTTCAGCCGTGATCATTGAAGACAAGAAAGGGCTGAAGAGAAACTCCCTGTTCGGCACCGGCGCTGGGCAGGTCCAGGATACCATCGAGGACTTCGCCCTTAAAATCTCCTCAGGGAAGCAAGCGCAGGTGACCGATGACTTCATGATCATTGCCCGCATCGAAAGTCTGATTCTCAAGGCTGGCATGGACGACGCGCTAGCCCGAGCTCGGGGCTACATCGCGGCCGGCGCGAACGGCATCATGATCCACAGCAAGGAGAAAACCGCCGACGAGGTCATCACCTTCTGCACGGAATACGCAAAGTTCTCTGATCGCGTGCCGCTGGTGGTGGTGCCATCGACGTATTCCCAAACGACCGAGGATGAACTGGCGAAGGCCGGTGTGAGCATCGTGATCTACGCGAACCAACTTCTGCGCAGCGCCTATCCGGCCATGGTACAGGTTGCCGAGAGCATTCTTCGGCACGGGCGAGCGTCCGAAGCCGAGGATCTCTGTATGCCCATCAAGGACATCATCAACCTCATTCCTGAAAGATCTTAAACAAAACCATGATTCCATGTGAAGACTTTCTCGAATGGCTGGCAGCTCGCGGTGTCGATTTCTACGCGGGCGTGCCGGATTCATTGCTCAAACCGGTTTGCTTCTACCTAGCAGATCACGCTGGCGACAAACACGTGGTGGCGGCAAATGAAGGCGGGGCGGTGGCCCTAGCATGTGGATATCATCTAGCCACGGGGAAAGTGCCACTCGTTTACATGCAAAACTCCGGCCAGGGCAACACGATCAATCCTCTCCTTTCCTTGGCCGACCCCGACGTCTACAGCATTCCCATGCTTCTGTTGATCGGCTGGCGGGGCGAGCCCGGCACGAAAGACGAACCGCAGCACGTCAAGCAGGGCAAAGTCACGGTCGGTCTACTGGAAGAGATGGGCATCCCCTGGCGCGTTCTGAAGACGGAGCCTGATGCGGCTCAGCGCAGTGTGGATGAGTTGGTAGCGATCGCCGCTGCTGAGAACCGGCCGGTCGCCTTGCTGGCCCGAAAGGGCACGTTCGCGTCCTACACTCCAAAAGATCAGCCCTCCGGGGACTTCGAGATGACCCGCGAGAAGGCCATCGAGTTGGTCGCTGCGCAACTGGGCGACCGCGACGCGATCGTTTCTACCACCGGGCACATTTCGCGCGAACTATACGAATACCGGGCGCGCAACGGCCAAGGCCACCAGCGGGAGTTCCTGACGGTCGGCGGGATGGGGCACGCCTCGCAGATCGCGATGGGCATCGCTCTGGCCAAGCCCGAGCGACAGGTGTTCTGCCTCGACGGCGACGGTGCCATGCTGATGCACATGGGCGGCACTGCGATTGTCGGTGTGTCTAAGGCCGCGAACTTTAAGCACGTCATTTTGAACAATGGGGTGCACGGTTCCGTCGGTGGTATGGCGACAGCCGGTTTGCGTGTCTCGTTCACGGAGATAGCGAAGGCGTGCGGCTATCCCGAAGCGTGGCGCGTCGAAGGCTCTGATGATCTGGCTGAAAAGGTCGCTGAGCTTCGAGCTGTGAAGGGACCCGCGATGCTGGAAATCATGGTCCGTAAGGGCGCGCGGGCAGACCTGGGGCGACCGAAGACTTCACCGATCGAAAATAAGACGGCCTTCACCGAGTTCCTGTCCGATTGATGCCAAATTCGAGACCGAGGTGTCGGACAAAACCAACTGCCTTCGATTGAAGTTTGTCAACCGTCGCCTTGGCTGAAAATGGCGGAGGCAAGGCGACCCCTTGCTCTTATAAAACTGGAGATCTGAGCCTCGTTTTATCGGTGTCTTTCCCCGGGGTCGCCCGGGTAGGGGCTGCTAGGAATTTGCCAATTGGGTGAATGCCGACGCAGACTTTACGATTCAGAGTAACGTCGGCAATGGCGACGGAACCTCCACCGTTACCACTCGTGATGAGAACCCGTCTAGAACGAGGTCGGCACGCTACTTCCGCATACGCGTCAATTAAGTTGACCCGTAACTTCCCGAACCAGTCTGTAGAAATTTGCTCCGCGGTGGAGCTCCTTGGAGCGTCGTTGCAGGGCTAGAAGAGGGGAGAAAGAGAGTGTGTGATGGAGTCATCGTTTCCACCAGTTGCTATACTGGCTCTGCTTAAAACTTAAGAGTGTTTTCACAATTCATCGAGAATCCGGCGGGAACTCACCAGTCAAGATAGCCATTTTCACGGTTTCCTAATCTCTCCGCCATCCTGAGCAGAAACTTGATGGCTGCTTTTCGAACCATCAGGCCATGCAACCTCTACCTCGATCATGCCTTCACCTTCATGTGGTATTGTAATCATGGAGGTTTCGGAACTGAGGTAGCCACTGCCTCCGTAAACCTCAAAACTCCCAAGCAGAACCCCGTCTAACGAGCAAGAAACTCGAGCTCCGATGGCCTGTCGATTTCCAGATTGACCAATCAATCGAAGATCACACTGATGCGAACGATCACGGTTGGGACGGAATAAAAGTGCTTCCGCATCATTCTGACTGACAAGAAAATGGCCATTTGAAAACTGCACGAGACCTTTCGCATCTCCCGGGACAATGAGACCACTGGCCTCAGGCCAAACTGGATCAAAACTCCCATCTCCACGGCCTGTCAGGAGGATACTCGTCGCACCGTGCATGCGCCCGGTTTCGGGTTGTGGGCTAAAGAAGTTTTGGACCATGTAAAGGTCGAGATGAGCATCCCCATCGATATCACTAAGTGACATTCCAAAACCAGGAGCAGCCTGCGCTAGAGCGGGAAGAGGGCGAAAGGTGAACTTTCCCTTACCGTCATTTATTAAAGCACCGCTGCGCAGTTCATTTACTTCGAAGCGCTGAGCTTCTTCAAGACGCGCTTCTGTGTAGATTTCATCCAGGGCCTTGATCGCAAAGTTATGAAAGGGTTTCGCGTTCCCCATTTTTTCTAGCACACTTGGAATCGCCGAGCTCGAGCAGCTAAATCCGCGGACCGGTAGCGCCCCCTTAATCGTAGCCTTGGCCTCGACAATCCGCCTCTCCCCATTACCCGAGAAGTCTCCATAATAAAGAATGGCCGGCTTCTTGGTTGAGGGATGATATTTTGTGTTGAGTCCGAAGTTGCTGACAACGTAATCAATATCGCCGTCATGATCGAGATCACCCCCAACAATTCCATTCCACCATCCAAGAATATTTAAAATTCCCGACTCCTTGCTCTCGGTAAATTTACCATCGCTGTTACGAAACCAACGCACTGCTCCCCACTCAGTGGTCACCAAAAGGTCTGAATCACCATCACCGTCAACGTCCGACCACAATGCCGAAGTCACCATCCCCACCTCTTGGAGCGCGGCAGCAGCCTCTGAAGTGACATCAACGAACGAGATCCGATCGTCATTTGAATCGTTTCGCAGTAAATGGCTCGGAGGAGCCATCGGGTATGCTCCTGGAACGACCCGTCCACCCACAAAGAGGTCAAGATCACCATCTCGATCGTAATCAGCAGCAATCACACAAGATCCGCTTTCCATTACCTCAGGAAGAGCATCCTCACTACTTAACTCAAATTCACCTTTCCCGTCATTAAGATAGAGGCGGTCACGATAGTTCGAGGAACCCTTCCCAGACTCAACGCCACCGCTTACAACATAAAGGTCAATGTCCCCGTCACTCTCGGCATCGAAGAAAAGTGCACCCATGTCTTCATGATCGCTTCCTCCGCTGATTCGGGAATCTGCTTTCCAGCTTTTACCGTCGCTCTTCAAAATTATTCCGTCTGAACCAAAAGCTCCTCCGAGGTAAGCATCTTCGTCGCCATCTCCATCGATATCACCCACTGCAAGGCCTGGACCCAAACGTGACATCCGATTCGGAAGAAGTGGCTGCTCACCAAAATCATCAAACTCAAGTTCCTGGTGTGAAATTTCCGGCAGGCTCTCATCTCTTACGAAGAAGGGGCCAGGAGACGATTTAGGAGTGGTTGTCTTCACTGGGACTCCAATTGGCTCGGTAACCTCGTAAGTCTTCCCAGACTCCAAGTCAGTGAATTTTTGGGCATGCCCACTTGGCCAATTCACGATGAGCGCATCGATTTTCTTGATTTCACCAAGCCCAAATTGAGCTAAAGTTTCATTGGTTGAAACTACGCCACGAGCTAGGGTCAGCGTTCGCATTTGGCGAAGATTACCTGCGACCACCGTCACGGTTGCGCCGACCCCCTTGGA
>Ga0307999_1000465_pt1 | contig 11375 bp, 7 predicted proteins | sample Neamet1_FD_203158 | JGI IMG/M metagenome (GOLD analysis project Ga0307999, IMG submission 203158) | Marine microbial communities from water near the shore, Antarctic Ocean - #1 | ecosystem: Environmental > Aquatic > Marine > Unclassified | place: Southern Ocean | collected 2014-06-04 | reverse complement strand
TACATAAAACAGTGGTGGACAATGAATAAGCGCAAGCAATTTGGGCATCGACGGGTTCTCGACTTGAAAGCCCCTGGGCCCTCCGAGGAGTGTGGATTCCATGCACCGAGCTACCGCGCTACTGGTGTGGCTGCCACGCATCCCTTCGAATGGGTGGGTGGCCGGGCGGGTGTGGGCAGGTGGTTGGCCGTGGCTGTGCCTTTCACCTAGTCAACACTCAACACCCTACTGCTCCCTCAATAGAAGACATGGTCTATCACTGTTACTACTACTACTACTACTACCACTGCTACTACTACTACTGCTGCGATTATTACTACTACTACTACTACTACTATTACTATTACTACTACTGCTACTACTACTACTACTACTAGTACCACTACTACTACCACTACTATTACTACTACTACTACTACTACTACTACTACTACTACTATTACTACTACTACTACTACTACTACTACTACTGCTACTACTACTACTGCTGCGATTATTACTACTACTACTACTACTACTATTACTACTACTACTACTACTACTACTACTACTACTACTACTACTACTACTACTACTACTACATTCTATAGCTTCTATAGCTTTTGCTTGTGTTTCTATAGCTTTTAGACTCTCCTCCGATACCTTCTATAGCTTTTGCTTGTGTTTCTATAGCTTTTAGAATCTCCTCTGATACTTTCTATAGCTTTTGCTTGTGTTTCTATAGCTTTTAGATTCACCTGGATTGCCAAAGCTATAGAAACACAAGCAAAAGCTATAGAAGCTATACCCCTAGGTTCTAAAAGCTATAGAAACACAAGCAAAAGTTATAGAAGCTATAGAAACTGGGCCGGCGGACCCCCGGCGGCCTAGATTCTATAGCTTCTATAGCTTTTGCTTGTGTTTCTATAGCTTTTAGACTCTCCTCCGATACCTTCTATAGCTTTTGCTTGTGTTTTCTATAGCTTTTAGAATCTCCTCTGATACTTTCTATAGCTTTTGCTGGTGTTTCTATAGCTTTTAGATTCACCTGGATTGTAAAAGCTATAGAAACACAAGCAAAAGCTATAGAAGCTATACCCCTAGGTTCTAAAAGCTATAGAAACACAAGCAAAAGCTATAGAAGCTATAGAAACTGGGCCGGCGGACCCCCGGCGGCCTAGATTCTATAGCTTCTATAGCTTTTGCTTGTGTTTCTATTGCTTTTAGACTCTCCTCCGATACCTTCTATAGCTTTTGCTTGTGTTTCTATAGCTTTTAGAATCTCCTCCGATACTTTCTATAGCTTTTGCTTGTGTTTCTATAGTTTTTAGATTCACCTGGATTGCAAAAGCTATAGAAACACCAGCAAAAGCTATAGAAGCTATACCCCTAGGTTCTAAAAGCTATAGAAACACAAGCAAAAGCTATAGAAGCTATAGAAACTGGGCCGGCGGACCCCCGGCGGCCTAGATTTTATAGCTTCTATAGCTTTTGCTTGTGTTTCTATAGCTTTTAGACTCTCCTCCGATACCTTCCATAGCTTTTGCTTGTGTTTCTATAGCTTTTAGAATCTCCTCTGATACTTTCAATAGCTTTTGCTTATGTTTCTATAGCTTTTAGATTCACCTGGATTGCAAAAGCTATAGAAACACAAGCAAAAGCTATAGAAGCTATACCCCTAGGTTCTGAAAGCTATAGAAACACAAGCAAAAGCTATAGAAGCTATAGAAACTGGGCCGGCGGACCCCCGGCGGCCTAGATTCTATAGCTTCTATAGCTTTTGCTTGTGTTTCTATAGCTTTTAGACTCTCCTCCGATACCTTATATAGCTTTTGCTTGTGTTTCTATAGCTTTTAGAATCTCCCCTGATACTTTCTACAGCTTTTGCGCTGGCTGCAGCAGATATTGGCGGTTGTCCCAGCCAGGTACATCCTGTTGTTATTTGCCACACCTGCCACAGCTGCCTCAAGGGCTCTCCTCTGGGATGTGGTCGGGGCATCGAAACAGGCCAAGCTGTTGCACTACGCCACCACGCGTGGGCTGCAGCAGATATTGGCGGTTGCCCGAGCCAGGTACATCTTGTTGTTATCTGCCGCACCTGCCACAGCTGCCTCAGGGGCCCTCCTCTGGGATGTGGTCGGGGCATCAAAGCTTTCATTCACTTTTGTTAACGTTTCCTCATCTCTATGCATGTATATTTGCTTTTGATCATTTTTGCTTACCTTTACGCACTTACTGTGCACAGTGTTGGTCACTTTTACTCATTTTTACTTACTTTTACTCATTTTTACCACTTTTACTTACTTTCTGTGCACAGTTTTACTCACTTTTATTCACGCTTGCTCACTTTTACTCACTTTCTGTGCACACTTTTACTCACATCTACTTACTTTTACTCATTTTTGCTGATTTTTTCCCACTTTTACTCATTTTTACCACTTTTACTCATTTTCTGTGCACAGTTTTACTCACTTTTACTCACGTTTGCTCACTTTTACTCACTTTCTGTGCACACTTTTACTCACATTTACGCACTTTTACTCAATTTTGGGGTTTTACTCAATTTTAGGTTTTACTCAATTTTCGGTTTTACTCAATTTCTGGTTTTACTCCATTTTTGGTTTTACTCCATTTTACTCAATTTTGGGTTTTACTCAATTTTTGGTTTTACTCATTTTGTGGTTTTACTCAATTTTTGGTTTTACTCAATTTTTGGTTTTACTCATTTTACTCAATTTTACTCAATTACGGTTTTACTCAATTTTACCAAAATTGAGTAAAATTTTACTCAATTTCTGGGTGAAATTGAGTAAAATCTTACTCAATTTTACCAAAAACTGAGTAAAACGGTTTATTCACTAGACCCTAAACCCTAGTGAATAAACCGTTTTACTCAGGTTTACGTAGTTTTACTCAATTTCCTTGCCACTTTTACTTAATTTTGTGAAATTTTACTCAATTTTGCTTACTTTTACTCAATTTTTAGCCCTAGTATTTAAATATTTTAACCTGAATGTTTACGCTGTAAGCCCCCAGCCCTAGTATTTAAACATGACCAAAAAACGAAAAGAAACCGGAAACGACATACTTTGTTATTGTTTATTCGTTAGGGCCCCAGCCCTAGTATTTAAACATGACCAAAAAACGAAAAGAAACCGGAAACGACATACTTTGTTATTGTTTATTCGTTAGGGCCCCAGCCCTAGTATTTAAGGTCAACCTTAAATACTAGGGCCAGCCCTAGTATTTAAACATGACCAAAAAACGAAAAGAAACCGGAAACGACATACTTTGTTATTGTTTATTCGTTAGGGCCCCAGCCCTAGTATTTAAACATGACCAAAAAACGAAAAGAAACCGGAAACGACATACTTTGTTATTGTTTATTCGTTAGGGCCCCAGCCCTAGTATTTAAGGTCAACCTTAAATACTAGGGCCAGCCCTAATATTTAAACATGACCAAAAAACGAAAAGAAACCGGAAACGACATACTTTGTTATTGTTTATTCGTTAAGGCCCCAGCCCCAGTATTTAAACATGACCAAAAAACGAAAAGAAACCGGAAACGACATACTTTGTTATTGTTTATTCGTTAGGGCCCCAGCCCTAGTATTTAAGGTCAACCTTAAATACTAGGGCCAGCCCTAGTATTTAAACATGACCAAAAAACGAAAAGAAACCGGAAACGACATACTTTGTTATTGTTTATTCGTTAGGGCCCCAGCCCTAGTATTTAAACATGACCAAAAAACGAAAAGAAACCGGAAACGACATACTTTGTTATTGTTTATTCGTTAGGGCCCCAGCCCTAGTATTTAAGGTCAACCTTAAATACTAGGGCCAGCCCTAGTATTTAAACATGACCAAAAAACGAAAAGAAACCGGAAACGACATACTTTGTTATTGTTTATTCGTTAGGGCCCCAGCCCCAGTATTTAAACATGACCAAAAAACGAAAAGAAACCGGAAACGACATACTTTGTTATTGTTTATTCGTTAGGGCCCCAGCCCTAGTATTTAAATATTTTGACCTGAATGTTTACGGTTTTACTCACTTTTGCTCATTTTACTCAATTTTACTCCATCTTAGTGATTTTTTACTCAATTTTACTCACTTTCCGTGCACATTTTTTCTCAATTTCACGCATTTTACTCACTTTCTGTGTACAGTTTTACTCACTTTGCTCATTTTACTCAATTTTACGCAATCTTAGTCATTTTTTACTCAATTTGTTTACTTTCCGTGCACATTTTTACTCAATTTCACGCATTTTACTCACTTTCTGTGCACAGTTTTACTCAGTTTTGCTTATCTTAACCAGGTCAACCTGGTTCAACCTGGTTTAACCTGGCCTTCCAAATCCTGCATGGATTGGTGGCGCCGGTTTTCATTTCAAGAATCCTGCTCCGGTCCGATGTGGATCCGATCCGCACCGGCTCCGATCCGAACCGGCTCCGATCCGAACCGGCTCCAATCCGAAGCGGCTCCGATGCGAGACGGGTCCGATCCGAGCCGGCTCTGATCCGAACCGGCTCCGAGCCGAACCGGTTGCGATCCGAGTCGGATCCGATCCGCTCCGGCTGCGATCCGAACCGGCTGCGATCCGAACCGGCTCCGATGCGAGCCGAGCCGGCTGCGATCCGAACCAACTCCGATCCGAACCGGTTTAAAGTTTGGGGTTAGGGTGTAAGGCTGCAGTTTAATATTTGAGGTGGGGTTTTAATTGCCCCCGCCGTCCGGCACGTGCACCCCATGCAGTTGCGACGCCGGGACTGGTTTGATTATGATTAGGATTATGACTATTGTGGCTTGGTTGATGTTTCGCGGCTGGATTTCGGGATGCATTCCGACGTGCGCGTGTGCACGCATGCATGCTGCTACACATTCCCTTGGGGCCCGGGCCTTGGCCCCAGGCCCTGGGCTGCTGCCCTCCCCCCCCCCCCCGGCAGCGGCCCCTAGGTTCTCAAAGCTATAGAAACACAGGCAAAAGCTATAGAAGCTATAGAAACTGGGCCGGCGGACCCCCGGCGGCCAGGTCTGGACCTCAGCCTGGAGGCTACCTCCCCATGACTTGTTCACCCCACAACTTGTAAAATTTGTAAAAGTTGTACGAAATCTGTTTGAATGTTGTCTTGATTCTACAACTTTTACAACTTTTACGATTTCCCCAGCCCCAGAAGAGTTCAAAAGTTGCACAAAATCTGCCTAAATGATGCACAACATTAGGATTTTTACATTTTTTTGCAACTTGTGCAACTTTCTGGGACAGATTTCCATGTGGGAAGCTCACCGAGCTCAGGTCCGGACCTCAGCCTGGAAGCTACCACCCCATGATGCATTTATCCCAAAAGTTGTAAACGTTGCAAAAGTTGTACGAAATCTGCCTAAATGCTGTAGCATACAATGAATTTCGATAGAGCCGGTTCTGGAGATTCGCCCTTTGCTTTTGGGGGGGCCTGTTTGAACACCCCCCCCCCCTCCCCCCCCCTTGCAGTCTATGTTGTTTGAACAGGTACCCCCCCCTCCCCCCCTTGGATTGTGTTTTGAGAACCGGTACCCCCCCCCTCCCACCTCCTTGGATTGTGTTTTGAGAACAGGTACCCCTCCCCCTGCACCCCCCCCTTGGATGCACTTTCGGAACAGGCCCCCTCCCCTCCCCCCTCCCCACGTTCCTTCCACCGTCCATACGCCCATTTCTGTAAGGAGCTGCATACATCTAGATATCTTCAATTGTTGTGTCATGCATGTACCGCGATCTGGACAATTTTTATTAATTTCTGCGCTTGGGGGTCTGGCTGCCTGTGGCAGCCTGTGGCGAACTGTGGTGGAGGGCTTGGGCCCCTATAGAGTATAGACTACCATCCTCAGTCCTTGGGGCTGGCTGGTTGACTGCATAGTGTCTGGGTGGGTGGCTGCATGCATTCTTCAGGGCACCTAACTTTGAAAAGCGCGTGCATACTTTGTTGAGTCTCAAATAACTCGGTGTACATGAGCGTAACTAATTTATGTAAATTTACTTGAACATTCTGAACAAATATGCAATTCGTGTAATTCAAATTAGATAGGTGTACATTAGTGTGCACCAATTTGTCTGAAGCTATGGTATGTCACGGTGATGTAAACGATCTAACGACTGGTAGCTTAATGCAAATGCATTACCGCATCAGCACATATTGTAACCTCACAGCATGAGTGCCACAGAATGTGTGACTATTTATCCTGTCAGAACTTTGGAAATATGGGGTCTCCAGCCATTTTGACTATCGAAACACGAAACGCCTCGAAATTATGTGCTAGGAGCCAGTCTCAAAGTAAACATATCATTTCCAATCTTAACCCAATGTCCTAGGTCATCCCTGGAGATTGCGAATCTTGGCCAGAGTATCTTTCTGTATTTACGTACACTGAAGTACGTCAAGGTACGGTTTTGTTTTGTTGTCGTTGTGCAGATAAGGTGCCCTGAAGAATGTATCTAAGTTTTCGGTTCGTAATGTACCAGCAATTTAGCGCGTGCATTGCCGGAGTTGTTACATTGTGCTCACAGCACGGTCACACTCCTAAATTTTATCTTTGGTATGCAACTCAGTCCGTTTTCAGTCTGGACTCTGGTAAGATTAGTTTTGCTTGACTTTTGTGGTTGTGAGGGGTTGGGCTGTGGTGGTGAGAGGCGGCGTGTGAGAAGATAGTCTCCCCCCCACTTCCCACCCTCACACCTTGTCACATGGGCAAGTGAATAGACAGTGATTGAACGACACTTTGCTCTGCATGTGTGCTGCGATGCCCAATCTAATTTTCTGATAGCACCCTTCACATGGGTGGTGTGCTTGCCGAATTCTGCTTGCCTTGGGCAGGTCTCGTGCAAATAGCATGTCCAAGCGTACTCTCCCGGGGACACGTCTTTTCGCCTGGTTTAAGGGGACACGTCTTTTTGTTTCTCCCTTCCAGGTTTAAGGGGCTCCCTGCAGGCTGTCTGCTTTCAATCGCCTGTCTGCCTTGGAACGTGTAGAGGGCCCCGGCACCGCCTTGGAGAGGCAGCCGCGATCCTCCAATTTATTACGTTCTGTCATCCACCTTGGATGTCGTCCTATTGTGCTACCTGTGGTCAAGGTTTTTAATTTATTTCCAATTATCGTAGCATTTGTTGTGTTTTAGTGTCGGCCTTGACTACGGGTGGGAACTAATGGCCCTTGTGCACTCTCATGTGTTGCACAGTTGGAGCCTTGACGTGGGGATGTTTTCCAGCAAAGCTTGTGGTTGTTCAGGTGGAACAAGTAGCGATCTGGTCGGCACGTACTTTGGATGTTCGCTTTGGTTGTACATTTGAATGACTTCCTGAGCAAAGCACTGTCTAATAGGAGCCCCTAAAGGGAATGTGTCCTTCTGCCAAATCATTATGTTTCTCCCTTCCAGGTTTAAGGGGCTCCCTGTAGGCTGTCTGCTTTCAATCGCCTATCTGCCTTGGAACGTGTAGAGGGCCCCGGCACCGCCTCGGAGAGGCAGCCGCGATCCTCCAATTTATTGCGTTCTGTCATCCGCCTTGGATCTCGTCCTATTGTGCTATCTGTGGTCAAGGTTTGAATTTATTTCCAATTATCGCATAACTTAGCATTTGTTGTGTGTTAGTGTCGGCCTTGATTACAGGTGGGAACTAATGGCCCTTGTGCACTCTCATGTGTTGCACAGTTGGGGCCTTGATGTTGGGATGTTTTCCAGCAAAGCTTGTGGTTGTGCAGGTGGATACAAGTAGCGATCTGGTCGGCACGTACTTTGGATGTTCGCTTTGGTTGTACATTTGAATGACTTCCTGAGCAAAGCACTGTCTAATAGGAGCCCCTAAAGGGAATGTGTCCTTCTGCCAAATCACAATTACGTCATTATGTTTCTCCCTTCCAGGTTTAAGGGGCTCCCTGTAGACTGTCTGCTTTCAATCGCCTATCTGCCTTGGAACGTGTAGAGGGCCCCGGCACCGCCTCGGAGAGGCAGCCGCGATCCTCCAATTTATTCCGTTCTGTCATCCGCCTTGGATCTCGTCCTACTACCTGTGGTCTAGTTTTTCGTTATTTTTTTCAATTACCACATTCTATCCCCTCCGCCCATGCACAGAAACAAGGGGGAGAGACGAATTGGGCAATTCTGATGCTTGGAGACGGTAGGTGTGACGATTGCAAGCTTTCCGTTCTCCGGTATGGGTTAAGAATTTTTTTGAGGCGAGGCTGGTAATGAGGACTGTTCGGACTGTTCTTCGGGTTTCGGAGCATGTGGATGCGTGTTCGTGTATCTGGTACCTGCTCCTGGGTACATGGTGCCTGGTACTTGGTGCTAGATGCATGGTAGCAGTGATGTACCTGGCACCAGTTGCCAGATACCTGGCGCATGTACCAGGTGCGAGGTACCTGGCACCAGGTGTGTCTGAACGCCGGGCCTCGGGACCTATTTCAGTGAATTGCATTTGGTTTCCTTTCAGATTTGCTCTGATGCGAACTAGCCTGAATGGTTGGATACGACTTTGATAATTGGGTGATTTCGAGATAGCGGCATTTATGTGTTGTTTTTCAACCTGGCCACCCTGTTGTCCCATGGGCATTCTCTCCTGAAAGCAAAAACAAACACGCCCCATGACTTCTGGACGATGCCAGCAGTTCTGGGCTTCACATATTTTCATTGCCTTTTGGGTCTCACAGGGTCTCGTTTTGTGTAACTTATCATTTGTTGTGTGTTAGTGTCGGCCTTGACTGCAGGTAGATTTGAACTAATGGCCCTTGTGCAGTCTCATGTGTTGCGCAGTTGGGGCCTTGAGGTTGGGATGTTTTCCAGCAAAGCTGGTGATTGCTCAGGTGGATACAAACAACAATCTAGTCGGCGCGCACTCCGGATGTCATACTAACCGAGGGGGCAAAGGGTAATTCAATATATGCATGATATCTGTGCGTTTTCCTTCTTGATTGTGTTTCGCTACATGCTGTCATACGGTTTTCTGTTGCTGTTTCGATATTTGGATTTGGTCAGGACATCAGGGTACCAATTCGGTGAACATGCAGGTATTGTGGACTATGGTTCTTGATTTGAGTTTGCCAGGACAAAAAAACATGTTTCGTCACTGTTTGGTTATCTTCATTGCCGGGCGTAGTTTTGTTTTTTGTTTTTCTGAACAGCACATGTGCTATTGCTCGCCCTGTAGGTTTTGATTACCCGAGTCACCCACCATTTGTTTTGTTGTTGTGTAATCTGTTTTCCGCATTCAAGTTTTAATAACGATCTAGCTACGATACCAATCCCACCACCTGGAAAACAAATCGCCGTTAGCGGTTACAAGTTTGACTCGCGGTAAGCGTTGAACATTGGTCTCTTATCGGATACTCTACCGACATATTGGAGAAACCTGTTCACGTCTGGTTCGTGGCCTCGCGAACCAGACGTGACCTGGTGAGGGGCGTCGCCCCTTCTTGGGGTCTTGGGGGTGGTGTTTGGGGTGCCTTCCGGTGCCTGGGGCGGGCTTCTTGGTTGCTCTTTTGGTGCCCTGTGGCGCCTTTGGGGGTTCCTGGGGGCGGCCTGTTCACGTCTGGTTCATGGCCTCGCGAACCAGACGTGAACTCGTGAGGGGCGTTGCCCCTTCTTGGGGTCGTGGGGGTGTGTCTGTGGTGCCTTCTGGCGCCATTTGGGGGCCTCTCAGGGTTGCTGTTTTGGCGGAAAGGTGGTCTCATTAATCCCTAGCTACGACACCAATGTCTCCACCTGGGGGCATGTCTTTGATGTTTGCATTTGTTTGTTTGTTACTTGGAGATGAGGCTTGGCTTAGTTGCATTTTTCTTGTTTGTTATTACTATTTTTGTTTTCACTCTTTCTTGTTTTTGTTTTCATGTCCGATGTGTACTCATGGAAGGCACCCCCATACAATCTTCAGTTGCGTAGTGTCGTTTTGGAACATCATATCTCGGTCCCCCCCCCCTCCCCCAGGATGCGGCCCCTAACTTGCTGGAATTACCTCTTTGCTCTTGCTGATCCCTACGCCTCCCCACTCCCGTCCCCCCCGCCTCTTTTTGGGGGTCCTTTGTAGGCCAAATGTGAAACAGGATTGGTGGGGATGACCCTAGGTTCCTGCGACTCAAGCACAAAGTCATGCCATGCTTACAACCATGGCAGTTTGGGGGATGCCTCGGTTCAGATCAGGTAGCGTGGGCATTAGATCAGATCCTACGTTTGCGAGCAACTGCTCGGAAGAGAACATGGGTTGGGTTTTTGGATGGTGAGTCTGCATTTTGTAGGCCGCACGCAGCCTTTGTATTGAGCGCGCTCGCTGCTTGTGGGGTGGCGCCGGGAGACTGGCTGTAGATGCTGGCCATTGCCTGGGCAGATCGACATGAAGAACGCGTCAAACAATTACAAATATAAATGGTTTTGTTAAGATTCTCATCATGGACACTGGAGTTCCATCTCCAGAGCTCCTCCAGAGGAGAAAGTCTCTGAAGGAGTTGCGGAGCAGGCAATACTTGCAGAAATCGTCAATTTTGGTAAGGAATCCCATTCTCAGGCCCAGGGGCACAGCATGTGGGGGGGGTAATCGCGGGCAATCGATTTCACCTTAGCGAGAAATGCAGAAAACTGTTAGTTGATTTAGCGGGAGGCCCCAAACAGAGTTTCTTTGTAAACCAATTCAGGAAGTCATGCAACAGGAATCATTGGCAAGGAATCATTTGAGGGAGGCATCTGGGAAGCATTTGGGAGGCATCTGGACAGCATCTAGGAGGCATCTGGAAGGCATCTGGGAAGCATCTGGGAGGCATCTGGAGGCATCTGGGAGGCATCTGCAAGCATCTGGAGGCATCTGGAAGCATCTGGAGGCATCTGGAGGCATCTGAAGGCATCTGGAAGCATCTGGAAGCACCTGGGAGGCATCTCAAGGCATCTGGAGGCATCTGGAGGCATCTGCAGGCATCTGGAGGCATCTGGAGACATCTGCGAGGCATCTGGAAGCATCTGGAGGCATCTGCAGGCATCTGGAAGCATCTGGAAGCATCTGGAGGCATCTGTCAGCATCTGGAAGCATCTGGGAGACACCTGGGAGACATCTGGGAAGCATCTGGGAAGCATCTGGGAGGCATCTGGGAGGCTTCTGGGAGGCTTCTGGGAGGCTTCTGGGAGGCATCTGGGAGGCAGCTGGGACTCCAGGCGACCATGGGGCTCCAGGAGGCTCCGAATCACAAAAATCGATGCCCATCTCAGCTAAAATGCAAAAGCTGCATTTTTTTTAAATTTCACGAGGCGTTTTTGAAGCTGAAGACAACATATACATTCGACAAGCGTAAATTGAACGAATGCGATATGCAGCTCTCACTTGGTAGGGACTGCTTTCGGGCGAGCCAAATTTGCGATCGACTCCAAAAACATACCTCAGTCC
>Ga0307999_1000463_pt1 | contig 11380 bp, 11 predicted proteins | sample Neamet1_FD_203158 | JGI IMG/M metagenome (GOLD analysis project Ga0307999, IMG submission 203158) | Marine microbial communities from water near the shore, Antarctic Ocean - #1 | ecosystem: Environmental > Aquatic > Marine > Unclassified | place: Southern Ocean | collected 2014-06-04 | reverse complement strand
ATTATTATAGTGTCTGATACAGATCGGTTTAATCGTGACGCGATCGACAGCCTTGTAACAGTCAAGGATTTTATTGAGCGTGGAATTAGCCTTTATATAAACGGCTTCGGCAATGTATGCGACCCAGCCAATATACACTCAAATTTCATGATGAAACAAATGGCAGTCTTCGCAGAATACGAGAAAATGAAAATAAAAGAACGCCAAAGGCGCGGCATTAAAGAAAAGCGCGAACGAGGCGGTTATCTAGGCGGCAAAATTCCTTGGGGCTGCGAGAAGATCGGGCTAGGAAAAAAATCAGTCCTCCAAGAAAAGCCCGAACGAAGACGAGCGATCGAAGCGATGGTTCGATTAAATGCAGACGGAAAAGGCTCTCGACCGATTGCCGAATATGTATCCAACAAATTCCTAAAGGTCACGCATCAAACTGTGATACATTTGCTCGATGAGCTCGGCTGCAAAAAAGGACAACCCGTTTAACGATTTCCTCAAGCGGTATAGAAACGACCCTGTCTTATTCGTTCAAGAAGTCTTAAAACAAAAACCTGATCCCTGGCAGATCGAGATGTTGGAAGCCGTTAACTCTGGCGAACGCCGCATCTCAATCCGCTCTGGCCACGGCGTAGGCAAATCGACCGCAGCTTCGTGGGTCATGCTCTGGACCCTGCTCACCAACTTCCCAGTTAAGATCGTTGTAACAGCGCCAACCTCCGCGCAGCTATTCGATGCCCTGTTCTCAGAGCTCAAGCGATGGATCGGTGAACTCCCAGTGGCGCTCTCAACTATCCTTGACGTAAAAAGCGATCGGGTCAGCCATCGAGCCGCGCCCTCAGATGCCTTTATCAGCGCAAGGACCAGCCGCCCAGAAAACAGTGAGGCTCTGCAAGGAATTCATAGCGACAAGGTCTTAATTTTAGTCGATGAAGCCTCTGGCATTCCCCCGGCAGTCTTTGAGGCGGCAGCGGGTTCTATGTCTGGCGCTAACGCCTGTACCATTCTGCTAGGAAACCCAACAAGATCGTCAGGCTTCTTCTTCGATACGCATCATAGACAGGCAGCGGAATGGTGGACCCGCAAGGTCAGTTGCTCGGATAGCCCTCGCGTCAGTGACGAATACATTCGGGAGATGGCAACCAGATATGGATCAGAAAGCAATGCCTATCGCGTCAGGGTACTGGGCGAGTTCGCCAACAAAGACGACGATACTGCTATCCCCCTGGAGCTCGTAGAATCCGCAATGAACCGCGAGAACGTAACCGTATTAGACGATGAGGGAATCGTCTGGGGCTTAGACGTAGCGCGGTTCGGGAGCAACAATTCGGTCTTGGCAAAGCGCCAAGGACGGAAGCTCCTCTCATTGAGGTCATGGAATAATCTGGACTTAATGGCTTTGTGCGGGGCTGTTATGGCCGAATATGAATCCTGTCCACCCCGGCAACAGCCAGCAGCTATCTGCATTGACTCAATCGGCGTAGGCGGCGGCGTAGTAGATCGGCTGCGAGAACTGAACCTCCCGGCGATCGGCATCAACACCGCTGAAACTCCTGCGATGCGTCAGACTTATTTGAATCTCAGAGCAGAGCTCTGGTTCAAAGTGAAAGCCTGGCTAGAGGCCAGGGACTGCTCTATGCCCAGGGACGATAACCTCCTCGCAGAGCTAGTGAGCCCGAAATATAAATTCACAAGCAGCGGCAAGCTTCAGATTGAAGGTAAGGACGCGATGAAAAAGAGAGGCTTGCCGAGTCCTGATATGGCTGACGCTCTCTGCTTAACCTTCGCTGTCGAGGCCGCAACGGTCCTACATGGCGGGTCAATGTCTAGCAACTGGTCGAGCCCCCTCCGTAGAAATCTCCCCATGACCTAACGGTTTTATCCTGTTTTTGGTAAAATGGGAGAATATCCATATGTGGACTTTCTGCCATGCATAGCTCAAAGAAGCCTTATAAAAGAGGCAACCAGGGAATCAATGATGCTGCCGCTGATATCGTCATCATGTTGAACACTGGCGATAAAAAACCTCAAAAGAAAAAGCCCAAGAAGAAGAAATAGCCAGTGGCTGGATTTGGGATTTTAAGTAAGTTAGCAAAGCCAGCGGCTGGAATAGCTGCCGGGGCTGCTCTGACTCCAGAAGAAGCGGAAGCTGGGTTTTTAACTTCGATCCCTAACTTGATTAGAACGGGGATGCTCAACCCAATTTATACTGAAAATCCTACTCAGTTAAAAAAAGCAATGAACAAGTACGACAAAGCAATGCGAGAGAGCACTGCTTTCAGGGCGAGAGAAAAGCTCCGATCTGATATTGAAAATCAAACGACCAGCTTAGACATTGGCGAGAGGAAAATTCTCGACCCTAACGACTTAATAGGAAAAGTCGGTGTTCCTGTTGTTGGTGACCCAAGCGTGACAGGAAAGAAGCTGCAAACAATTGGAGGCGTTGATCTAGATAGCCCTATAGAGATTGAAGGCGGCTCTAACTTTCCACTGCGTTATGAGGATCAAGGCTACGGCTGGGCGTCGATGAAAACCGCCGCTGACAAAAAACAGACTAACTTTTTAAACGCGCAAAAGATAACTGACGGTTCTGATCCTGTAGGAATTTTTTCTGCGATGGGCAGAGACTCTCTCAATTTTAGCACTCCAATTGCTAACGCGATGTATTCTCAAGCCATCAAATTACCTTTAGCAAAAGCCGATGTAATAGAGTTTGATCGGAATGTCCGCTATGGCCCAAAAAACTCAAAAGCAAAAGAGCCAAAAGGCATTAGTAGATGGGTAGGTCTAAATGATCCCGATGCATTAGATCAACTTCTTGGCGAGGGTAAATACCAAAGAGAAGGATCAGGAGAGCTTAGAAAATATTTTGTCGAAGTGATGGAGTCGGCTAAATTTCGAGATCGAGGTTTCCCACTAAAAGAAGACGTTTACGCAGAAGCTATTCAGCCAGAATTACAGTCTGCCCAAATTGGGGACGCTGGGTTTTCTATATTTGATGCAGTGCCAGGTTCTCAAACCTTTCAAAAAGAAGGTGTTCACAAATCTTACGACACGGTAATACCGGGGACATACCTTGGAGGGTTGGAGCAAAATATTCCTTCAAGGGTTATGTTTCCGAAGGCGTATGAGGATCTAGACGCAAGAAAAAATAAAAAAAACGAGCCGTTCACAGAAAGCGAGAAAACAGGCTCTTTAGTAATGCGTAACGACCTCTACCAGCCACTAGATGAACAGTGGGCCGAAGGCGTATCTGATTATATGCGAGGACAGAAAGGCTCAATCGATCCCAGGTTAGCCGCTGGCCTTGCAGCAACATCAGCCGCAGCCCCAACCCTAGCAGACCAGGGCGCGGGGATAATGGACTTCCTGGCTAACGCAGCCCAGGGCGCTATAGCGCCGATTGCTAACGCCCCGAACACGATCATCCAAGCTCTTACGAGCGATCGGTCTAACGATCAGCTTAAAGCTGACCGGGACCAGCGCCTAGATCAGAACGACTACCAACTAAGAACCGAGCTCGGCCAGCAATATACGCAGAACGCTCTTCAGTCGGTCGGCGGAATTATGCAGTATCTGCAAGACCAGGCAGAGCAAAGCCGAATTTTAGATGCTGCAAAGAACAGCCGAATCCTGCAAACAATCCCTAACGCCTTTAATCAAATTCCCGAGCGCGGTCGCATTGTCGGCAATGCCTTATTGGATAGCTTTTTATGAGTGAACTTGAACTAGTGAACGACAATTACGAGGAATCTAATACTGATTCTGAGGTCAGCCAAGAGCTTCAGGCCACGGTAATCATGGCCATCGAGGATGCGGTCGATTTTATCGACAACACGATGAGCCCAAAGCGAGCCGAAGCCATGCGCTACTACAATGGTGAGGCCCTGGGAAATGAGCAGGAAGGCAGGAGCACAGCTCAATCGCTCGATGTTCGCGACACGGTACAGCAAATGCTGCCGTCCTTAATTCGTATATTTTGTGGCAGCGAGCAGCCGGTCGAGTACGCACCCAGGGGCGCCGAGGATGTCGAAACTGCAAAACAGGCGACCGATTACGTTAACTACCTGCTTACCAATAACCAGGACGAGAGCTTCATACAAATTCTCTACGGAACGTTCCTAGACGCCCTGGTAAAAGGCTCTGGCTTTTTGAAGTACGTCTACCGAACCACTGAGCGAATTGAAACAAGCGAATACGAGGCACTCGATGACTCTGCTCTAGCTGCGCTTAATGCGGACCCGCAAAATGTGACAACCAGGTTAGACACTGTAAATGTTGATAACCAGCCTCAAATGCACAGCGTCACAATTGAACGAACAATAGTCGAGGGAAAAATAGTTGTTGCGAGTGTCGCTCCCGAAGAAATCCTAATTAACCGGGACGCTAGAACCTTCGAAGATGCTGACATCGTCGCCCACAGAAAATACGCGACAGTCTCAGAATTGGTGGAAATGGGGTACGACTATGCAGCCATGCTGAGCTACTCCACTAACGAGGATAGTTTAAGTTTAGACAATGAAGAAGCGCGCCAGCGATTGTTATCTAGTTCATCGGATAGCGATTACGACGATGACGACGAGAGCCGAAAAAAAGTCCTTTATATCGAAGCTTACATGAAGCTAGATATTTCGGGTGACGGCATTTCCGAGCTCAGAAAAATTTGCTGCGCTGGGTCCGGTTACGAAATTTTACGCAACGATCCTGCGACAGAAATACCGTTCGCGCATTTTTGCCCTAGCCCGGAGCCCCATCAATTTTTCGGTCTGTCAGTTGCGGACATCACGATGGATATTCAGAGGATTAAATCGTCAGTCCTTCGAGCTTCTCTCGACTCCCTTGCAATGAGCACCCACCCACGGGTTGGTGTAGTGGAAGGCCAGGCGAATTTGGCTGACGTAATGTCTGTCGAAGCTGGCGGCATTATTCGCATGAGGAACCCAGGTGCGGTGCAGCCGTTCCTGCTGCCATATGTCGGGCGAGACGCATTCCCGATGCTTGAGTATCTGGATAAGGTCCGGGAGGACCGCACAGGCATGAGTCGAGCTGCCGCAGGGTTAAACCCTGAGCAGTTGCAGTCCAGCACTCTCGCAGCGGTCACGCAAACAATTAACGCAGCGCAGCAGCGAATCGAGATGATCGCTCGACTATTTGCGGACAACGGAATGGCCAGGCTCTACAAGGGCCTGTTAAAACTCGCGCATGAGAATGTAGACGAGACTCAAATGATCCGTTTACGAAACCAGTTCGTACCCGTCCAACCCGACCAGTTCAGTGCAGACATGGACGTGGTCACTAACGTTTCCCTTGGCGCCGGAAGTAGCCAGGAGCGGTTAATGCTCCTGGGCCAAATCGCTGGCATTCAAAAAGACCTGCTCGAAAAGCTGGGCCCAGAGAATCCTATTGTTTCCGCCCAAAATTATTACAACACCCTGGTCAGCACTTTAGAGCTCGGCGGCATAAAAGACGTTAACAGGTATTTCAATGATCCAGCTCAGTATCAGCCACCAGAGCCAACTGGTCCTCCTGAAAAAGACATCAATGAGAAGTTAATAGAAACACAGATGTACGAAATTGAGTCGAATATTCAAAAGAAGCTTGCCGATATCGAATTAGAGAGGGAGCGAATGTTTCTTGAAAATGATCGTCGTCGTGATGAGTCCGAGGCAAATATTGTATTAAAGGCTGCGGAAATCAGTGCGAGATTTGGTGCTCAAGTGGATGTCGCGGAAATCAAATCAAATAGCGACAGGGATAGAGAGCTCGTTAAGAACTTAGCTAACCAGCAACAGCCGGGGCCACAAGATGGTCAGTTCTGAACAGCAGTATTTGATTTCTCTACAAAGATTCTTTGATGACGAAAATTTTGACGAGATGGTTTCTCGCACAAAGTTTCGTCTTTTTGAAGATTGGCAGCGAGCTCGGAAGCTAGACGACCGGGAGCGCATTTTTGCAAAACTGGATTCCTTAGAAGAACTCTGCAATCACCTGCGGGCTGCGGCGGACACATTGGGATTCGAGAAGCAGAAGGGAATTATTGAATGAGTGATAAAATAGTAGAGAGCCTCCATCCCACATCTGGGATAAGTGAGGTAGACGCACAAAATGAATTACTGAAATTGTTGACTCCTCCAGAGGAACAAATCGACGACGAAGAATTCGCAGACGAGTCCACTGAGGTGGGCGAGGCATCAGAAACTGATGACATCGATGAAACCGATACGGACATCGATGACGAAGAAGAAGAAGCCGAGCTGCTTGAAGGCGAGGAAGACTTTGAAGATGAGGAAGAGGATACAGCCGAAACATTCACTATTAAAGTTAATGGTGAATCTGTGGACGTTGATCTTTCTGAGCTCAAAAACGGTTACTCGCGAACAGCAGATTACACACGCAAAAGCCAGGCATTAAGCGAAGAGCGAAAGTCGTTCCAGCAAGACAAAGATGCCGTAGGCTTAGAGAGACAGCAATATTCGCAGTTACTTAGCGCCTTGCAGTCTCAGTTAGGAGCATTCGACGAGCCGGCTCCAGATTTCGATTCGTTGTACGAAAACGACCCGATCTCAGCTCATCGTCTCGAGCGGGAATGGACCAAAAAGCAGCAACATCGGCATGAGAAGCTAATTGCAATAAATGCAGAGCAAACCCGGGTGGCGGAGGCAACGCAGGTAGAGCAGCAAGAACAAATGCAGGTGATGCTTAACCACGAAGTATCCAGGCTGGGTGAGTTAATCCCGAGCTGGAAAGATGAGACAGTTGCCAAGCAGGAGTCAGACGAGTTGCGTGACTACCTGGCTGAACAAGGAATCTCGGAAAACGAAATGGGAGCCCTAGTAAGAGCGTCTCATATTCAGGTACTTCGGAAAGCAATGCTTTACGACAAGGGCACCAAGCGCGTTAAAAAAGCGTCAAAGGCCCGTCGAACCAATTCTGTTCGACCCGGCGCTAGAAGCAGCCAGGTGAACTCGAGCTCCAAGGGGCAAAAAGCCCAACGCGCACGTCTTGCGAAGAGCGGGAAAGTGGCAGATGCCACTGCCCTTATAGAATCGATGTTATGACTTTTTGGAGTTAACAAATTATGGCTATTATCGCCAACACAAGTACAAGATATTCAGTTACGGGCATTAGAGAATCGCTAAGCGATATCATCTATAACATTAGCCCTTCGACCACGCCTTTTTTAAGTAATTTATCTAAGAAAAGGTCTGTAAGAAATACCTTTTTCGAATGGCAAAGCGACTCACTTTCAAGTGCCTCCGCAAATAGTCAGCTCGATGGAGACGATATCTCAGCGTTTCCCGCCCTGGCACAAACTGCAAGGCTTGGCAATTACACGCAAATCATGCGTAAAGTGGGAATCATTGCAGACAACTTGAATGGTGCAATAGACGAAGCTGGTCGGCGTTCAGAATTGGCGTACCAAATCACGAAAGCTGGTAACGAGCTCAAGCGAGATGTTGAATTCAACATGTGCGGCGTCAACACTGCTGCGAACGCTGGTGCTGCTGGTACTGCGCGAGTTACTGCATCGTTATCTGCCTTTATCAGGACAAACTCAAGCCGGGGTACTGGCGGTGCTAACCCTACTGTTGCAAACGGTGTCGTTAACGCAGCGGCAACCGATTCTTCGAATGCTAATCTTCGAGCCGCAACGGAAGTTTTGTTGAAGCCAGTGATTCAGGCAGTCTGGGGCCAGGGCGGAGATCCTAAGTTTCTTCTCGTTGGACCGCACGTCAAAGGAGTCGTTAGTGGTTTTGCTGGAATTGCTGCGCAAAGATATATGGCGCCAAGTGACTCCCCCACTACAATCGTTGGGGCCGCAGATGTCTATATGAGCGATTTTGGTTCACTTTCTATTGTCCCGTCTAGGTTTTCACGACCCAGAGACGCTTATATCATCGACCCGGACCTTATAGAAATTAGCACCCTACGGCCAATGCAGCAGGTTAGCTTAGCCAAAACAGGTGATGCAGAGAAATTTTTCGTTCTTGCAGAACAGGGGCTACAGGTAAACCAAGAAGCTGGCCTCGGCGTCTTAGCTGACTTAGTGTTCTCATAATGGGAAACGAGCGGCGCGTTCTAGACTTTGATTCTACTAGTAGAATTAAGAACGACTTTATTTTCGAGGCGGGTGAGAACCCGTCTCAAGATAAATTTGTAATAGAAACGACCCAGGACGTTACCGAAATCATTGCCAAGAATAAAGCTTCCAGCAATGAGGTCGATAAAAGAAAACCCTGGGGAGAGTGGTCCAAGATCGCGTCGCTCCCGATGACTATTTATTTCGATTTGAAACACAAAGGCATCTTGGACGATAAAGTTGCCTTTAATAAATGGTTGAATGATCCCGATAATAAATACTTTCGAACTAGAGGCGGACGGATCTGATGACAATCTCAACGTATTCTGATCTAAAGAGTGCGGTTGCTGATTGGTTAAACCGCTCCGACCTCAGTACGGTTATTCCGAGCTTCATTGAATTGGCCGAGGCTGATCTAACGAGAAACTTGCGTCACCGTAAAATGATCGTTCGGGCAGATGCTAATTTGTTGGGAGAATATACTCAGACCCCGGCTGATTGGTTTCAGACGCAAACTCTTATCCTTGAGACAAATCCTGTTACGCAGTTAGAGTACCTCGCGCAAGAAGCATTAAATGCTAAACGTGCCAGCTCCTCTGCGGTCGGCAAACCTCTTTTCTATACGATGATCGGCACTGAGATTCAGTGCTACCCAGCGCCCGACACAACATATGTTGCAGAGCTTGTTTATTACGCAGAGATTCCTCCTCTGTCAAACAGCAATACGACTAACTGGTTGTTGTCCCTGGCGCCGGACATTTATTTGTACAGTACCCTTTTGCAATCGGCGCCATACCTACAGGACGACGCTCGACTAGCAACTTGGGCAGCGTTATACACCAAGAAAATGGCTGACATAGAAATATCTGATCAGCGAACAAGCGGACAATCTGGCGTGAGAATGCGCGCCGCAGCGTTGGAGTAAAAGATGGCTTTTTCAAATTATCTGGCCGGTGAAATTTTAGACGATGTTTTTTCCGGTAACGCATACACAGTGCCGTCAACGTTTTACCTGGCGCTTTATACAGCGACCCCTTCAGCAAGCGGTGGAGGCACAGAGGTAAGCGGAGGCGCTTATTCTCGAAAAGCGGTAGCGTTTTCGACCTCCGGCACAACCTCTTCAAATTCTGGAGCGGTGGAATACCCTACTGCGACCGCCAGTTACGGCACAGTGACAAGTGTTGGCGTTTTCGATGCCGTCTCCTCTGGTAATTTGCTGGCGTTCGGAAACCTGACTTTGAGCAAAACGATCAATGTAGGAGACGTTCTTCGAGTCCCGGTCGGTGATCTAGATATTGTTCTCGCGTGAGCGTCGAAAGCGGTTTTGGAAGTTCATCCTGGGGCGCTGGAAAATGGGGGCTAGAAAGCGATGTTGATGCAGCAGCTACGATTACGGCTCAAGCGACAGTTAGCCTTAACTCAACAATTTTTGTACCAGGCTCGGCTACGATTAACGCGAGTTCATCGGTCGCTGCGGTTGCAAATCGAATCCACCGCCCATCCTCTACTATCAATGCGACAGCAACTGTCACAGTTGGTGCGAGAAAGCTTTGGGTTCCTCAAATCCAAGACAACACAACGTGGACCAAACAAGTCGCGTAATGGAGAAAAATAAATGGCTTCGACATATATTAATGATTTACGACTTGAACTCATCGCAGTTGGCGAAGGCGCGGGTTCAGCGCCAAACGATTGGGGTTCAAAAACCAACGTCAATCTGACTCGTATTGCTGCGGCGTTTGGCCCTGGCGTTGAAAATTTAAGTGCTGACGCGAACGTCACGCTGACCCTAACCGATGGCACCGCTGACGCGATGAAGTCTCTTCATCTCAAAATTACCAGCAGCGTGAACTTGACGGCTCCGAGGGTCGTCACGATCGCACCGAATACCGTAGCAAAACTGTGGTTCATTGAAAATGCTACTTCTGGAGGACAAAGCCTGGTCATTAGCCAGGGTTCTGGCGGTAACGTCACCGTCACGAATGGCGCCGTAAAAGTTCTCTATACGGATGGAGCTGGCTCGGCGGCAGCGGTCACTGATGCATTAACTGATTTAAACATCAGCGGAACCACGGTTCTTGCGAACGCTACAGTCTCAACCTCTGCGACTGTCGGCGGGGTTTCTAATGGTGTGATGATTAGCCAGGGAGCAATAAAGCTCAAGAACGGCGGCGTACAGTCTGCGATCGATTTCTATTGCGAATCCTCAAACGCGCATTACACAAGACTGCAATCTGCTCCTCACTCGGCGTACAGCGGAAATATTACATTGACGCTGCCAGCGAGCGATGGAAACGCCGGGCAAAAACTTCAGACAGATGGAAATGGGGTGATGTCGTGGGCAACGGTTGCCGGATATCCAGCGCCCTCACTTCTAGGATCTTCCGCCACTGTCGCATCAGCCACTTTCCAAGTAGCAACCGCCGGAGGAATAACGATCACTCTACCAGCATCACCTGGCGCTGGAGACTATGTTGTTATTAAAGACGGAACGGGGGCGGCTGCAACAACTAATTTCACGGTAGCGAGAAACGGTAGCAACATTGCTTCTTCTGGAACTGATTTAACTTTCGACAAAAACTTTGCCGAAATAGTTATGACCTACATAAATAGCACAATCGGCTGGAGCGTATAAATGACAGCCCTGTCGGAGTTACTGCCGAGCGGTGGCGGTCAAGGAGAGGTTAATTTCGTAGCCTCTGGATCTATAAACAACGGCGCGGCTGTGGTTTTGAACGGTAACGGAACGGTATCTCCTGTCAGTCAAGTTGCTCAAAATATTCCGTTGGGAAGTGAGGCAACTTTCAACAGCGCGGCTATCGATTCATGTGTTGTTAGATATATCCTAGCTGACCCGAATAAATTTGTTTTGGCGTACAGATTAACAAGCAACAGTTACGGCTACGTTGTTGTCGGAACAATATCTGGAACATCTATCAGTTTCGGAACCCCAGTTGTATTTAAATCGGTAGCAACGGGGTTAGGTTATACGATGGAAATGGATACGCTTGTGGCGAATAGATGTTTAATCGCCTATTCCTACACGACCGGAGGTAGCTACAATAGCGGCCAGTGCATAACCGGAGCTATATCAGGAACCTCAATCACATTTGCCAGCCCAAGCTCGGCCTTTACATATGGGATAGCTGGCGGAAATCCAAGAGCTATAGATATCGGAATAGATCCAAGCAGTGACGGAACCGGCACAACTAAATTTGCTGTAGGCTGGGTTCAGTACGAGCAGTACAAACGAATTTATTTTAGAGGCGGGTATATTAATTCAGACGGCACTGTCGGGCTTGGGACGGT
>Ga0307999_1000459_pt1 | contig 11419 bp, 9 predicted proteins | sample Neamet1_FD_203158 | JGI IMG/M metagenome (GOLD analysis project Ga0307999, IMG submission 203158) | Marine microbial communities from water near the shore, Antarctic Ocean - #1 | ecosystem: Environmental > Aquatic > Marine > Unclassified | place: Southern Ocean | collected 2014-06-04 | reverse complement strand
GAAAGGTGGCGGAGGAGCACCGCCTCACTCCGCTCCAAGCCATAAATCTTCACGTAGTCCTCGAAGCTCAACCAGTTCTCAAACATCTCCCGTGCCACCGACTTCGGCCGCACTCCCGCTTCCTTCGCCCACGGATTCAGGAGGACAAACTGATTATAAGTGTCGTAAATGAAATCCTTCCCCGGCTTCGGGTGCTCCACTTCATCAAGCGCCTCCATCCGGTCATCGTATTCCACCCCATCCGCCTTCATCTGCGTCACCAGCGCCGTCTTAACCTTATCCGTCTGCTTCCGCAGCACCACCGTCGGGTCCTCCAAAATTGCCTCCACCAAGGACAGCACATTTAGCGTGAATTCCGATCCTTCCTGTTCCAACTGCGGAATTGTCTCCAGCAAATACAAGCCCAGCGCCTGGTTCATCGTGAAGTCATCCTGCAACTCCACATTCAACTTCACCTTCGCCGACCCACTCCGCTCCTCCTTCGGAATAATCGTGAGCACCTTGCCTTCCACCAATCCTTTAAAGAGCGCAAAAGCCCTTCGCCGCAGGCCCTTCTTCTTGGTCTCGGTCTCATGCGACGCCGTGATCATCCGACGCAACTCCGCGCACCCATCCTCTTCACTCCGACTCAGCACATTCAACAAAGTGCCGTGCCGCACGTTGAAGCTCGAAATCAATTTCTCCGGCGGTGCTACCTGGAGCTTTTGGAAAGTTTTCTCATCCCAGTTCACAAAGCCCCTCTCAGGAGGCTTCTTCTTCGCTCCCTTGCTCTTCTTCCCCTTCGCTGCCGCCTTCTCGCCGGCCCGTTTGTTATCGATGACATATTCCGGAGCCTGCGCCACCACGTAGCCCACATCGTCAAACCCCTTCCGTCCGGCCCGACCACAAATCTGCCGAAAATCCCGCACAGCGAGAATTTTCGTACTTTGACCCCCAAATTTATAGAGCTGCGTAAATAAGACTGTCCGAATCGGCACATTCACGCCAACCCCCAGGGTATCGGTCCCACAAATCACCTTCATCAACCCACGCTGCGCCAGCTTCTCCACCAGCACGCGATACTTCGGCAGTAAGCCCGCATGATGAATCCCCAGCCCGTGCCGCAGGAGCTTCTTCATCTCCTTGCCATAGGGACTTCGAAAATCCGCTCCCTCCAGCACCTCTGCAATTCCAGCCTTCTCCTCCTTCGAGCAGAAATTCCGGCTCATCAAATTCTGCGCCGTCCGCGCACACGCCAGTTGGGTGAAATGCACCAAGTAAATCGGCGCTCTCCCGGCATCAACCAACTCCTCCACCTTTTCCTCCAGCGGAGTGAGGCTATACTCAAACTCCAGCGGCACCGGTCGAATCTCCGACTTTACCAACACCGTTTCCACTCCCGTCAATTCGGTCAGCTCTTTCTCAAAAAACGAAGTATCCCCGAGCGTCGCCGACATCAGTAGAAATCTCGCCTGTGACATCGTCAGCAAGGGCACCTGCCACGCCACGCCACGCTCCAAGTCCGAGTAATAATGGAACTCGTCCATGATCACCTCATCCACCTGCGCCCGCGACCCCTCACGCAGCGCGAGGTTCGATAGAATCTCCGCCGTGCAGCAAATCACCGGAGCCTGCGCGTTGACCGTCGCGTCTCCCGTAATCATCCCCACGTTCTCCGGCCCGAAGCTTTCGCACAGCGATAGAAACTTCTCATTCGCGAGCGCCTTGATCGGCACGGTGTAATACGACCGCCGCTTCTGACAGATCGCGCGAAAGTGCAAGGCCAGCGCCACCAACGATTTCCCCGATCCCGTCGGGGTATTCAGAATAACATTCTTCCCCTCGTAGAGCTCAAGAATCGCCTCCTCTTGATGATCATACGGCTCGATTCCGCTCTCGATCAGGAACTCAAGAAACGCATCAAGAATTTCGGAGTTCGAAGACGGATCAGCGACGCGAGAAGGATCGAGGGACGGCACAGAAGCGACCCTGCATGGCCTCTTTCAAAAAGCAACGCTACTCCGTCAACTCTCGCAAAACACCGTGGCTCCGCACCTCCTCCTTCGGGGACTACCAGGCGGAAATCTCGCGGAAGGTCGCAAGCCGCTTGTTCAGAATATCTGAATCGATGTCTTCCAAGGCGCGGGTCGAGAACGCTTCGCAGGTGAAGGACGCGAGCATCGAACCTTGAACCACCGCTTTGCGAAGTTGATCGAAGGTCGGCTTGGTCGCCTTCTCTTTGGCAAGATATCCGGCCATCCCACCAAGAAAGGTATCGCCTGCTCCAGTCGGATCAGCGAGCTCACGCAGAGGCCAGGCACCACAGCGGAAGAAGTCTTTCTCTCCCGGTCCAAAAAGAAGCGCGCCAAACTCACCCAGCTTGATCACCACGAACTCAGGACCTTTTTCTCGAAGAATTTCACCCGCGAGGACCAAATTATTGGTCCCAGCAAACTCACGCGCTTCCCCTTCGTTGATCACCAGCAAATCTATGCGCTTGAGAACTTGGTGCAGCTCGGCGTTTGCCACTGTGATCCAAAGGTCCATCGTGTCGGCGAGGACAAATTTCTCCCTGGCGTTGCACTGATCGAGCATTTGAAGCTGGTTTAGCGGAGCCATGTTGGCGAGGAGGACGAATTCGGCATCCTTGAGATCGGAGGGAACCTTCACCTGCCAGTCTTCCAGAACGTTGATCGCCACCTCGTGAGTGGTGCGATCGTTCATGTTTTCATGGTATTCTCCGGTCCAGGTAAAGGAGGCTTTTTCGGAACGCTCCAGACCCGAAAGGTCCACTCCCTTTGAGGAAAGCATTTCAAGGTGCTCCTCCGGAAAATCGTGACCTACCACTCCGACTAGATGAACTGGCGAAGAAAGTTTGGAAGCGGCGAGGGCCGCGTAAGATGCCGAACCCCCGAGGAGGTTCTTTTCATCTGCGGAAGGGGTTTTAACGTTATCAATAGCGACCGAGCCGCCGACGAGAATTTTCATGAGGATAATTGCTTGAGGATATTTCGAGTTTCAGCAGCCACATCTGCGGTTTGCAAAAGATGGGAGACGACGACGACACGCTTTGCACCAGCAGCTTTTACCTCGGCAAGGTTGCCTGGCTTGATTCCGCCGATACAGAAGACCGGAATGGCATAGCCCACCGCTTCTTCGACGATGCCGATATTCTCCAAACCAATGCCGGGGCGCCCTTTCTTGGTTGGCGTTGGAAAGAGTGGCCCGAAGCCAATGTAATCGGCACCTTCCGCCAAAGCGGCCTGAGCCTGCGCTACCGAGTGAGTCGAGCGTCCGACCAGGACATGCTGACCTAGAATGGATCGGGCTTCGTCCAAGGAGCCATCGTCCTGGCCCAAATGGAGACCGGGTGCGCCGCAATCCTTTGCCAGCTGAACATGGTCGTTCACGATGAAGGGCACGTGATGCTTTGAGCAAAGGGTCGTGAGTTCCTTTGCAAGGTTGAGAAGAGTTTCGGGATCGTGACCTTTTGCCCGAAGCTGGAGGAGACTCACTCCTCCGAGGATGAGCTGCTCCGCGACTTCCAAGGCACGTTCTCTTTCGACATAGCCGAGATCGAGGATGCCGTAGAGAAGGGCGTCGGGGGAGAGGGTCATCAGGACAGGGATTTCCCTTCGAGAAACCTAGACACCCATGCGATGTCATACTTCCCGTTGATGAAATCGGGATGATCGATGATTTCCTGCTGAAAAGGAATCGTCGTTTTGATACCCCTAATCCGGAACTCGGACAAAGCACGCTTCATGCGGGCAATCGCCACCTCTCGCGAGGACGCCGTGACAATTAGTTTGGCAATCATCGAGTCATAATAAGGAGGCACGGTGTAACCCGCATAAACGTGGGTATCGACCCGCACCCCTTTTCCTCCAGGGGCATACCACAGATCAATCGTTCCAGGACTGGGGCAGAAATTGTTGTAAGGATCTTCGGCGTTAATACGGCACTCGATCGAATGACCCCGCGGCGTTGCGTCCAACACGTGATCGGACATCGGCTCTCCAGCCGCAATTCGGATCTGCTCCTTGATCAGCTCGCAACCCATCACCTCTTCGGTCACGGGATGCTCCACCTGGATCCGGGTGTTCATCTCCATGAAGTAAAAATTCTCAGCCTTCTCATCGACGAGATACTCGATCGTCCCGGCATTTTGATAATCAATTGCCTCAATCAAGCGCTGCGAGGCGTCGCCCATACGCTGACGAAGCTCCTCGGAAATGAGCGGGCTTGGACACTCCTCAATGATCTTTTGATTCCGGCGCTGCATCGAACAATCGCGCTCACCGAGATGAATGTAATTCCCATGACTATCACCGAGGACTTGAAACTCGATGTGATGTGGGTTGAGAACGAATTTCTCGATATAGCAATCACCGTTGCCGAAACAAGCGATCGCCTCCTGCGAAGCGGCGTTAAACATCGCCTCAAATTCACCCTCGTTCATGGCAGGCCGCATTCCCCGACCGCCCCCCCCTGCCGTGGCTTTAATCATCACGGGATAGCCGACTTCGGCAGCGACTTTGAGCCCTTCTTTGACTCCGGAAAGAATTCCATCAGATCCGGGCGTCGCCGGAACCCCATGGGCCGCAGCAGTGGCTCGGGCCGTGTTTTTGTCACCCATGGTGCGGATCACCTCAGCCGAGGGTCCGATAAACTGGATATTGCAGCTCTCGCAGATCTCAGCAAAGCGGGCATTTTCGGATAAGAATCCGTAACCGGGATGAATGGCGTCCGCCTCGGTGATCTCGGCAGCCGCGATGATTCGATCAGGCTTGAGATAGCTTTCGCTACTCGGCCACCTGCCGATGCAGACCGCCTCATCGGCGAGATGGACGTGCATTGAATCCACATCGGCCTCCGAGTAAACGGCGACAGATTCGACTCCCAACTCACGACAGGAGCGGATGATTCGAAGGGCAATTTCCCCCCGGTTTGCTACAAGAACTCGCTTAAACATGGCGAATAGATAAGGTGCGCTACTCTCCTCAAATACGAAGGAGCAGCAAAATTTAATTACTTAATTCGGAAAAGAACGTCACCGAATTGGACGGAATCCCCGTCTTCAATGCATATCTCGGTAATCGTCCCCGAGGTCTCCGCCTTGATCTCATTCATCACCTTCATTGCTTCAATGATGCACAAAGTCTGCCCTTCGGAAATGGAATCACCCACGTTCACAAAGGAAGGAGTTTCAGGAGAAGATTTGCGATAGAAGGTTCCCACCATGGGAGAGTTGATTGCTTCGCCACTCTCACTCTCAGTGGGAGGAGCGGAATCGACGGCAGGATAAGAAACAGGTGCCGGAACGGCAACCGCTGGGGCCACCTGAGCAGACGCCAGAGCCCTCTGGAGGTCTTCCAGATCAGCGCCCTTCTTAAGCTTGATACTAAAATCTTCCTTTTCGAACTGGAAGACGGAGAGCCCATGATCATCCATGAGCTTAACGATTTTTCGGATTTCAGAGAGGTCCACGAGAAAGTTCGGGTTATGGATAAGCGCGAGGCGCTGTGGGGGGACTCTAGGACCAATTGGCGATGGGAGCAAGAGACTTGTTAAGAACTACAAAGAGCCCGAAAATCTCCCGCACTTGGAGGTTCCCCTTTCCTGCGTCCGCCTTTAAAAGGCGGCATGCTTAAGTCCTCAATTGCCCTTTTTCTCATGTCTCTCCCACTTTGCGCCCAATCTGGCAAACAAATCGAAACCTCGCTGAAAATCGATGAAAAGACCTCGGTGCCCTACCTTCAGTATCTCCCAAAAGGATTTGATCCTTCCAAGAAGGAACAAAAATATCCCCTGATCCTGTTTCTCCACGGACGCGGGGAGAGCAATGGCCCTCTTTCCATTGTAAAGAAATGGGGGCCACCCAAGCTCGCCGAATCCGAAAAAGGGCTTCCTTACATCCTCATTTCTCCACAATGCCCGAAATCTTCGTGGTGGTCCAACGATGATCAACAGGAGATCCTCATCAAACTGCTCGCCCAGGTCCGGAAGCAGTTTCCTATCAATGACTCACGCATTTACCTCACGGGTCTGAGCATGGGAGGCTTCGGGTCCTGGGAGCTGGCGAGCCGGCTGCCAGACACCTTTGCCGCCGTCGTCCCCATCTGTGGCGGAGGAAATCCCAAGAACGCTGCCAAGCTAGTCGACATCCCTATTTGGAACTGGCACGGAGACGCCGACCCCGTCGTCCCTATTTCAAAGTCAGAGGAAATGGTGGAAGCAGTCAAAATAGCCGGCGGTAAAAAGATCACTTTCACCAGACTCAAAGACGTCGGGCACAATTCCTGGTCCGATGCCTACGCCAGCCCCAAGCTCTGGGACTGGCTTGCCAACAAAAAACGCTAAGCGCTTCAGTCGCGCGCGACTGATACCAAGGAACGTTTCATCCGGATCCCCACGGAGCTTGAATACCAGAGTATAGGCACGAAGGAGGTCAAATTACTGAGCTGCTAGTTTGAGCTGATTGAAACGAGTGCGCATCTCTTCCACTCGTTTTTCCTGCTTAGGATCATTGGCGAGATCATTTTCCTCGTGAGGATCATTCTTGATGTTAAAGAGCTGTTCGGTCTTGCTCTCTGGCCAATAGAAATACTTCCAATCTTTACGCACCAGCGCTTCAGAAGCCGGGATGAAACTGGCGTTCCGCAAGGTGGGGTGTTCATAAAAGAACTCCTCGCGCCATTTGGGCTTCTTGCTCGCGAGATAGAGGGGAGCAATATCGGTTCCTTGCATTCCCGCTGGAGCCTCAACTCCGGCCGCCGCCAAAAGAGTGGGGGCTAAATCAACACTTAAGGTGAAATCGGAGTTCGTCTTCCCTTTCTTTTCGGCAGACATCCGAGGATCCCGAATGATAAGGGGAACCCGTATGCTCTCCTGATGGGGATACCACTTGTCCGCTAATCCGTGCTCGGCATGATAGTAGCCATTGTCAGTCGTGAAGATAACGAGGGTGTTATTAGCTCACCTTGGCGCTCGAGTTCTTTGAGGATCTTACCACAGGTGCGATCGACCTCTGTCGCCAAGCGATAGTAGTTCTTCATCATCCGCTGATATTTCTCGGGCGAATCAAAGCGCCAGTGCCAGCGATTGCGCCCTTCGTTCTTCTCATCAAAAAACTTCGGTAAGCGCTTCCACGATTCCTCCGTCGCATTGGCCGGAACAGGAACGTTGACATCCCGATAAAGCTTCATGCTCTCTGGTTGGGGAAGAAACTGATCCTTGTGCGAATCCTCAGCATGTGTCGCGAAAAAGGCGACCGTCAGGCAGAACGGCTGATCCTTGGGCCGCTCTTCTAAGAACTGGAGCGAATCCATTTCGTTCCTTTGAGTCACATGGACCCTTTTACCATCGACCTTATACCAGTGCCGACCGAAGTACGAGCGACTGAAGTCGAACTCCTCTGCTGGGATCTTGCCATTGTGCCACTTGCCAACGTGCCCGACAAAGTAGCTCTCTTTCCGAAGCAATGAGGGATAGGTTTGAGATATCGGCGTATTGAACATCTTGAATCCACGGCATCCGTGACGCGACATCCACTGCCCGGTAAAGAGATTTGCCCGGCTCACCCCGCAAATTGCGGTCGTGACACAGTTTTCGGTGAAACGCACTCCCTCACCTGCCAAGGCATCCAGAGTGGGAGTTTTCACAATGGGATTTCCTGCGACTCCGAGGGTGTCGTGCCGCCAGTCATCTGCATAGAGAAGGAGGATATTCATCTGCTTTGCCTGGAGCAACGAAGAGAGACAGAAGAGGCCCAAGCTAAGATACAGGAACCGTTTCTTCATAATGATAGGAAATTCTGGCACGTTGAGCACTGTGGGGGCAAGACCACTCCGCAAATATCCCAAACTTTGACGAAGCCTAGATTTTGAATGCTCAACAGGCCTCAAAGAGGGACCAGCCCACAAAAAAACACTCGTTGCCCTTTCGAGCAACGAGTGTGAAATTGAAAATAAATTCGTGTAGATTGCCGTGCGCTAAATCGAAGTCTATCGACGACGACGAGCAAGGAATCCGAGTCCAACGAGGCTCAAAAGAGCGGTTGAAGGCTCAGGAATAACTAAGCCACCTTCGCCAAGCTTAACTCCATTGGTGAAGACCAAGCCGAGACCTGTGTCAACGTCCGCCATTGGCGTACCATAGATAAGGCTTGAATCAATGTTTTCTGCACTGAAAACCTGACCGAGTTCACCATTACCGAACTGATCCTCAGTTCCGAATACTCCACCAGTAGAAAGAATGGCAAAGTGAAGAGAAGCAGCGAGGGTTGCGCCGTCTCCAATCAAAACGTATGCCTGCTCACCAACGGGTGCATCGGCATTTCCTTGAGGGATAGACGCACCAAATTTCTGGTCAAAGAAACCAGGAGCGCCAACTCCGTTTGAGAAGGCAGTAGCACCTGCACCAAAAGCGGTGAAGGTTGATCTGATATCGGCAACCGCAGTAGTTGCACTAGGTGCAGCGGAGAAAGTTCCAACTGCAACGTAGCCAGCACCTACAGCGATAGCAGCCCCCGTATTGTCGAGGATCGGCACCGCTGTTGCATCAGCTGTAGCAATGTTAGTAGTGACCGTATTATAACCAAAACCTTGCGAAACAAGGAGGCCAAACGAGGCAACGAGTAGTAGTGTGTTTTTCATTATCTGTATTAGATTGATTAGGTAATATTAGAGATCAGCGTAGAAGCTTGGTGCGACGATATCAGCATTCTGAGCATCACCACGATTCGTAACGATCATTCCTGAAGTAAGATCAACAAGAGCTGCATCGATTGTGCCTGCGACCTGACCGGACTCACGCCAGCCTGCACCTGCGCCACCGAAACCACCACTGAAGTGCCAGTAGGTGCTAAAGCCACCCGCGCCATCTGGAAGGGAAACCAAGTCGGCTGCACCTTCACTAGCTGCTGCAGTGAGTTGACTTTGAAGACCGCTATTATCAAGCGTAGATCCAGCAGGATATACAGAACTGACATAGTTGAACTGAGTCGTCAGACCAAGAGTCGTTGGAGCAGTCTTCACTGATCCGGTAATAACGAGAGAATTATCAGCTCCACGGTTGGTAACAACCATTCCATCGGTGTAAACCAAAGTAACTAAAGCAGGATCGATTGTGCCGGCAACTTGGCCAGATTCACGCCAGCCTTTACCAGCTCCGCCGAAACTACCGGAGAAATACCAATAGGTGCTAAATCCACCTGAACCATCGGGAACCGACACGAGGTCAGCTGCACCTTCACTAGCGGCGCCAGTGAGAGTAGACTCGGTTCCGAAAACAGAAGCTAAGGTCTGGGTTGCACGAAGGGTGATGGAGTCACCGACAGCAAGTCCTGCGGAAAGATCTTCCGAGAGAACAACATCTGCGCCGGTAGAGGTGCCAGTCACAACTGCGCCAGCAAGGGCATTGTCGTTCACTTCTACGATGTAGCTTCCGTCCGCAGAGGGAGCCGCATCGAGAGTCACTGTCGTTCCAGCAACCGCGCCAACGGTTGAAGTAACGTTAGGAGCACCGAGTAAACGGAGTCCGAAAGTGTTAAATTGCTGGTTAATTGCGACTGTCTCGTAACCGACGGGCTTTGAGGCAGTCTGCGCTGCTGCGGAACTAACGACCAAGGCCGAAAGACCGAAGGCTGCTGCCGCTTTTAAAGAATTCATTTTCATTTTCTTCTGGGTTGGTTGGTATTTGGATTTGAAGTTCATCAGCTACAATGCTGATGAGATTCCGCAGGCAATCCACGGGAAAGATGACTCACCGGGCCCGATCTGGCAAGGCGTTTTTTAAATATAATGATATTTTTTGAGAAGTCGCCATTTTACAGGGGGTTTCGGACCTCTTATTAACGATCATAAATTTTCAGCAATCCTTTCAGGGATGGCATTTTCAAGGGTATTCAGTCTTGTAGAAGGAATTTTGAAGCCTGTTCCACATCCTTGTCACCCCTTCCAGAGAGATTTGCGATCACGATATCGGACTTGGGGAGGCTTCCCGCAATCTTGGAAACGTAAGCCATGGCGTGTGCGCTCTCCAGGGCGGGGATGATTCCTTCGGTGTAAGAGAGTTCACGGAAGGCCGCGAGGGCCTCGTCATCTGTTGCATAAGTGTATTCAGCCCTCCCAATATCTTGGAGATAGGCATGCTCAGGCCCAACCGCTGCGTAATCCAAGCCGGCACTCACGGAATGGGTCAATTCGATTTGACCATCGTCATTTGCCAGAAGCCAGGTCTTGGATCCCTGCAAGACGCCGAGTTTTCCACCTTGGAAGCGGGCCGCGTGCTTTTCTGGCAGGATTCCTTCTCCTCCGGCTTCCACCCCGACCATGCGGACGTCCTCGTCATTTACGAAAGGGTGAAAAAGTCCCATGGCATTTGACCCCCCACCCACGCAGGCAACGAGAAGATCCGGCAAACGGCCTTCTTTCGCGAGCACTTGCTCCCTGGCTTCCAACCCGATCACGCGATGAAAATCACGCACCATCATGGGAAATGGATGAGGCCCAAGGGCAGAGCCAAGAATATAGTGGGTATCTTCCACGGTTGTGACCCAGTCGCGCATCGATTCATTCACCGCCTCTTTGAGAGTCGCTTGACCCGCCGTCACCGGGACAACCTTGGCACCCATTAAGCGCATGCGGGTGACGTTAAGCGCCTGCCGTTCCATATCGACAGATCCCATATATACGGTGCAATCCATTCCAAAACGCGCGCACACCGTAGCAGTGGCAACGCCATGTTGCCCCGCGCCTGTCTCTGCAATGATCCGCGTCTTCCCCAGACGTTTGGCCAACAGGATCTGCCCGAGGGCGTTGTTGATCTTGTGTGCTCCGGTATGAAGAAGGTCTTCGCGCTTAAGGTAGATTTTAGCTCCGCCCAATTTCTCGGTCCAACGTTCAGCATAGTAAAGCGGCGTCGGCCGCCCACAGTAGTTGGCAAGCAGATCATCTAATTCCTCTTGGAAGGACGGATCTGCCTTAGCGCTTTCGTAAGCAGCGCTAAGTTCATCGAGAGGAGAGATCAAGGTCTCCGGGGCAAAACAACCGCCAAAGAGACCGAAATGACCGCTGGCGTCAGGGACGGTGGGTGCTGGTGTGCTCACGAGAGGAGGTTAACGGTGATTTCGAGAAAGGCAATCGGGATGATTTCGAGTGGTCCAATGCAATAACAGAACAAAAGTCATTGGCCCGATGGCAGGAACATGACCATCTTTTCGGTGGTGAAAAAAATCGCAGTGTTGGGATCAGGAAATGGGTCCAATTTTGAGGCCCTCCATGCCGAATTTGGAGATCAGATTTGCTTGGTTATTTCGGATCGCCCGGGATCCGGTATTCTCAAGAAGGCGGAGGCGGCTGGAGTCGCCGCGATCACCGAAAAATCAGGCCCGGAGCTCAATGCGCGAATCTTGGCTCGTCTTCAAGATATCGACCTC
>Ga0307999_1000447_pt1 | contig 11644 bp, 7 predicted proteins | sample Neamet1_FD_203158 | JGI IMG/M metagenome (GOLD analysis project Ga0307999, IMG submission 203158) | Marine microbial communities from water near the shore, Antarctic Ocean - #1 | ecosystem: Environmental > Aquatic > Marine > Unclassified | place: Southern Ocean | collected 2014-06-04 | reverse complement strand
ACTAGCTTGTTGTGGTTGACTTAATTCTTGAACTGTTTGAAACAATTGTTGTAATTCATTTTCTTCATAACCAACCATCATTAATGCTTGAGCTATAATGTTTTGATCTACTTGCTGTTCTAATAAAGTCATTATAACTTCTTCAGGTTTAGAACCTTGTTGAACAGATTGTGCAAAATATTGACCAATTTCTTGTATAGCAGGATCAACCTCTTGTTGAGGTGGAGCCATTGATTCACCATGTGTTGCACCAGGCATTGTTGTACCATCTGACATCTGATGTGATGGTCCTCCGTCTTGCTTTACACTTTTTTTGTTTAAATTCACGTTCATTATATTATATTATTAATATACAAATAATTAGGGAGATTCACTAATCTTTAGGGTTTAAGAATCTCCTATTACATGTGTCATTATAAAATTAGAAGGACTCATTCCTGCTTCTTTAGATTGTTTATAATAAATTCTATTTAACTTATCATAAGTTTTTTTAGCATCATCTGTGTTATCATCACCAAATATATAATTTTTATACGTAGTAGATAACTTAACTTGACCACCTGTTTGAGCTTGAACTAAACCTTCTCCCCCACACTTATGACAAGTTGTTAAATCATTACCACCATCAGCAGCATCCCATGACCATCCACAACTTTTACATTTTACTTTTTTATTTAACAAACCACCACCACGTTTCATTTTAGGTTTCCAAGATCCTTCACCATAAGCTATTGCTTTAACTGAATCTTTTCCAAATTCTATTACTTCACCTCTTTGTAAAGCTTCTTGATATGCATTCTTCCAATCACCACTAGACATATCTATCCAGGTATTATCAGGATTTTGAAATAATCTAGGAAACCCTACCCAATCTCCATTTGCTAATTCTTCAGCAGCCATTAAATGAGTTGACTCAGAACCATCCTTATTATTTCTAACACCATTTCTAGAGGGAACCTCAATACCGTTTTGTGCTAAGCGGGTTTCTAAGACACTATCTCCTGGAAACTGGTAGTTACCACCAGGCTCCATTATTAGTTCATTACCTAAGTTGTCTCTACCTTTAACAGCAAAGTCTACACCCTCCATAGTTATATTTCCTGATGGTATAATATTAAAGGGTTTGTTTACATCAGGACTGTCTCTTTTATATCCTTCTATAGAAATAAATTCAGATATATCTGTTACGTATTGATTTGGCCCTCCTGGTAATCCTAATGATTTTTTCATATGTATTTTTTATCTCATTGATAATAGTAACTTAGTATTAGTCAGTCTTAATAACATTTTTCTATTACCTGAAACATTCTTTCTTAATATAATCTGATTAGAGTAATGTCTAAACTTTTTACGTTGAGTAGGTTCTTTTTGATAATTTAAATTTATTGTATTTAAAGGCCTCACATATCCATTACAATCAGTATTAAATATTGATTGTTGTGATGTTATTCCTACAACAGTAGGTGATTGACCTCTGTTATTTGTTACATCCCAAAATTGATTAAACCTAAATTTATGTTCTACTTTAGAAACTAATATATTTATATTATTAGGTCCAACAGCAGGATAAGCTAATTCACCCCATGGGTCATTACTAGGTTGCATATTCAATACTAATAAACCTGATACTTGATCATTGTTATATATAATTGCAGAATCAAAGTTTGCATTAGGATCTTCCCATTTATCACCACCACACATGTTATATTGTGGATCACCTTTATATACATAAGATTCAAGTTGATACTCAAAACTTCTTACCGTGTTTACGGATTGACCAGTATTAGATATTAAATCTATTTCCCATGGATGATTAACACCATAGTAGTTTACAAAACTATCACATCTTACATTATGCCTCCAAAATCCACCTACATTATAATTAGGTAAAGTTGATGCATAAGAAAAAGAATTACACATTCTAGGATCAAGATTAGTATATTCAGGATCACCAACTTCATATACTGTTGGGCATGTACCCGTAACAGTTGTAGTTGAACCAGTAGGTGAAGTAGGACACTCACAAGATATTTTTCTACATACAGGAGGTGTTATATTATCACATACACCACTTGCTTCAGTGTAATTTAGTGTTGATGCATTTTGAAATACTTTAGTATATCCTGTAGGGCATGTACAAACAAACGGTATAGAACACACACTACTTGCAATTGATTCAGCAACTACACCTATAGAAGATGAGTCAGCAGCATTAATACCATACTGATATTGTGATCCATTAATTGGACCACTATCACATGAAATTTCATTCAAAATATTTGAAAATGGTGCAGTTGCTGCTGATGGAAAAGGTGAATTAGCACCACAAAATAATACAAACACATTCTGTTTTGGATTTGAACTGCTAGAATTAGTTGTTCCTGATTGATATGCACATCCATTAGTTGAGTCTCCTGCTTGAGTAGCATCTGTAACAAAAAGAATAATTTGCCTAAAAAATGCATTTGATGATCTATCTCCTAATCTTGAACCTCCTTTTTGATTTAATCTTGCTTGACCTCTATTTAAACCTACTTGGATTAGAGTTCCATCACCAAACCAATTAGCATTATACCAAGCTAATACGTCACTTGTATTAATTACATCACTCATTGTATATGTACTTCCTGATACTGGAATATCATAAGCAGCTGAAGTACTACTCCATGAAGTAAAACCTATTTGTGTTTGACCACTTGATAATTGAGATGTTATATTTGGATCAGCTAAAAAAGCCGTTAACCATGTTAACTGCGCTTCTCTTCTACCTTGAGAATTTGTACTACCTGATGAATCCATTGCAATAACTATATCTAATAAACAATCAACAGTTCCACCAGTTACTGTTGAATTTACTTCATCAATTGTTATAGTTGCTGGCTCTGTAGTATTTACACCTATTTCACATAATCCATTTTCAGGATTATAATTATAACCAGGAGGACACTGTGGTATTGTTGTAGTTAATGTTTTAGTAGTAAAGAAGTGATTTATACTAGGTAAAGCTAATTCAGGATGCCAATCATGAAAAGATAACCAAGCTCTTGATTTTGGATCATATGATACTGTCCAAGAACAATCATCAAAAAACAATGGATCCCCAATATCTATATTAAATTCTGGAGCCTTTGGTTCTCCCCCAAATAAAATACTTACCGGCTTAGATAAATTATTAGTAAATTTTGCACCGCTAATATACTCAGGTTTTAATTGATAATCTTTTTTCATAAAGTAAACTATATCGTCTACTGAGTCATATATAACTTGACAACCAACTCCTTGTACTGGATTATCAGTCCAAACACTATCTTCAGAATTTGGAAATTGTTTTACAAACTTAGATGGTAAATATTTATTAAACCACCACTTCATTCCTTGATTAGATATTGGATCTAAACCTTTACCTGCATAATGAAATATTTTACCTTGTGCCTGTGAAATATAAAATAAACCCATAGGTGTATTAATTACACCTCTAAGACTTTCACATGAACCATATTCATTTGATATATCTGCATTAGCAACATTTTGAAATGGCTGATTAAACAATCCTCCATCACCTATAGTTAATTTAGTATCTAGTTGTGTTTTTAGGGTATCTAAACCTTGAAACATTTGAGGAGATAAATAAGGAAAAAATATTAATGCCCCGCTTTTATTAATAGGTTTGATTACACTTACTTCACTCTTAAAATCTTTATAATTAAAATTTAAGAAAACTTTCCAATAATCTTTTTTAGATTCTTCTTGTGCTTGAAGTGAATATATTAATCTTTTAGGATAACTAACAAAACAATTTTCTGATACATATGGATCATAATCTCTAGACTGTATATTTCCAAAACTACCTAATTGAGTAGGAAACTTTATAGGACTTAAAGAATCATCATACTTATAAAAGTTATCTGCTTTAATATTGTCTGAATGAAATAATGTAGCAACATCATTATATTCATAGATGTCATAAAATCTTTTACTAGGCATATCTTCCCAGTCTCTGTATGCTAAATTTAATTCTGATTCAACAAAAAATTCATTTATACCATTTACATGACTATACATATATGCATATTGCATTGTATATGACGGGTTTATATCACCTACTCCAAATAAATTACCTATAATACTTTGCGATTGACAACTGCCTATACCTCTATCTAAAAAATATTGATCTGATGGTAGTGCTTCTTCAAATGAACCTGGTGAAAGCCCAATTGTTGCTACTTCAGCAGCAGCTTTACTTAAATCATATTTCGTTGAATTCAACCAAAATCTTGGAAAAGGAATATTTACATATAAAGAATAATCATATGCAAAACCATCAGGTTGCCCCTTTAAAAAATTAGTAAACACAGGCATAATACATTTTTCAGTATACCTATTTATAAATACATCACCAGCATATATAGGTTTAGTAGTATATAAAAATGCATTTGGTTTTGTATGATCTATAAGTTCTACACAACCTCTCATTTGGACTTGTTTGACACCGTCTAATTGACCGTATTGATTATCCATGTTGAACTTTAATGCACCATAAAAAGAAGATATATCTGTTTTAAAAGGATCAGTATAATTAATTAAATATTTATTTAGATTATCAACTACTGGCCCCCCTCCTTCTGGAGTATTACTTGGTGTATCTACATATCCGCCTAATGTAAAACGTGAATTATCTTTTACTTCTGGTGTTCCTAATATTGATTCTGTTGATACAGCTACAGTAGATGGTCTAAATAAATTATTAATTTTATATTTAGTACCATCAAATGTTTGAAATGAAGAACCTAAATAATTTGAATCTAAGTTTTTAGTTCTAAATATTGAAGTTAAAGGTCTTGCAGTAAATGAATTATAAAAACCAGAAGAATTATATTTTAAAACAAAATCAGTAAATGATGCAAGATTATACATCAAATCAATAATTTCATTACCACCTAAAGCAATATTTTTTTGAGCCATTGATATACCTGCAGCAGCTCTTAATAAACCAGGCATATTAGCTTCAGGTTTATCATAAGTAGCTGATCTCTCATTACCACCACCCATTGTACCAGGGGTAAGTGTCTTTGCAAAATTAGCATTTCCTTCTATATCTAACTTTTTCCTTGAAAAAGCACCAGCACTATACAAATCCCCAATGTCTGTGGCGCCTGTAATCAGATCATCTACAACAAAATCCCAAAAAGTTTCTAAACCTGCAAACGTAGTTATAAAGCCTGGTGCTGCAGTAAACCCTAATGATACTCCCGCAACACCTGCAAACGGAGAATATAAAGGATTAAATCCTTGAATAGGTAATGCTGTTTTTGTTTCTGTACCTTGTACTGCATTAAGAGCATACCCAACACCAATAATACAACCTAAAGTTGCAGCTGCTGGTCTAAGTAATTTAAATTGAGGATGATCTTCACTAGGTATAAATGTACCACTTGACTTACCAGAAATATCACCATATATTTTTGTTTCATAAGCATTTAAAAAAGGCTTAGTAAACATTAAGTCTGGAGAATGAAATGTAAATACATCTTCCGTATAACCTTTTAAGGGTTTATATTTTCCAATGTTTGTTGTAAAACTATCTTCACATCCTGATGTTATATGATCTTCTGTTGCTTTACCATCATGAAAATATACATCATCTTGTAATGAGTTGTATGGGTAATTAGGATATAAACCTTGTGTGTCTGTACCTAATATATTTTCTGTATTTGGTATATCATATTTACGCATGTTCTTAAACATACCCTTTGCTAAGATAGATCTAGCTCCTTGTCTTGATCCTCTTAGTATTTCATATCCTACTACATTTTCTATATATGAACCATCATTGTAAGTAGGTCTTCCTATATTAGAAAATTCTACACCAAGTAAATTAATTAAATCTCCATTTGTATTACTAATATGTAAAGGGGAATTTGCCCCACCTAAAGTTTCATCAGGAAATTTATGGTGTCTAATATATTGGCCACACAAATCTCCCCATATGTCTGGTCTATTAGATGGGTACTTTTCACTTGATTCCCAATAACCCATATCACCTTTAGCATTTAAAAAACTACCATCAGGTTCTACAGTATTTATATTTGGTTCAGTAATAGTACCAGTATTGTATACTTTAAAAAGTTTTTCTCCTTCAGGATTAAGTACATTGGAAGATGCACCACCAAAAATTATATCACTTTCTAAAGAAGATGTTCCATTTGGTAATACATAAAGTTGACTTGCTCTACCAGGTATGTGGTATGAACTAGATCTTTCTCCTGTATTATATATCCACCTAATAAAAAATGCATATTGTTCATCTCTCATAAAACCTAGCTTATTTCCAGCTAGTTTATAATATGCAGATGATACTGAACTACTTACCCATTTAGTTGTTATATTATTTGCTATAGGTTGATAGTTAAAATCAAATTGTTCTGTAGGCCCTTGTCTTAATAACCAATCATTAACTACAAACATAGATTCTGACTTTTCATATGCAGGGCTACGCAAAGGAATGGTTGTAAGATCTACTGCAGTTAAAGATTCATCTATATAATCTATATTTATACTTTGTGTTTGTGTACTATATAATCCTATTCTTTTTGCAGATGTTTGTCCTTGATTTCTTCTGAGTAAAACTAATTCAAAATTAAAATACTTTTCATCTAAATTTGATACAGTAATATCTAAAGATGAACTTGTTCCTTCATGACTCCATAATGTTTGTATATTAGATATACCAATATAATCAGTTACACGTTGTTCATTTTCAGTATAAGATATAAATGCTTGGTAAGAACCATTTTGTAACATACCACCATCAGTTGCTTTAGTTAATTTAACACATGGCGTATCAACTAAAGGGGCTAATCTTATTTTCTCACAATCTAATTGTATTGGTTCTATATTTGTATATACTATACATGGATCTCCATCAGCAGAACTAATATATTGTTTATAAGGTATATCATCAATATTTAAAGCACGTGATGGATTATTCCCATCATCCCAATATACTTCCCAAGTACAATCAAAATTTTCTTTTGCTGCACCTGTAATTAAAAATTTTCTATTGAATGATAAACATCTATCATTTACTAATGTAGTATACTTACATTCACTATCATCAAATGTACCTATCTCTGAATTTATATCATCAGTAGAATAAACTACCCATTCATCACCGTATTTATGTATGGCACCAATAACTGTATATGGTATAACCCCACATTGTAAATTAGAAGGCTCATTACCAATAAGACCAACATCTCCATCTTCAGAGTTGTTTGCAATATTACGTGCATGCCACCAAGCCTGATTATTTTCCATGGATGGTGCAATATCTTTGTTCATTCCTTTTACAAAGGAATTAGTATTTACAGTTGAACTACTTCTTGGTGTAGTTGCTTTTCCCTTGCTAGAAGAAGGTACACGTTTTTTTGCCATAATATTTTAACTCTATTAAGTTAGTGTACTACTAGTTGTTGTTCCTATTGCTGTTCTAGGTCCAGAAACTACTCTAGGATTCACTGGAGCATAACTCAAAAACATATTATAATAGTTATGATATTGTGCTCTTCTATTCATAGTCCATACTTTTCTCATTTCTGCAAAGTCTGGTGTATTTACAAAACTTAATGCATTATTTCTTGCAGCTCTAAGTCTTGTTTCCACTAATCCCATTTGTTGAGATACATTTTCACCTTGCCAAATCATATTTTCTAAAATCCTTTGTTTAATAGCATACTCGTAATACTCATTACAATAAGGTTGATCTAATACTAATAAGTTTCCAGAAGTATCTTCCATAGCTCCTTGATAGCTTATATAAATTTTACCTGTTCTAAAAGTAGTAATTAAAAAACCATCTTTAATTTGTGCTATATCTAATGCTTGTGCTCCTAATTCAGGACAAAAACATACTGGGGTGTTTACATCTTCTATTCTTAATTGAGTCCAATCACTATAAGTTCTATATTGGTTTGGACTAATTCTTTGAACTAATTGATGGCTATTTTTACCATCACACGTTTTAATAACACATACATCTTTACATGTTGGATCAGTATTACATGGTGCTGCTTCACCCGGAGCAGGTACATATGGTACATCATTAACTGTTTCCACATGTGTTCCAGATGGCATTGTACTATTTACCTGATAAGAACCACATCTAAATGCATAATTTACAAATGCAAAATCCATAGGCAATTGACCTTTACCATGTTCTATATCAATTATTACCTCTTTAGTTCTATGAATTTTTAAACCTAAATCATAGTTAACTCTAGTAGCTACCTTAATTAATTGTGCTGGCTCAATCATTCCTGATAAAGCATATGTAGAAAAATCAATAGATACATCTTCCATCAATTGATTAAACGTTCTGTATTTCTGTGATACTCCCATTATTGTCTATTTATATTTCTTTTATTATCAGAATCTTCAGATGGCACTTTCATAGTATTCATCATAGTGCCTATAACTTGTGTTTCTATTTCTGCAAATAATGCTTCCGGAATATATATCTCTTGTTCATATCTTGGTGTACAATCGTTTTTAGTATCACAATCCCAGTTAGTAATATCTGAATCAAAAACACCTTCTAATTTAATTGCATCCCATGCTATATTTGGACAGTATATATAACCATCAAGCCACCAAAAATATAAAGTATTATTATATTTGAAAGATGTACTTTTAGTCATTGATGTATATGTACCCGGTTGAGTTGCTTGTAATTCTTGTGAACCATCTATTGAGCTAACAGTACGTATAAGAGGACCCCAATATCCTTCAAACATTGATGGTAATTTATTTTTACTTCTTTTTATAGTGCACCCACTTTGTATTCCTGCACAGTGAGCTTCAATTTTATCTACTTCTATCATTTCTACATATGGCAAAGTTTTCCATACTGAATTGAACTTCATTAACTTGTTTGCGTAATCTTGCCTTCTCATTAGAAACTGTGCGTACTTTTCTATAAGGCTATAAATATATCTATCAGTAACAAAAGCATCTTGAACCTCTGCTTTAACTTGTCCTCTGATTCTAGATATTACTTCGGATATTGTTGCCATATTCTTTATTTTTCAAATTCATTATAATAACTTAATGCTTTGTTGGTTTCCTCAAAATTCTCATCATATAGATGAGCTACCTTATACTTGTTTTTCATAACTACATACTTAGTCCAATTCAAAGGGTATTCTTTAGCAACATTCCTTTTAAAATCTCTACAAGCTACAAACCTCCACAGTTCTCTGTTTTTGAATCTGTATTTAGTTGAATAGTTTGTATAAAATATTTTACATACATTACCGTCCGTTTCCCAATTCTTATTTTGTAAAACCTTACCATACTCCTTGGATAAAGCATAATTTGTATTGACAGTTTTAGAAGGTGTACATGTACCTATAAATAAAAAACCAAGTGAGTCAGGTAATTCTACACCGTCTCTATTATCAATAACCGCATTCCAAAGTTTTACATTATATGTTTTTATTATGTTTTTTAATTTAACACTGTCTATATGAGAGTATAGTGGATTTTTATCCTTAAACTCTTTAATTGTTTCTTCATTTAATAAACCTAATCGTTTTTCTCTGTACCTTGGTGCATTTAAATTAGGTTTTTTAAAATTATTGATCATACAGTTATATTTATAATTTACAAAAAAAACCTCACTTTAAGAAATTTAAAGGGAGGTCTTTACAGTGCTTGATAAGTTAATTCACATATGTTACCCATTGTTGGGTGTTGGATTTCTAATTTACCTGATCTTCTATTACCTGTAAACTTATTGCTGTAGTGGTAATAATCAGTTTTACCTAAACTAGGGAGAGTCTTTTCTATAAAACCTGCTGTTTCATTTGATGTCATGTATTCAACTTTCCTATCTGTATGTATATGACCTTTGAATAATGTTCTATTTGTAGTGCTACCCCATTGCTTAGGATATTCTGATGCATATATTAAAGGGTTATTTTTACTACGTTTATCCCCATGTTCAAATGCATTAAAGTTATTATGCCATACAACAACTTTTCTCTCCTCATATTTTATATCCCAAGAAATTTCATCACAAACTATAGACTTAGATAATGCATGTACTAAATGATGAGATGATAATCTATCATGATTACCTGGTACATACACCACTACTAAATTTTCACAATGGTTCTTAACATAATTAATTGCCCAATGCATAGCATCAAAAGCTTGGATATAAGCGTCTGTAGCACTCATACAGTTGTCCAAGGGTGTTCCACTAGTAGTTGTGCCCTGAAAGGTGTCCATATTGATTAAATCACCACCTACTACAAAGTACATGGTTTCAATATAATGGACAGGTACTGCTCTTTGTATTAAGTTTTTTACAGTATCTTCAAAATCCTTATCAATAGTTTCATTACCTTGTTTACCAAAATGTATATCTTGTAATGACATTACAGCACACATAGGGTTATTTTTCTTAACACCAACAAGATTTGCTTTAGGTATTTTATATGTTTTAGGTTTCCAGTTTGTTAGTAGTTCTTCAAATAGTTGTTTTTCTGGATTTTTTATTTGAGATATTAATGCTGATACTCTCCAATGATCACCCATTTGTTTATTCCAATATTGTGAAAGTTTCCACTTGGTTGTATCTATTTTAAGTAGCTCAATAATTTCATCAGATGATTTAGGTTCATGATCAAATGTACCAGATAATTCACCTTCACCTTTTTCTACGTTTATTGATTCAGTACGTTTATTTTTTCCAGATGGTGTTCCTAAATATTTATGTCTTTTGGCATCATGCAATGCTTCTTTTTTTAACTTAACATATTGTTTTTCAGTTATGTTTAATTTAGCTGCACAATATGTAGGGTGTTTTTTCCATTTTAATGTTTCAATTACCTTTTGTTTTAGACTTGCCATATATCTGATTTTTGTTATAAAGATAGTAAAAAAAAAGAGACCGGGATATACCCAGTCTCTTCCCAACGTTTGCAGTAGAAAACCAACAAACCACTACTTGTTGTTTTTTAATTATGTTACTGCCAGAGTGGAGAACAAAATTTCTAAAGGTTTACATGCTGCAGCATTTCCATTATCAACTACTTTTACTTTATAAGCTGTACTAGCTATTAAGTTAGTTATAGTATAATTTGAAATTGTTGTAACAATAGGTGTTGCTCCATTTACCGGAGTTCCCCAACCACTTGGAGAAACTTGTGTATCAACATATATATTGAATCCTGTACTAGAACTCCATACACCATCCCATATTACATTTGCTGTACTACTAGTTACTACACCAGCATAAACATTGTAAGGATCATGTTGAACATCACTTGATGTACAAGCACCTAAACCATTAGATAATATCATTGCATATTTTTGAATAATTGAGTCTAATCTTTCACCAGACGTTATAGTTATTCTTGCACCTGCATCTCCTATTTGAAAAGAAGTACCTGTGTAACTTACACATGATGCACTTTGAATGTCATCACATCTTTCACTACCTGTACTACAATCAGTATAGGTACAAGCATTTGTAAGAGCTGTGTCAGCACAGCTACATTTACTACTACATTTTGTACAATTACATGCCATTTTTTAATTTTTTATTTTATGAACAACCAGCTACTATTTGACTAGATAT
>Ga0307999_1000445_pt1 | contig 11656 bp, 7 predicted proteins | sample Neamet1_FD_203158 | JGI IMG/M metagenome (GOLD analysis project Ga0307999, IMG submission 203158) | Marine microbial communities from water near the shore, Antarctic Ocean - #1 | ecosystem: Environmental > Aquatic > Marine > Unclassified | place: Southern Ocean | collected 2014-06-04 | reverse complement strand
ACGCTGGTGAATCTTTTAAATCATCTTTTGCTTCCCAAACTGCTTCAGCACCCCAGTCTTTTATTGTTTCACTTCCAAGACCTACGCCTAGTAACTCGGCAAACCCAGCTAAACCTGTAGCCATCCCTTGCCAACCACTGTTCCATGCAGCACCAAATTGGTTATAGGCTACGTTTTCCTCTGTTCTATCACCCTTTCTAAATTGAATACCTTGGAAAGGCAAACTTCTAGGGTCATAGTTTCCTGATTGAGCTATGTCTAATGCCTTTCGATAGTCATCTTCGTTATTAAGGTCTAAGCCTTGTTGTTCAGCAACAGTTGATACAACTGCATTTAAAAATTGAGTCTCATTAGTTGCGGCTTCTTTAAAGGTAACAGGTTGATTTTGTATATCACCTAATTCTTCACTTATTAACTCATCATACTTACGTTTACCATTAACTTCTTCTAATAGTCTACCCCTTTGTGCAGAGAGTAAACCTGTTTCATCGGTAAACTTGTTAGCCTTAATTGCACCTGACTCGTATAAGGTATCAGTTAAATCACTACCTAATTTATTCTTTAGTCTTACTCGTTTTCTACCATAAGAATCTACTTCCCCTGTATCGTCAATGATATTAAAACCACCTGATTCAGTAATGCCTTCAACAACTTTTTGAGTTTCATCTCCACCTTCTTGACCTGCTTTAAATCTAACAACATCTTCTGGCTCTTTACTTTCAGTAATAATACCTTCATACCAAGGAGTTTCTCTCTCTTCTCGTCTTATTTTACTTGTTTCTGGAGCGTTATAACCCTCTACACGATATCTTTGTTTACCATCTGTAAATGTGTCGCCATCTATCCAACGATAACTAACACCGTCTGCTCCTTTAAATTCGCTAGCCATATAGACCTCCTTAGTATAAATAAAGTATCCCTAGGGATTCTCCCCTATAAGGGTGTATTAAGAATTCCTAGGGATTTTATTATAATGTTATAAAAACTTTGCCTTTTCTTCTGCACTAGTTCTACTAGCCCATAAGGTAAAGCCAGAAAAGTTTTTCTTATCAGCAGCTCTCTTGATCCACTTAGACTTTTCTTCTTTAGGAATGGCTATCCAAGAATTTTGATTAGCCATCCAATCTTCTTTGTACTCTTTTTTAAAGTTAGGATTACGAGGATCTCTTATATCCATTTCACCTCTAATTTTATCATCAAGAGCATTTAGATTTGCAGTGCTTGTACCGCTAAACAAAGAAGTTTCTACTCCAGTCAAAGGTATTCTAACTAACTCGTCAATATAACCCTCAACTCCATTTGGTTTTTCGCCTTTCTTTTTGCCACCTGATTCCCACTTAGCTAAATCCTCAACATAATTTTCTATTGCAGTGTTTATACTACTTTGCATATTGATAGTATCGTTTACAGATAAATGATTCTTACGAATTAAATCTCTATAAACTCGATTAGCTTCTTTTCCTATCTTAATAGAATTAGTTTTTATTGTGGTATCATAAGTCTCTTTATTTTTTGTACCCTTAGATAAATTATAATTTGAATTAGCTACCTTAGTTGCTTCTTCTGCAAACTTAGAATACTCACCAGATACTGCTTTGTCACCTTGGACAGACTCATCCCAAGGTTCTATATAGCCAAGTAAACTAGATACAGGTACTGATTTTCCTTTGTAAGAGATATACTCAACACCATTAGCATCTTTATACTTTTGCACCTTACCTACACCTCGAAGATAAGCACTACCTGAAGTTTGTTTCATAGCTAGCTTACCTGTCTTAGGCATTAACTTATTTCTATCACCTGTCTTAGCGTATTCTTTCAATGATGCTTCAGTGTAATCATCACGAGCTTTATCTGTTAAAGAGAAAGCTTTAGCCGAAGCAAGGTTACTGTCAACCCGCTTTAAATAATTTTTCATAGAATAGTTTAATGAACCACCGTGGTCGTAACCTAAAACACGAGCACCAGCATAAACCATAGCCATACGAGCAAGCTCTGGACCATTAAACATTTGTTGGAAGCTCTCTTTAAACCATCCACTGACAGAATCTAACGCTTCACCACCAAGTCCTTGAGCTTTGTTAATAAGGTTTTGTGCGAAGTCACCTTCAAATTCGCCTGTAAGATTATCTTTAGCCCATTGTTTATCTGCCTTATCAATGATTTGATCGCCTTCTCCGTAGTTAGCATCATTAGTGTCTTGTACAATCTTCTTAACTGTTTTTATTTTATCTTCAGTTGTTTTAATTTCAACTTTTTCTTTTTCAAGATTTTCTTTTTTCTTAGTTAAGACTTGAGCAAGCGTATCATCACCATCTGCTTTTGCTTTTTCTATTTGAGAATCTATTTGAGAAACTTGATTTGATATTTCTTTGTTCTTATTTAAATTTATATCTTTATTTTTATTCTCTAAGAAATCTTTATTTGCTTTGTCTTGCTTAAGTGCTTGTTTATATTCATTTAACCTACGATCATACCTCTCTTTATTACCATCTTCAGCAAACTGTTCTGCTAACTTTTGAGGTATATCTTTAGTTACTCTATTAGGGTTAACCGCTTGTACGCTACCACCTGAATCTATTATAATGCTGTCGTCTACTCCAAGTTCATCTTGCTGTACTTCTCTAGGAGTTGGAGGTACAATAGAACTGCCTTCTACTGAGGGCACTATTTTAGTGTTATAATTCTGTGCATTAGGATACATATTAACTAGCTCATCATTAGGTAGGCTAGCCATTTGTACTGGCGGCACTTCTGCTGCATTCACTTTACCAGCATACTCTTGCCCATTAACACCTAATGATTCTACATTATTCTTTGCCTTACGAACATTACCAGCACCTGAATGATAGGCTGTTATCACTTCATCTTCAGTGAAGTCAGGATTCTCTTGAGCTATACCTACAAGGTATTCTTTAGCAAATTGTCTAGACTTTACTGGATCAAAGCGATCTGCATCTGATATAGGGTTTACACCATATCCAGGTTGAGCTGCTGTGGCAGGCATAATTTGATATTGACCACCTGCACCGACACCAGAGACTGCGTTTGGATCATCATTAGATTCAACTTTACTCATACGATCTAGTAGATTTTCGTTTACAAAGTCACCTGCTGCACTGTACATAGGTATCTGACCACCATCTGCTTCGTAGCTAGGTATAGGACCACCTTGTTGCTTCTGTATAGCACGACCTTGATCATTCATTTGGTCAATCATCTGTTGATTTCCAGGAAGTCTAGATGCCTCTGCATTAACAACGTTCTCTCCAGGAGTTAGCCACGCAGGCACTGTATCAGTACCTCTTGGATCTCCAGGATGGTCGCCTTCTGGCTTAGGCACTTCATTTAGAGAGGGGACATTGAATTCGTAAGATGTCATAGCACCGTATCTGTCTTTTTGTGTTATCTTCTTAATGTTATTCATTATGCTCTCCTAAATAAGTCACCGAAGGGATCTTGCATCATTGGGTTGGGTATGTCTTGGGCTCGTTTACCCATGTTTGGAGGGGGTACTAGTCCACCTGTGTTAAAGTCCATTCCAGGAGCTTCATCACCACCCATGTTTCCAAAATCATTATCATTACCTCCATTATTGTTATCGTCAGTACTAAAAGTGTTTGTCATACTGTACTGTGATCCTGAAGGTGCAGCCCCTGTACCGCTGTAATTATTGATGTCCATTGCAGCTACTGTTGGATTGTTTTCACCGTCTAGACTTGAGGGAGGTATTCCTTTATTTAATAATACCTTTTCTTTAAACACAGGAGAAGTTGTGTCTAAGCCTTTGCTCTTTGCAAATTGTTCTTCTTTACTACCATAACGGTCTCCAAACTCATTCATCTCACTTCCTGGCTTTTCGTAGCTAAAGGCATTGTCGGGGTCAGAAAAAACAGCATCTATTGTATTACCAAATCCTTCTGCATCTCTAATGCCTGACATGTAACTGCCATCATAGAACTGTGAACCACTACCATACGAGTTATACGCTTCACCAGTTATCTGATCTATTTCTCTACCTGCTTCATTAAACATACCACCATTAGGTCCAATAGTTCCTTTAGACCCTGTAAAACCAGCTCCAGGTTCTGGCATAAGACTACCTATTGGAGCAACCATAGAAGCTAAACCAAAAGGAATTTGAGCAGAGTCAGTTGTACCTTTTATACCACCAGCATCTAGAGAAGCTTGAGTACTCATATCAATACCTGCTTGAGCACTTCCATTGTCATTGTCTCCACCATCCATAGTTGTTGAGTTGCTAGAGTTTGTTGTAGGAGTATTTAAAGGTGGCACACTATTAGTGAGATCTAAGTCAGAGACTGGATTACCTCCAACCTTAGTTGTTGTATCTACAAAGGCAGATGGTCCATACCTAAAACCATACTTAGGGTTTATTGAATAGGCGGGTTGAAAGGGTATTGTGTTACTTGCCATATCTTTCTCCTAAGTTTGATAATCGTCTAAGCCTGATAATGGTGCTTTCATTGGATTGTAAATATTGTGTTGTGGCAATATAGATTGAGGTAGACCAGCAGGATTAATTCTTGTTGCCTGCGGTGCGTAGTCATATACGTTACCAGCCATTCTTTCTTGCTTTATTTCTTCCATGAGTTCACGAGGATCAATTGATTGAGACGGAGTTCCTTTAGCATTATAACTAATTGGTCCACCTTGTGATTTATAACTATGTTGTTTCATCCAATTTTCAATTGATGCATCCCCATACTCTTGTTTATATAATTCTTCGAAAGATAAACCCTCAAGTAATTTTTCCATCTCAGGAGTCTTCATAGCACCAGTTCCTTCAGCATGATACTGTGCACTAATTGGTCCGCCAGCAGAGTAATTTCCACTATCAAGAGTACCAGTCTGATACGCACCTAGTCTGTCAGCATAAGCCTCTACATAATCCTTATACGCTAATTCTTCTAGCAAAGCTTCCATTCCAGGAGTCTTCATAGCACCAGTGCCTTCAGCATGATATTGTGCATTCAATGGTCCAACTTGACCGCCTTGATTAAACAAGCCAAGTGCTTTACCTGCAAGTATTCCAGCACCGACATAAGGCATTGCTGTTCCCACACCTGCCATAGCACCTGTTCCAGACATAGCTGAAGTCAGTCCAGTCTGTCCAGCAGTTAATGCACCTTGCATAGCTTTTTGTTTAGCCATGCCTGCAAATTGTTCACCCATCCCAGGCTTTTGAGGCTCGGCTTGCATGTCTTGTCCGTAAGCTGATTGGGCATCATTAGCGTATGCCATTGCTCTTTCCTTTGGACTATCTACTTCTAAAAAACCCATTACGCATTACCTCTTTTAATTTCAATTATTTTTATTGTGTTTAATAAATAACCAATACAATAACAAACACTCTCACCTAATTTCTTAAGTAGTTTTGTTAATAGGTTAGCTTCTTTACCTTCTTTACCCTTTGATAATTCATAAGCCATTTGATTTGCCCACGATAAAGCAATAGGCTTTACTAGCCTATAGGCAATTCCTTTATTCTTTATTTTAATAGCTAGAGGTTTTCCCCAAAAAGAATATCCTAAATAAATATTTTCGTTTATAGTTAATTGATATTGTTTATCGTAATTATAAACTTGTTTAGATAAATCTCCTAGTTCATAGAGTGCTGTACAAATGTGTGTACCACCACCTCCTGAAGTTGTTTTTTCTTGTCCTGCTGCACCTGTAAGTGTAGCTACATTTGATCTAACAAGGTTGCCTTCAGCATCTAATTCATTTTGTTTTTGCTTTTGTCTAGACACGCCTGCATCTCCAAGACCTTTAATACCACTTTCAATATCACCCATTCTTGATCTAGCTTGCTTAGAAGCTTCACCAGCTAATGCTTTTTGCATTGCTAAGTTTGATCTTGCAGAGCCTAACGATCCGCCTGCACTTGCCCTGCCCACATTAGTTCCCTGCATATTTTGTAAAGCTTTAAGGTTTGATTCTCCCATGTCATAAGCACCACGACCAGCTATCTTATCTCTCATAGCTGCAGATTGATAACCAAGAGCTTCTTCTGAATCAGGATCAAATCCAGCTACAATTTCTTCTTCTCCAGATATTTTTCTATCAGTACTAGCTCCTAGCTGATCTAACATTTTAGTCATTTGTGGTTTAAACTCTTTAGGAATACCACTAGTTACAGTAGTTCCCCCTCCGCCACCACCACCAAAGAAACAAATATTATTGTTTATCTTTTGTGCAATATGCTTAGGCACTCCTGTAGTGTCTTGTCTCATATCATATAGACCTAAGTTTGGTTCATAGTTCATCTTCATTCTCCTTTATAACACCTTTTACTAAGATGCGTTTTTCTGCATTATATTTTTTTAATAAGAAGTTTTCATAATCTGTAGAAATCTTACCAACATTAGGTGAGCTTGCAACCCAACTAGAGCCACCATTATCTTTAATGTGTTTAATCATATAGTTAAACAAACGAGTAATTGTAAATACATTATTACAATCAGGATTAATAATACAATCTTTAACTTCCATTGTATACTTAGAGCTATAGACATTTAAAAATGATTCAGCCGAAAGAAAACCCTTTAGCTCCCCATTAACATAATCACCTATGACAAGCACATGAGGGTTCTTTTTCTTTTGTTCATTAACTAAACTAATAAAATAAGATATCCAAGATAACTCATTTATATCTTCAGAATGATGTCCTCCTGTCTTATAAAATTTATCTCCAAGATTAATAGCTTTTAAAACATCATTATCATCTATTAGTTTTATCATTTAGCCACCCTGATTTTTAGGTCGGCAAAGTTAGTTGCAGACTTTATATCCGTAATTAACTTTAATTGCCTTTGCTCAATTAAGTTTAGCTCTTTAACAATCTCTAATAAACTCATATTTAATGTAGGATTATCAGTAAGAGGGGGATTATTAACTGCCATTATTTAACGCCTCCTCTACTAATTACCATTTGTAAACCAGATATATTCCAAGCTTTATTATTACTAGCCACATAGCCAGCTGCAGTGCTTGCTGCGGCATCGTCAATCCTATAATTAATAAGACGACCCTGTACTCTAGTGTCTACTTTGTGATCTGAAGCTACTACAAAATTATTTACAACTAATCTATTTCTTTTAGCATTGGTTTGTGTATTATCTTCTGCTACTGTTAAGAAAGGTTTTTCTCCAGGATAGTTAGTACCTCTAGCTCTCACTTGAAGCGTAGCTCTTTGAAGTTCACCACCAACTGTAACTGTATTACCTCCATCTGCCCATAAAGCAATTGTCTTTACTGTTTCTGTATCGAAGTTAGGTGTAATCGACATTTGTTCTCTTTCAAAGTAAGATATATATTCAGTTGTACCAAACAAATATCCTAAATCACCTGCTCTAATTCTATTAAATAAAGTTGCACCATCAAATCCACTTTCTGCAAAGATAGGAAATACTTTAGTTGGATTAATATTATCAATACTCCAAGGTCTTACAATATCAAATGTAGTTTTAATATTAGTTCCATTAGTATTTTGTGTAGGTGTTCCAGCTGCAACTGTAGTTCCTTCTGCTGCATTAGTTAATGCGGTAGTTGTAGGTGCTACTGAAGCATTTACAAGTTGTACCTGTGGACTAAAAGCTTTAACGTAATTAGCAGACGAACTAAATTGACTAGGACTTACTATAATACTTGTAGGGCTTGCTACACTATTAGGTGTTACTAATAAAAATTGATTAAGACTAAGTTTAACTAAGGCTTGTTGCATAGCTATTAACGTATTTACTACTGTACCATTAGGTTTACTGCTTGCTGCTTCAGGATCATAAAATAAAGCTCTATATACTGTTGCATTAGCTGCACCTGTATCTCCAAAAGGATTATCGTTTTGTGCTGCAGTGTAAGCAGGGTCATCTAATCTTCCTGGACCTTCACCGTAGTGCTTATCCCAGAGTATCTCATCACCTGCAGTTGATTGTAATGTTATTGTAACACGAGTCATTTTAGCAAAAATTTGTGCTATACCTGCACTAGTCTGTACACCACTAGCACTACTAATCAAAGGATTAACTAATGTTCCTGTTCTTGAAGCACCGTTAACAACTGTATAAGTAAATAACGCAGGTATATTCTTTCTAAGTACACTTGTAAAAGTAAGCACTGCTCCAGACCTAGATATAGAAAAGTGAGTGGTGTCTCCAAATGCCCCTTGAATTGCTGTTGCTATTTCGGTAGCAGTTATAGTCTCTACATTAGTTGGTGCAGAACCTGAATCAGGATTAAATGCTGTAGTACTATTAAAGTTAACTGTAATTGGATTACCATAACCTGTAGGCGGAGTCAGAGTAATAGTATCTGTTGTACTATGTGCTGCTCGCCCTGCTCTTGTTTGTGCTCCATTGAATGTACTGTTAGCAAAGCCACTTGGGAGTGAGCCTGTACTTGTTAATGCCACACTAAAGTTACTGGTCTGGACACCTATTGCACCAGCATTTGCTGTTACTAAGCCTGTACCTGTAGAACCTATCCAATTACTATCTGCATCTGTTAGGGCAGCTAGTTCTGTAACTATATTAGCACGACTAAATGTTCCTCCTAATATTTTTACTGAAGCATTTCCAGCTGGGAAGGTAAGAGTCATTGTAACCTTAGGTGCATCATTAAAAGCACCTGCAGTTATAACTGTTGAAGAACCAGTAAGGTCACCTCCAAATTGAGTTTCACTATAAGTTGTTCCACCAAAAGAAGTACTAAATGCAAGAGTTAAAGGACTATGATTTCCACCAAGTCTAGAAGTAAGTCTTACCTTGTTTCCATTAATTGCAGAACTATAAATAGAACCAGAGCTACCATTAAAAACAGATACCGCATTAAGCTTAAGTAATAAGTTATTTCTAATTGCTGTTACTGAAGTAAGATTTTTATCAAGTGTAATTGTTGAATCTATTGCTGATTGTACGTTATTAACTGCAGGAGCAGTGATTCTCATACTTATTGCTGGACTATCAGCATTAGATATACCATAAACACCAATACCTGTCCTTGTTGATGCAACTACTATTGCAGCATTTGCAGCACCTCCAACAAACAATGTACCTGAAGCAAGAGTTCTTGGTCCAGGAAGATCTGAAGTTAAAGTAATTGTATTTGTATTCACTGTTGCAGTTATATCTGACAAAGAAAAGTTAGAGTTAATGTAATCTTTTATTGCTGCTGCTAAAATAGTCATAGTTATTGTAGCACCATTAGCTTGTGTAGTACCTAACACTCTAAAGGCTGGAAAACTAACTGTAGGTATGCCTGCATTTCCAACTAAGGTTACTGTTGCACCACCATTAGAGTATGTAGCTTTTTCTCTATCATAAACAAAAGTGGATGCTGAAGGTAAAACAGCAGTATTTATTGCTGTTACTGTAGTAGGTCCAGTGTTTCCTGTAAGTGTTAAATCAACCACTTCTGATGTATCAGTAGTAAACGTAGTAAAAGCTCCAACCGAAACAGTCTTAATAGCTTTAGTACCTATTGTTTTCTTAGGTGTGCCACCGTTAATAGTAACTGTTTGTATTCCCTTTTTACCTACGTTAGTGTAACCAGCACTACCTGAGTTACCTGTAAGTGCTAGCGTAGCAATTGGTATACCACCGCCTCTAATAGGTCCAATGTCTCCAGATGTAACGCTATTAAGGTCTCTTACTGTCCAAGTATAATCTCTATAGTTATATATAAGTGCTTCATTACATTCACCAGCAAGCGATGCTAGTGTAGGGTAACATACCCATATTTCATTTTCTCTGTGATTAAGTAATGTGAATAATCTTTTTTCATATATAGGATTAAGGTTATTAAAAAAGTAATTTCTAATTTTACCATCTGATAATGATTTTATATCTCCTGGATTTCCAGCAAATAAGTAAATATCACTACCACCAATAACAAAATGTCTACCATCAAATTCAATAACACCACCAGTTGTTAGTAGTCCATATTCATCTGTAACAGAACTAAATGATACAGGAGCAGATGCATTACCTGTTAATTTCATAGCATGTATAGAATCTGTACTGTATATGTACATGTTACCTTGAATAGACTGCATATCTTTTATAACATTAGTTTCTGAAAGAGTAAATTCATCAGCAGTACTAACTCCTGCTGCAAATGGATTCCAATTATTCGGTACAGATCCTGGAACTGCAACGTCTGAAGTTCTTACAACACCTGATAAACGTCTTACTATAGTGTTTGAAGTTGAATCTGTTTCTGTTAAATTACCTGCAACTAATAAGTCACCAAATGATCTTAAGATACCACAAGTTACTGTTACAACGTTTCTAGATACGATTTTTACACTAACTAAATTTGTATCTGATAGTCCGCCAATGTAACAGACAGTAGTGTTTGTGTTTGTATCTGTGTACACTTGAAACTTAGAGCTAGTAACTGAAGGTAATGTAGCAGGCAATTCTCCTGGAACAAAGTTAGCAGCTCCAACTGTACCAGTTCCTGCAGGTGTTCCTGCCTCTATTGTTTTACTTGAAGCTGCAACAGTTATTTCAATTAAATTAACTTCAAAGTCTACCTTCTGACCAAGGTCAAATGTACTTGCTAATCCAGTTTCCCAAGTAGCAGTTATAGGCTCTTGATTAACGTTATAGCTATCCCATCCAGGGAGTTCAGCAAGAACAATATTAGCTATATTTACATTTCCAGCAGTATCAAGGATATAATGTGGTTTGTCTAAACCGTTGTTTAATATAAAAGCAAATCCACCTGTGAATAGAGTATGTTGCCATCCAGTTGTTGTAAAATTAAACCCTTTGTAATATTCAAAAAATATTACTGTAGTTGTAGAAGCAATTACTGCTACTGTACCTTCACTTATTGTGATTGTTGTACCGCTAATGGCTGTAACTTTTGCTCCAGCTTTTACACCTTCCCCTTTAACGTATTGACCTACTACTATACCTGTGGCACTTGCTACTGCAATAGTAGTTGCCCCTACTGTACCTTGGGTAGCTGTTGTTGTTGCTAATGCAGTTGAGTTATTAATGTAAGGAGTTATATCTCTTTTAACGCTTGTATGGTCTTGTATGTAAACTTTTTGACCTACTGTTACACTATTAACAACATAATCAACTACCCATAAGTAATATACACCTAAAGGTTGTCTATTAGGATTTTCCCAAACAGCAAAATATCTCACTTTACCAAAAGTTTGACCAGAAATTGTAAGATCACTTACTATGGTATTTAATAATAATTCACCTTCTATTTTTCTAATAGCACCATCTTTAAATCTGACGTTACGAACATCAGTAAAAATATTTGGTGATAAAGCTATAGGAGGTGTGTCTATAACAACACCTTGTTTTGCTACGTCTGTAACAGTAATTACTTCGTCTGCCATTTAACACTCCTTTAAGTCTTGTCTACGAGCACTCTCTGATGCCAGTTGTTGGGTCGATAAAGCAAGCCTCTGCCTTAGTCTCCTCTTCCGCCACTTCCGTAGCTTCGCTAGATATCGTCTCTTTTTCTTCCACGGTTTCATTGAAGATACCGAATCTTTTTCCGTTGATTCTGAATGTGGTACACCCTTTCGCCCCACCTTTCCATGCATCAACATATACTTTTTTGAATTGATCATAGTCTACATCACCACTCACGTTACAAGTCTTTG
>Ga0307999_1000444_pt1 | contig 11670 bp, 9 predicted proteins | sample Neamet1_FD_203158 | JGI IMG/M metagenome (GOLD analysis project Ga0307999, IMG submission 203158) | Marine microbial communities from water near the shore, Antarctic Ocean - #1 | ecosystem: Environmental > Aquatic > Marine > Unclassified | place: Southern Ocean | collected 2014-06-04 | reverse complement strand
CCTCTACTTCTCATGTAAAAAAGTGCATCATCATCTAATTGGCCAATAGTACAGCCATGACTACACTTTACATCATCAGCATAAATCTCCAATTGAGGCTTACTGTCAATGCTTGAAGTGTCACTTAAAAGTAAATTGTTGTTGGACTGGAAAGCATCAATTTTTTGGGCATCAGGACGCACCATTATTTTACCATTAAATACTCCTTTTGAATGGCCTAAATAAACTCCTTTATACATTTCATTGCTTCTGCAATGTGCACTTTTATGATCTACAAAGGTGTGGTTGTCAGCTAACTGATTGTCGTCTAGTACTGATACCCCATTCATGTTACTTTCGCAATTAGATCCGTTTTGCTCAAAATTTAGATTATTTCTGGTGAATGAACCTCCAAAAATAAGGGTGTTAATATTACAAGTTGAGTCTTGTTCTTGATACACATTTACAGTATCAATCAATTGCGATTCGTCAGTATTATTCTGTATTTTGTTGTATTCTGATTTTGTATTTTTAGCACAATTTATCTGAGTAAAATGATTTACAAAAGAAGATGAATTGTTTAAGTTTTGTATTCTTTCTACAAACTTAACTTCTGAGTTTTCCCCAATAGAAATTTGGTTTCTATATTGAGAAAAACTATTTTCTGTTGTCGAGAAAAATAAGATTTCAATAGGGTCTTGTACTAATGTATTTTTATCCACTAAAATAGTAAAACCATTTTGAGAAAGTGCTTTGTTAAGTTGTAATATGCTGTCAGTATTTGTGCTTTCAAATTCAGAAAAACCAGTAACACTTACTCCTTCTATTGTTGGAGTGTTTATTAGTTTTCCGTCAGAAAAAATAATTCTATTTTTAAATCCTAAAGAATATTTTTCTATTAATGAAGAATCAATATTTTCTCCTTTATTTTCAATGCTATATTCATTAGCTATCACTTTTTTTAAAGAAGTATATTTCCACTCTTCATCTTTAGTTGTCGGAAATCCATTTGATAGAAAAGAAGTAAGTATTTGTTTTTTTTCATCAGAAATCTGAATCTTTTCAGAATATGATTTTATTTTTTTAATTAAGCCCACTTTTTGTCCGCTTCTTTAGTTATCCAATCGTACCCTTTTTCTTCTAGCTCTAAAGCCAATTCCTTTCCTCCTGATTTTATAATTCTTCCATTATGTAATACGTGTACAAAGTCAGGAACAATATAGTCTAATAACCTTTGGTAATGTGTGATAACGATTGTTGCATTATCACCATTTCTTAGTTTATTGACTCCATTGGCAACAATTCTGAGCGCATCAATATCCAAACCTGAATCAGTTTCATCCAAAATAGCTAGTTTAGGTTCTAACATTGCCATCTGAAAAATTTCATTTCTTTTCTTTTCTCCACCAGAAAACCCTTCATTCATATTTCTGGACAGATATCCTTTTTTGATGCTTAATAGTTCCATTTTTTCACGCATCATTTTCAATAAATCCTTAGTAGGAAGTGGTTCTAAATCCTGTGCTTTTCTTTTTTCTGTTATGGAAGTTTTGATAAAGTTAGAAACCGAAATTCCCGGAATTTCAACTGGATACTGAAAAGAAAGAAATATGCCATTATGAGCTCTTTCTTCAGGATCCAGTTCTAATAAATTTTCACCATCAAAAATTATAGCTCCTCCTTCTACTTCATATTCCTCTTTCCCTGCAATTACAGCTGAAAGTGTACTTTTACCAGAGCCATTAGGCCCCATGATTGCATGTATCTCACCTGCTTTTACCTCTAAGTTTATTCCTTTAAGGATTTGATTACCTTCAATTCCTGCTTTCAATTCTTTTATTTGTAACATATTTTTGTTTTTAACCTACTGATCCCTCTAGGCTGATTTCTAATAATTTTTGCGCTTCTACTGCAAACTCCATAGGTAATTGGTTAAGTACATCTTTACAATAACCGTTTACGATTAGTGCAATTGCCGCCTCTGTTCCAATACCTCTTTGGTTACAATAAAATATCTGATCTTCTCCAATTTTTGAAGTAGTTGCTTCATGTTCTACTTTTGAAGAGTTATTTTTTACTTCAATGTAAGGGAAGGTATGTGAGCCACATTTATCTCCCATTAGTAAAGAATCACATTGAGAGAAATTTCTTGAGTTTATTGCTCCTTTTGAAATACGAACTAATCCTCTATAATTGCCTTCACTCTTTCCTGCTGATATACCTTTAGCGATTATGGTACTCTTAGTATTTTTCCCTAAGTGAATCATTTTTGTACCTGTATCTGCTTGTTGTTTGTTGTTAGTTACTGCTACTGAGAAAAATTCTCCTATAGAATTATCTCCTTTTAAAATACAAGACGGATATTTCCAAGTAACTGCTGAACCTGTTTCTACTTGTGTCCACGAAATTTTTGCATTCTTATGGCAAATTCCTCTTTTAGTTACAAAGTTAAAAACTCCACCAACTCCTTCAGCATTTCCTGGATACCAATTTTGTACAGTAGAATATTTTATATTTGCATCATCCAGAGCAATCAATTCTACTACAGCGGCATGCAATTGATTTTCATCTCTCATTGGTGCAGTACAGCCCTCCAAATAACTTACTTGGGAGCCTTCATCTGCAATTAATAATGTTCTCTCAAATTGACCTGTTCCGGCTTCATTAATTCTGAAGTAAGTAGATAGCTCCATTGGGCATTTTACTCCTTTTGGAATATAGCAGAAAGAACCGTCAGAGAACACTGCTGCATTTAATGCAGAAAAGAAGTTGTCTCTAGCAGGAACAACACTTCCTAAATATTTTTTCACCAATTCTGGATGATCTTGTATAGCATCAGAAATTGGACAAAAAATAATTCCTTTTTCTGCCAAAGTTTCTTTAAAAGAGGTAGCAACCGAAACAGAATCCATTACTATATCCACTGCAACATTTGCCAATTTATTTTGCTCATCAATAGAAATACCAAGTTTATCAAACATCTCTTTCATTTCAGGGTCTAAATCATCTAGACTATCCAAAACAGGTTTTTGTTTTGGAGCTGAATAATAGATAATTTCCTGATAGTTAGGTTTTGTGTAATTGATATTTGCCCAATTTGGTTCTTCCATCTCTAACCAAGCATTATAAGCTTTTAGTCGGTACTCCAACATCCATTCTGGCTCATTTTTCTTCGCAGAAATTATTCGAACTACATCTTCAGAAAGTCCTTTTGGAATTGTGTCCGATTCTACGTCAGTTGTAAATCCATATTTATATTCGGTTGAAGTTACTTTCTCTAGTAACTTATCTTCCGACTGTCTTTTTTGTTCACTCATTTTTTATAAATTATTATAGAGAAAAGCTTTCTCCGCAACCACAGGTTCTGCTTGCGTTTGGGTTATTGAATACAAACCCCTTTCCGTTTAATCCATCAGAAAATTCTAATGTGGTGCCAACTAAATATAAAAAGCTTTTTTTATTTACTAAAAGTCTAATTCTATTATTTTCAATAAGCTCATCATCTTCGTTTTTGTTATTGTCAAAATCTAATTTATAGCTTAATCCAGAGCACCCACCGCTCTCAACTCCTACACGAACAAACTCTTTATCTTTTTCATCTTTATCTAGTAGGTAAAGAAGCCTGTCTCTTGCAGGATCACTTATATTTATCATTGTTTTAGAATTGTTCAAATTTAGGAATGCAAATGTACAAATTTTAAATCAGATAATTATGTATCTTTGTCACATGAGTTTACTTGAAGATAAAGGCATAAACACCACTCCAATTTCAAAATTAGGAGAATTTGGTTTGATTGATCATCTTACTAGAGATATTAAAGTTAGAAATGCAAGTTCTGTAAAGGGAATTGGTGATGATGCTGCTGTTATTGATATGGGAGATAAGTATCAGTTAGTCAGTACAGATCTATTAATTGAAGGTGTTCATTTTGATTTATCGTATATGCCGCTTAAACATTTAGGATATAAAGCTGTTGCCGTCAATGTATCAGATGTTTGCGCTATGAATGGTGATGCAAAGCAGATTACTTTAGGTTTAGCTATGAGTAATCGCTTTACTGTTGAAGCTATTGATGAGTTGTATGAAGGGATTAGATTAGCATGCGAACACTATGAAGTAGATTTAGTAGGTGGTGATACTACTTCTTCAACGTCAGGTTTAATGATAAGTGTTACAGTACTTGGAGAGGTCGAAAAAGAAAGTGTAGTATTTAGAAATGGCGCCAAAGTAAATGACTTAGTAATTTGCACAGGAGATTTAGGTGCAGCTTATTTAGGGCTACAACTTCTAAATAGAGAGAAAGAGATGTTTAAGGACAATCCAACTATGCAACCTGATTTGACAGGTAATGACTATGTGTTAAGGAGGCAGCTAAAACCAGAAGCAGGAGTTAAGTATATTAAAATTTTAAGAGAATTGGATATTACCCCTACTTCAATGATAGATATTTCTGATGGTCTTTCTTCTGAAGTTTTGCATTTAGCAAAATCATCTAAAGTAGGAATTACTATTCATGAAGATAAAATACCTGTTGATTATACAACTATGAATTTGGCAAATGAATTCAATATGAATCCTATTACTTGTGCTTTAAGTGGAGGGGAGGATTATGAATTGTTATTTACTATTAGTCAAGCGCATTATGATAAATTTAAGAAAGATGCGGATTTTACTATTATTGGTTATGTTACAGATGCTAGTGAAGGAAATAATTTTATTGCAAAAGATGGAACATCACATCCGCTCACTGCTCAGGGATGGGATGCAATGAAAGATTAATGAAAGCTATAAGAGTTATTGTTTGCTTAAATAAGATTCTTTAGCCAAAAATTATAATTAATAACATCAATATCATCAGCTTGTTCATCAGAAATGGTAACGCTTAAATCGCTAATTTTCTTTAACAGTTTTTTGTCATTTGTTAAATTGTTACAGTAAATTAACAAATCAATAATTTCAATAAGTTCTTTATCTCTATTAAAATCATCATCTTTAAGTAAATTTTTATATGTTTTATTTATGTGTTTTATTTTAGAATCAATAACATCTGTCTGACTTAAGTCATAACGAACAATCAGTTCTGCAATATGAATCTTAAGTTGAAATGATTTTCCGATATTTACAAAATCATCCTGGAGCATAAGTCGAGATAAGTTTTTTGCAGATAAGGAAAGCTTTTCTTGATCGTAATAAATAAGAGCTGTATTCAAATAAATAAATACTGAGAATGCAGGAAGATTTTGAATAACATCATTATTCTTCGCTTCTTTTAATGCCTCTAACGCCTTGTTTTTATCGGACACTGAATAGTTTATAACAAGAGAGTTGTAGTAGTAGAATAGATATTTATTTTTTAGAAATCCATCATATTCATTCATGCTAAGTTTAAGGATTTTGGCGTACGATAAGGATTGTTTATACTTATGAGTTTTAAATAAACAATTTGTTAAGTAAGCAAGCATAGTTAATTTCTGCTCATGATTCGATTTTATGAATATCTTATCTTTCGTAAATTCCTTATAAGTATGAAGAAGGTACTTCTCTAGTGTGTTAAAATCATGTTGCTGCAAAAGTATTCTGCTAACCAATTGAAATACCTTAATTCTAAACTTGGGGCTTTTTTGAATTTTTTTATTTTTAGAAAAATCAGCTAAAGTTTTTTGAAGAATTTCATTCACAGATACGTCATTTTTTGAAAAATTCTGAGCAGTCTTAATCTTATACAATATTGCAGCCAAAAGCAAATCTATTTCTTGGTTCCAGCTTAATCGCTCATTATTACCCCTCTTCTTTTCGATATATACTTCAACATTAATCGAAATCATATCATATGAGAGCGTAAGTATTTCAGAGTAAATAATTGAGAGTAATTCAAAATCTTCAATATTTTCAGCTTCTTTTTCAGCTTTTTTCAAATAATGAAATGAAAGTTCTAATTTCCCTTTTCTTTTATAGACTCTTGAAAGCAACACAAAATGAAGGATAAAAACATCTTTTTCCTTCCCCATGTGTTGTAGCATCATGCTTTTATTTAAATCTTTATATAACCTATTCTTAAGCTGATAAAAACTATTTTTATTGTCTTGGTAGAGTTCTTTAGAAATTATTCTTTCATCATATTCTTCTCCATTTTGTTTAATGAAATCAAACAAAATCATATCTTTACGAAAATCACCACTATTAGTTCGGCCTGCAAAGAGTTTATAAAAACGAATCTCTTCTTTATTTAGAGAATTTATAATTTCGAATAAAATATTCATTTTCTTAATTTGAACGGCTAAGATAATTTAAAATATTTAAAGAGGGTAAAATTATATTCAAAAAAAATGCTTAATATTGTACGATGAAATTAAGGCTGATAACTATTATTATTATCTTTTTAGGAAACTCCACTTTTCTAAGTGGTCAGAATATAGCTCTTTCTTTTTCTTCTAGCACTATTTCTCTTCCAGACACTATTTCTATGGGAGATACAATTTGGTATAATTGTTGGGTAGTAAACGATGGTAATAGTGTTATTACTAACCAGATATCACTTAGATCAGCAAGATTATGTCAATCTCAGGGCTTAGTTAATGAAAGAGAAATTGGCCATATTAATCCAGGAGCATTATTTCCAGGAGATAGTATTGAGATGCCATTATCTATGATGAATGAAGTTATTCATCAGCAAAATTATTTAACAGGTGATAATATTGTAGTAATATGGCCTAGAGTTCAGCTTTCAGGCTTACAGACTAATGAGCATTTAACAGCTCAAATACATGTTCTAAATAACTCAATGATTAGTAGTTTAAAGAGCGATATTACAACCAAAGACATTGCTTTCTATTTTTCAGATAAAATTATTCATTTTCTGAATGAATTTTCAGTATCAGAAGTAGTGTTGTATAATATGACTGGAAATGAGGTTTATAAATCAAACTCCCCATCATTAAAGAAAATTAACTTACAGAACGCATCTAGTGGAACATATTTTCTAGTAATACACTTCTCAGATGGAACCATTAGAAAAGAAAAGTTAATATTACAATAATACTTCTGGACACCTAAGATTTAACTATTCATCAAGTGTTCAATTTCTTCTGCCTCGATTGGTATATTTTTCATTAAATCATCAGGTCCGTTTGCTGTGACTAGAATATCATTTTCTAATCGTATTCCTAATTCTTCTTCTAAAATGTATATTCCAGGCTCGCAAGTAAACACCATCCCCTCCTTCATTGGCCAGTCAAAATCACCTACATCATGAACATCTAATCCCAAATAATGAGATGTTCCATGCATAAAATATTGCTTAAATAATGGGTTTTTAGAATCTTGCTTTTGCACATCATTTTTGTCTAATATCCTTAATTTAATAAGCTCCAATTCCATTATTCTCCCAATTTCTGTATTGTATGCCTTGAACATAGTGCCTGGACGCAACATATTAGTTGCCTCTTTCATTACATGCAATACTGAATTGTAAACGGCCTTTTGTCTGCTTGTGAACTTTCCGTTTACTGGAATTGTTCTTGTTAAATCAGAAGCATAATTAGCGTATTCAGCTCCAAAGTCCATTAGTAAAATATCACCATCTTTACATGCTTTGTTATTTTCAATATAATGTAATACACAAGAGTCTACCCCTGAACCAATAATAGGTTGGTAGGCAAAGCCATTAGATCGATTTTTTAGAAATTCATGCATTAATTCTGCTTCAATTTCATACTCCATTACTTCTGGTTTAATAAAAGGAAGTATTCTTCTCAGTCCCTTTTCAGTAATATCACATGCGTTTTGCATTAGCTCTAATTCAAATTCTGATTTAATAACTCTTAGCTCATGCATAATTGGGGCAACTTCATGTATTGTTTTTGTTGAGAACTTATTTTCAATCATTTCCCTAAACCTGTCATCTCTAGTCTCAACAGCTGATCCAGAGCGACTATGAATATTTTTATTTAGGTAAACACCATTGCATTTTTCAATTAATTCATCAAGCTTTCCTTCTAATTCATTAAGCCAATAAACTGTTTCTATTCCAGCAGTTTTTAGTGCACCTTCTTTAGTAAGTTTTGCCCCTTCCCAAATTGCAATATGCTCATTAGTTTCCTTTAAAAAAAGAATTTCTCTTTGGGACTCATCATGATGATCAGGAAAAATAATAAGCACACTTTCTTCTTGATCCACGCCACTTAACCAAAATAAGTCACTGTTTTGCTTAAAAGGCATCGTTCCGTCTGCATTTGTAGGCATTACATCGTTTGCATTAAAAATAGCTAATTTATTAGCTTTTAATTTTATAGATAAGTTTTTTCTATTATTAATAAATAACTGGCTATCAATTGGTAAGTATTTCATTGGTGTGTTTTAAAATATTATCAAAAGTATTAAATTATTAATTTCTGATGAATATTAATTAAATTTTATAAAATAAATAGTGTACATTTTTGGAATTCTGTCTTATCTTTGCAAATATTATTTATTTAAATGGCTCAAAATTTAACTAGTTCATCAATTGGAAGGAAAGTCTTAATGGCTTTATCAGGTTTTTTCTTGATGTTTTTTCTATTACAACATTTTTCAATTAATTTGTTATCTGTAATTGATGTTAATTTGTTTAATGAGGTTTCTCATTTTATGGGTACTAATCCTCTAATTCAATTTGTGCTTCAGCCCATATTAATTCTAGGCTTTATGTTTCATTTGTTTATGGGAGTTTATCTTGACTTTAAAAATAATAAGGCTCGTCCTATAAAATACGCAATGGATAAGCCGTCTGCTAACTCAAATTGGATGAGTAGAAATATGATTATTTCAGGCTTGATGATTTTTCTTTTTTTAGGTCTCCATTTTTATGATTTTTGGTTTCCCGAAATCAACACCAAGTTTATCAAAGGTGATTGGACGGGATTACATGATGGTGAATATAGGTATTGGGAAGAGCTACATCATAAATTTCATGATCTTTGGAGAGTAATTATTTATTGTATATCATTTATATTTTTATCACTCCATCTGCTTCATGGTTTTCAGTCTGCATTTCAGTCTGCAGGATTTAACTCAAACAAGTACACCCCGACCATAAAATTAATAAGTAATTTCTACGCTATTTTAATACCATTTGGCTTCATATTTATAGCATTATTTCATTATTTAAAACAATAACATAACACTAAAAACTGAATTTTGAAAAAGAAAACTTTAGACCCTCTTAGTGAAAAAGAAAACCAAAATTTATCAAAAATAAGTTCTGACAAACTTATTTCTAAATCACCCAGCGGACCTATTTCTTCAAAATGGACTAATCACAAGAATAGTATAAATTTAGTAAACCCAGCTAACAAGAGAAATATTGACATAATTGTTGTTGGAACAGGACTAGCTGGTAGTTCTGCAGCGGCTTCTTTAGCAGAAATGGGCTATAATGTTAAAACCTTTTGCTACCAAGACTCTCCAAGAAGAGCTCATTCTATTGCAGCTCAAGGAGGCATTAATGCAGCAAAAAATTATCAAAATGATGGTGATTCAATTCATAGACTTTTTTATGATACTGTTAAGGGAGGTGATTATAGAAGTAGAGAATCTAACGTGCATAGGTTAGCTGAAGTATCAGCCAATATTATTGATCAATGTGTTGCTCAGGGCGTGCCATTTGGGCGTGATTATGGTGGCCTTTTAGATAATCGATCATTCGGAGGTGTTTTAGTTTCTAGAACCTTCTATGCTAAGGGTCAGACTGGTCAGCAGCTATTATTGGGAGCCTATTCAGCAGTTAACAGACAAATTGGTAAGGGAAAAATTACACCTTACAATAGACATGAGATGTTAGATTTAGTTAAAGTTGAAGGTAAGGCTAGAGGTATTATTGCAAGAAACTTAGAGACAGGAGAAATAGAAAGACATGCAGCTCATGCAGTTGTAATTGCTAGTGGAGGATATGGTAATGTATTCTTTCTATCAACTAACGCAATGGGATCTAATGTGACAGCTTCATGGAAAATTCATAAAAAAGGTGCTTTTTTTGCAAATCCCTGTTACACTCAGATTCATCCAACATGCATACCTAGAAGTGGTGATAATCAAGCTAAGTTAACATTAATGTCTGAGTCTTTAAGAAATGACGGAAGAATCTGGGTGCCAAAAAATATTGAGGATGTTAAGTTGATTAGAGCTGGAAAATTAATTCCAACTGAAATTTTAGAGGAAAATAGAGATTATTATTTGGAAAGAAGATATCCTGCATTTGGTAATTTAGTTCCAAGAGATGTTGCTTCAAGAGCAGCAAAAGAAAGAATAGATGCAGGTTTTGGAGTAAATAAAACAGAGGAAGCGGTATATTTAGATTTTTCTTCTGCTATTCAAAGATATGGAAAGCAGGAAGCAGCTATTGCTAGAATCAAAAATCCTTCAAATTCAGAGATTACAAATTTAGGTGAAAAAATTGTTGAATCAAAATATGGTAATTTATTTCAGATGTACGAGAAGATAGTAGCAGAGAATCCATATAAAACACCAATGATGATATATCCTGCCGTGCACTATACAATGGGTGGAGTTTGGGTAGATTATAATTTAATGACAACAGTTCCTGGTTGTTATTGTATTGGAGAAGCAAACTTTTCGGACCATGGAGCAAATAGATTAGGTGCCTCAGCTTTAATGCAAGGCTTGGCAGATGGGTATTTTGTATTGCCATATACTATTGGTGATTATCTTTCAGAAGATATTAGAACAGGACCAATTTCGATTAATTCAGAGGAGTTTGATTTAGCAGAAAAGAATGTTACTGATAAGTTAGAAAAGCTGTTGATTATTAAAGGTACAAAATCTCCAGATTATTTTCATAAGAGATTAGGTAAAGTTATGTGGGAGTATGTTGGGATGTCTAGGAATGAAAAGGGATTAAAAACAGCTATAAAAGAAATAAAATTAATTAAAGAGGAATTTTGGAAAGACGTAAGAATTCTTGGTGATAGAAATTCTTTAAATCCAGAGCTAGAAAAGGCTGGTAGAGTTTCAGATTTATTAGAACTAGGGGAGTTATTTGCTAAAGATGCCTTAAATAGAAACGAATCTTGTGGAGGTCATTTTAGAGAAGAATCTGTTGAGTTGGATGGCTTGCAGAAAGGGGAAGCAAAGCGTGATGATAAAGATTATTCATATGTTTCGGCCTGGGAATTTAATAAAGAGCCTTCTGAGGCAATTTTACATAAAGAGCATTTGGAATTTAATGATATTGAGTTAAAGCAAAGAAGTTATAAATAATAGTTATGGATTTAAAACTAAAAGTTTGGAGACAAAAGAACAGAGAAGATAAAGGTCGTTTGGTAGACTATAAAGTCACTGGAATATCAGAAAATTCTTCTTTTTTAGAAATGCTAGATATCCTTAATGAACAGCTCATAAATCAGAATATTGAACCAGTTTCATTTGATCATGATTGTCGCGAAGGTATTTGTGGTATGTGCTCTCTGTATATTAATGGTGAGGCGCATGGACCTGATAGAAAAGTAACTACATGTCAACTACATATGCGTATGTTTAAAGACGGCGAGACCATATACATAGAACCATGGAGATCTTCAGCAATGCCAGTTATAAAGGATTTAATTGTTGACAGATCTGCTTTTGATAGAATACAGCAGTCAGGCGGTTTTGTTTCAGTTAATACTTCAGGTAATACCCAAGATGCTAATGCATTG
>Ga0307999_1000441_pt1 | contig 11703 bp, 10 predicted proteins | sample Neamet1_FD_203158 | JGI IMG/M metagenome (GOLD analysis project Ga0307999, IMG submission 203158) | Marine microbial communities from water near the shore, Antarctic Ocean - #1 | ecosystem: Environmental > Aquatic > Marine > Unclassified | place: Southern Ocean | collected 2014-06-04 | reverse complement strand
CAAGATATCCTGCAGATTACCCTGGCTTAGCCGGTATAGAACTTGTTTCTGGAGCGCCTATTGAGCTTAATCCCACTCCCCTACCATCTTGCTTGGTCTGTGATCTTGCGCTTTCTTTAGACAGCATTTCATTTGACTCTCTTGGGGCTACGGTCCAAGTTTTAGCTGAAGGTTCGTACGATATAAATACGATCGAATGGATGTCTCTTGCGGACAGCACCGTCCTCACCATGAATTCGGACCTTGTTTTCACAACTATGGATGCAGGTGACTATATGATTACAGTGACTGATGTCATGGGATGTACAGACTCTCTTGTTGTTTCTGTCATTATCGATGGTGTAAACAACATTAATCAACTTGCATTTGGAATTTACCCCAACCCTTCTAATGGGGAATTAAACGTTACTCTTTCAAATCACAGCCACAATGCGAACATAGACATCTATGACATGCAGGGAAGAATCGTTTATAATCAAGAAGGTATCACAGGATCAGGAAATATCTCTCTCGATTTACACGACTTAGAGAATGGAACATATGTGCTGGTGATCCACACTAATGAAGGTGTAGGCACCTCTAGAATAGTCATACAAAATTAAACTTTAAGCGTTTATATCTTAAATAATAAGCCCGACGAACGTCAACTCGTCGGGCTTTTTCATGCTTAACTTCGCGATATGTCTGAATCAATCCAAATAACGAATAAAGGTTCTGTGAGATATATCACACTTAACAGACCTAAAGCATTCAATAGCTTTGACAGAGTAATGGGACGAGCTTTCCAAGAAGAGCTTGACAAAGCCGCTTCTGATGATTCTGTGAGATGTATTGTGATTACTGGTGAGGGACATGCATTTTGTGCGGGGCAAGATTTAAAAGAGGTGACCGCACCCGATGCGCCGAACTTTAAGGTCATCGTTGAGGAAACGTACAATGCGAGTATCAGGAGAATATGCTCCATGAGAAAGCCCATTGTTGCAGCAGTAAATGGAGTTGCAGCAGGAGCTGGAGCAAATATTGCGCTTGCGTGCGACCTAACGATTGCAAGCGAAAAGGCTTCTTTCATTCAGGCGTTTTCGAAAATCGGACTTATTCCTGACAGTGGTGGTACGTGGTGGCTTCCTCGTTTGGTCGGCATGCAAAGGGCAAAGGCGCTCGCATTCTTCGGAGACAAACTCACTGCGAAGGACGCCATGAATATGGGCTTAATATATAAAGCTGTCAGTGAAGAGGCGTTCCTCGCAGAAATTGAAGCGACAGCGACAAGGCTATCAGAAATGCCCACTTATGCTCTGGGACTGACAAAAGCGGCATTTCACAAAGGCATGAATTCAGATTTAGATGAACAATTGGATTTGGAACTAGATTACCAATTCCGAGCTGCTGAATCAGAAGATTACGCAGAAGGAGTCGCGTCGTTCTTAGAAAAAAGGGCTCCTAAATTCATCGGAAAATGAGTGGTTGGATCGACATCGAAAAGGAGATTCCCCAGGACAACCAGAGGATCCTAGCATATATACCAGACAACAAAGTCTTCTTACCTGGCATGCAATTGGAGTATGCAATGAGAGAAGTGGTCATCCTTCACTTCCGCAAAAACTTTTTTGCTGACAATGAGGAAAAGAGAAATAAACATGGATTGCATTTTTGGTCTGGAGAAGGCAACAGCAATCACTTCTATTGCGACGTGACACACTGGAAAGCCATTCCGGAAGCTCCCTTTGCTTAAAAAAGCTAGTCCTTCACTTGGATTGCCTTGTAAAAAGCAACTGCAGTAAGTGCCGCCGTTTCTGATCTTAGGCGCATATCTCCTAGCGTGATCTCCGAACCATTGTGTGACAACATCATTGTGACTTCCTCTAACGTAAAGTCTCCTTCAGGTCCTATAGCTATCACAGCGGATTGACCTTTGGACAGTGTATTGAGTAGATGGACCTTTTCATGTCCGGCAATCGCATCCATACAATGCGCGATGAAAAAATCACATGACACATCGCTTCTGAGTTGCGTGACAGTCTTTTCAAGATCTTCAGTAGCCATGAGCTCAGGCAGCCATTTCCGCTTACTTTGCTTCATGGCTGAAATTAGAATCTTATTCCACCTCTCAAATTTCTCGACTTTAAACTCAGATCTTGACGTAAAAACCGGATAGATTCTTTCGATTCCGATCTCGGTTGCTTTCTCAAGAAACCACTCGAAACGTTCCGTTTTTTTAGTGGGTGCCACGATCATCGTCAAACCAAACAAGGGTCGGTCTTCCACTGAGATCTCACCCACTTTCAGCACACATGAATTTTTCGTTATCTCAATAATCTCACCCTCAGCAGACCCACCCTTTCCGTTCATTAATGTATAAGAATACCCCACCTTGGCGCGTAAAACTTTTACCGCATGACTGGATTCGTCTTCAGAAAGATTGAACAGGCCCTCTTTTAGGTTTGGCACATAAAGAGAGCGCATGAATGAAACTTAATTTAACTTTTTACAGCAACCTGAGGACCTCCAGAACGCATAGCGTCAGTTGCAGTATCGTCAAATTGCGCAAAATTCTCCACAAATCTTTTCGCCAAATCATTCGCTACCCTGTCGAATTCTTTTTGATCAGACCAAGTGTCACGAGGCGTTAACAATTCATCTGGCACTCCTGGGCAAGAAGTGGGGACACTGAGCCCAAACACCTCATCTGTTCGCATCTCAACATCGTGTAACTCACCATTTAGCGCAGCTGTGATCATCGCACGGGTATGTGATAGCTTCATTCTAGAACCTACTCCATATCCACCGCCAGTCCAACCCGTATTAACCAACCACATTCTGGCACCGTGAGTCTCAATACGTTCACCTAACATATGCGCATAATCGGTAGGGGCGAGTGGAAGGAAAGGCGCTCCGAAACAAGCTGAAAAAGTTGTTTGCGGTTCCTCCACTCCTGCCTCCGTACCTGCAACCTTGGCTGTGTATCCACTTATAAAATGGAACATAGCTTGGTTTGGATCTAACTTACTGATGGGAGGCAAAACGCCAAAAGCATCACAAGTCAAAAAGAAAATATCCGTTGGATGACCACCCATGCCGTTTTCTACAGCGCCGGGAATAAAGTCTACTGGATAAGAAACACGTGTATTTGGGGTGATTGAGTCATCCTCGTAATTGGGTGTCACGCCATCGTCTTCAAAACCAATGTTCTCTAACAGCGCACCGTACTTGATTGAATCGAAAATTTGCGGTTCGCCCTCAGCGCTTAGATCTATCGTTTTTGCATAGCAACCTCCCTCCATATTAAAGACACCATCATCAGACCATCCGTGCTCATCATCTCCAATGAGGTTGCGATTGGGATCTGAACTCAACGTCGTTTTTCCTGTTCCACTTAGACCAAAGAATACAGCAACGTCGCCCTCAGAACTGACGTTTGAAGAGCAGTGCATCGGCAATACATTATGTAATTCCGGCAATTCGAAATTCATGACAGAGAACATTCCCTTCTTGATTTCGCCAGTATAGCCACTCCCAGCAATGATAATAATTTTGCGTGTAAAATCGATTGCACTGACATTGCCCTGTCTACAACCGTGACGCTCAGGGTCAGCCTGGTAACCAGGAGCACATATGATGTGCCACGCAGGATCAGCAAGCCAAACTTGTTCTGCATCTAACCTCAAGAACATATTGTGAACAAATAGATTTGACCACGACTTCTCTGTGACTACGCGAACATTGATACGCGTAGCAGGGTCAGCGCCTACAGCGGCATCTCTTACGTAGACGTTTTTGCCTTCCATGTATTCCTGAACATCTGACATCAGAGTTCCGAAATGTGATGGCGTCATCTTTTGGTTGATCTCACCCCAATAAACCCTTGAAATGGTTTTACTGTCATCTACGATAAACCTGTCCTTGGGAGAACGGCCTGTGAATTTCCCTGTCTTGACAGACAGGGCTCCAGAATCGGCAAGGACTCCTTCACCACGAAGTAGGGTTTGTAAAATAAGTTTCGAGGGGGGAAGATTCCAGTGGGCGCTAGCCACACCTTCTAATCCAATAGCTTCTAGCGAGGCCCTAAAAGGGGTATTGCCGATGTGCTTCATGTTGTTGAGGAATTAATCATTGAGATTCCTTCTGCAAAGGTATGTACTCTTGTGACCACAACCTCACAATTTTGTTCACAACCTATTCACGACCTCATTCGAATGGAATTATCTTTACGAGATGACAAAAATTCTTACTACCCTATCGTTTTGTACATGTATCTTGTTTTCCGCATGCAGTTCAATAGATTCAAAAGACGTCGCTACTCCTTTACCCAGCACTGATAAAAAGGAAATACCAGAAGGACTGAAGGATTTATCTGAAGCTGAAAAGAGAGGGATGCGCCTCATAAAAAGACGTCAGGACGAAAAGAACAACACAGCTCAAGTAAAAGAGAAGAACCTTAGCAGTGTTTATAAATACCTCACTACGTCAGACGAATACCCCATCTTCACCGCACTCATGCGCAAGTCTGCCATTTCAAAACATATCCATAGCCACAACGTTACAGTCTTAGCGCCTGTGGACAAAGCTTTTGACATCTTCCCAGAATATAAATATCTTCTCCGTCCAGAAAATGAAGAATTATTGAATGCGTTTATAAGCTATCATGTTGTTGATATTGCCTATGAGTATAAAGAGTTTGCTGACAACACACACTTGACTGTTCATGCAGGCGAAAGATTCGCTCTCACAAATAGGGATGGCATACATTTTAATGGTGCGCACGTAAGGTCAGGGAGCATCAACACCAATTTAGGCAGTATTATAGGTATGGATGATTTGATTTACTATCCGAAATTTTCCAAATAATTACCGATGAAAATATCATTCAAGTCATTAGGCATTTCAAATACCCTCATCATTTTATCTCTATTGTGCATTCCAGAGATTTCAGCGCAGTGGTCACATGACTTTGAACAAGGCGTCATACCCGTTGTCATAGATGGAGATACACTAAAGAACCCATGGGTGGGTGGACTAACTGCACCTCAATGGTCTCCGATAGACTTTGATTTTGACTCTGATGAAGATCTTTTTGCATTTGACAGAGATGGATCAAGACTCCTCGCTTTTGAAAGAACAGACAATGGATGGAAATACCGACCTGAATGGGTACAGGGATGGCCCGAGATCGTTGACTGGTGCCTCCTACGTGACTATGATTGTGATGGGCGTCCTGATATATTCACAAGCTACCAGAACGGGATTTACGTGTATCGAAATGTGACCGAAGATCCCAACAATCCTCAATTCGAACCCGTTGCGACTCCACTCATGGCTTCCTATGATTTCGGAGCGGGACCAGACATGCTTCCGGTCATTTGCTTGGGTATAGATCTCCCAGCTATTCTCGACCACGATGGAGATGGTGATCTTGACATCATATCCTTTACAGAAAACTCAAGCACACTGTATCGTTTTCTTGGTGATACTGAATGTGGATTAGACATGACATGCACAAATAGATGTTATGGCATGCTTGCGGAAGCCTCAGAAAACAATGCGCTTTTTATTGGAGACGATTTTAACTGTAGTTTCAATGTAGCTGACCCAAGAGAAGCGATGCATGCCGGAGGGTCAATTACAAGTTTACAATTGGACAACTCGGGGCCACTTGACCTCATAATAGGGGATGTTTCGTTTCCTCTTTCATTGGCGATACGCATGGAAGATGCCGTCGATGGGCAGGACTCCGCCATATTTATAGATCAATCTTTCCCCCTACTCACTGGCGGAACAGAAGCGCTAAGTTGCCAACGATTCCCAGCCTCATACCATATTGACATTGACGAAGATGGGGTCCGTGATCTCATTTTCAGCCCAAACACATACTTAGAAACCGATGATGATGCCAGTGTTCATTACCTAAGGAATACAGGAGAAGATTTATCTCCTTCTTGGGAATATATACAAAATGACTTCATCCAAGAAGGCATGATTGATCTCGGTCGTGGTTCATATCCCGTTTTAATCGATCTCGATTCTGACGGTCTTCTTGACCTGGTCTTAGCGAATAAAGAACAATATCAAGGTGTCGATAACACCCCCACATCCATATTGCTTTTTAAAAATACGGGGACACTTTTATCTCCAGTATTTAGTCATCAATGGCAAGACACTGTAGATATCTCTACATATGGTATTGAGAGTGTTTTTCCAGCATTGGGAGATCTTGACGGAGATGGTGATGTCGATTTAATCGTGGGAGATGAATTGGGGAGAATGCACCGATTTGAAAACAATGCAGGAGAAGGAAACTGGCCCGAATTTGTTGTTTCCGAACTGTCTATTTCAGACAGCGAACAAGAAGTCATTGACGTAGGCCAATTCGCAGCACCACAGCTTATTGACATCGACGCTGACAATTTACTTGACCTCGTCGTCGGTGAGAAAAACGGAACTTTAACGCTCTTCCTCAATTGTGGCGACAACCTGAACCATTCGTGGTGTCGCGTAGAAAGCGAAGCCTTTGGAGAAAGTTGGGGCGACATACACGTCACAAACATTCTAGGAATCAATGGCTACAGCACACCAGCGCTTTATGAAGACACTTTAGGCATCCATGTCTTAGTGGCAAACGAAACGGGTACTGTTCAGTCGTTTGGTTTTGTAAACAATGATTATGAACTCGCACTTGAAGAGGTGAACACTGAAGTTATTGCAAATGGTACAGGAGGGACTGGATTCAGAGCAGGGGCTGCTTTCGCAGATCTCAACGGCGACTCTGCTGTTGACTGTCTCCTCGGAATTCAAAATGGTGGCGTGAAATGCTACATCTCTTCTGACGCTTCCACTACCCATGTCACACACATCAATACAAATAATGAAACCCCGAGTCTGAATGTGTTCCCTAATCCGGGAAAAGACATCCTGAATTGGGAATTTACCTCATCTTTAAGCCTATTGACATCACAATCCCAAGCTGCAATTGAAGTCCGAAATGAACTGGGTCAAACCATTTTTCAGTCTTCGACACTTTCTCCCAACGCGGGGATATTGAATGGTTCAATTTCAACAAACAACTGGCCTAGAGGAGTATATATTTTAGCTTTAGTGGAACGTTCAGGCACGAAAAAAGGAGGCCTGTTGGGACCTCCTCTTCGTTGGGTTAAACTTGACTAGAAATTAACGCTATAAAAATTAGACGTTCATTCCATCAAGGATGGCCTTTACTTCACGGACTGCTTTCTCGCTATCCGCAAGCATTGCTCTTTCACCTTCGTTAAGATCCAGCTCAATCACTTTCTCAATTCCGTTTTTCCCAAGGATCACTGGGACACCTAAATACATGTCTGAAATGCCGTATTCTCCTTGCATCCAAACGCAAGCAGGGAATACACGTCTTTGGTCTTTAACAATAGCCTCAACCATCTGAGCTGCAGCTGCACCTGGTGCGTACCAAGCTGATGTGCCAAGAAGATTTACAATCTCACCCCCACCTTTTTTCGTGCGATTCACAATGGCCTCTAACTTGTCATCATCAATCATTTCAGTGACTGGAATCCCTCCTACTGTTGTGTAACGTGGAAGTGGAACCATTGTGTCACCATGACCTCCCATAAGTACAGCTTGAATATCCTTGGGACTCACGTTGAGTTCTTCTGCAAGAAAAGAACGGTAACGTGCAGTATCAAGAATACCTGCCATTCCGATGACTTTGGTAGAATCTATCCCAGCTGTGAGATAAGCACAGTAAGTCATCACATCTAACGGATTAGATACGATCACAAGAATAGCGTCTGGGCTATGAACCATGATCTGCGCAGTGACAGATTTTACGATCCCCGCATTTGTTGCAATTAAATCATCACGGCTCATGCCTGGCTTGCGAGGAAGCCCTGATGTAATCACAACTACGTCAGACCCTGCGGTCTTTGTGTAGTCATTTGTTGAACCCACGGTACGAGTGTCGTACAGGTTTATCGGAGAAGTTTCCCAGATATCGAGTGCTTTGCCTTCAGCAAAACCTTCTTTAATATCTAATAAGACTACTTCATTGCATACCTCACGTGTTGCGAGAACATTTGCACAAGTGGCGCCTACATTTCCGGCACCTACTACAGTTACTTTCATAAGAAGTTATTTTGGTTGGGATTGCAAAAGTACAGCGGGAAGGACTACGGAAAAAAGAAAAGAGTACCTACTTTCGTTGTACTTATAAAGAGACATGAAACTTAAAATATTTATTATCGCACTTTCACTCGCCTTTGTTTCTACAAACGCGCTGACTCAAGCCCTTCCCACAGCAAAAGAGTCAAAACCCACTGGTGATGCTGGAATGGATTACAACCTCTCTGACAATGGTGGGGAAAAGCACGGGGTCTGGATTAGAGTTTACGCAGATGGATCATTGTATTATGTGGGAGCGTTCAACAGTGGACAGCCCGAAGGTCAGTTCCTATATTTCTTTGAGACCGGAGAACTTATGTCAAAAATCGAACACCCATCCGCGGCTAATGTGACAGCCCAAATCTCAGCGATACACTATCGAACAAATTCATCTGTTCAATCTTCAGGATTCTATATCTCTATCGATGACCAAGAAAAACCAGTAAGAGATGGGAGTTGGGGGTATTATGATGAAGGATCTAAGCAGATCAAACAAGAAAGCTACTCCGCAGGCATCCTGAATGGTTCCTACTGGATAAAAAGCAAAGATGGGATTTTGGTAGAAGAAGGTGGTTTTGCACATGGGAAACTCGATGGGCTGAAAACAACGTATTACGACACTGGAACAGTTCGCCAAAGAATCAACTATATCGCTGACGAACTTCAAGGCGATTTTCAAGTATTTTATATCAGTGGAATGCCGAAAATTGAAGGGAATTATATTGACGGAAAGGAGAATTTGATTTGGAAAACATATCAAGAAGATGGGGTGTTAGAACAAATAACGCATTACTCATACGGAAATAAAGTAAAAGAAATCAAGGTTAATGGATCTTTTGAAGAGGCTTTTCCAGATGGTCGTTCAAAAGAAGAATACACATACAGAAACAAACTGAAGGATGGCCCTTTCAGAATTTGGTATGACCTTGGAGGATATGTGATTGAGGACTTTACCGATACTGAATCAGGCGAAATCCTGCAACGTCAAGTCCTCGTAGGTACACAAGTCTCAAGCGAGGGAGAATTCGTCGAGGGGAAACTAAATGGCCCGAGATATTATTACAGTGAAAAAGGAAAGATTACGAAAACAGAACATTATCGTGCGGGCGAACTTCTAAATAAAGACTAATACCCATACTTGTTCTTCCAAAGTGACTGCAAGTAAACTCTCATAGACTTTTCTCGCGGATTGTCCGCTGGATTGTACAGCTGTTTCCCCTCTAAGCCGACAGGCATACACTCTTGCTCACTAAATCCTGAAGGAGCATCATGGTCGTATGCATAGCCCTTGCCATAACCTAGCTTAGACATGAGAGAGGTAGGCGCATTTCTAAGATGAAGAGGCACGGGTATGTCGCCCGTTTCTTGCACCAACTCTTGCGCATCTTTTATCGCCATGTATGAAGCATTGCTTTTGGGACTAGAAGCGAGATAAACGACACATTGGGAAAGCAAAATACGAGACTCTGGCATACCGATTCTCTCTACGGCTTGGAACGTAGAAGTCGCCAACACAAGCGCAGTAGGGTTTGCATTCCCTATGTCTTCCGAAGCGCTTATGAGGAGTCTGCGTGCAATGAACTTGGCATCTTCGCCCCCTTCGATCATCCTTGCGAGATAATAAACAGCTGCATTGGGATCGCTTGCGCGTATGCTTTTTATAAAGGCACTTATGATATCGTAATGCGCCTCGCCTCCTTTGTCATATCCTGCAGCTGTAGAGCCTATAAGATCTTTTACAATTTCATTCGTGACCTGAACGGTGCCCGAAGGAATACTCTGAACGACCATTTCGAGGACATTTAACAATCTTCGCGCATCACCACCACTTGCTCTCATCAATGCTTCCTTCTCGACAATCACAATGTCTCGAGAACTTAAAAGAACATCTTCTTCGATCGCTTGCTTAATTAAGGACTCCAGTTCTTCTAAACTCAAGTGCTCAAGAATATAAATCTGACAACGAGACCGCAAAGCAGGGATGACCTCAAAAGATGGGTTTTCAGTCGTGGCACCAATTAAAGTAACCCACCCTTGTTCTACAGCGCCTAACAAACTATCCTGTTGTGATTTCGAGAACCGATGGATTTCATCAATAAAGAGAATAGATTTCCCTGCGAACATCCCACCGCTTTTTGCACGAGCAATCACTTCTCTCACCTCCTTAACACCACTATTTATAGCCGAAAGCTGGTGGAAAGGCAACCCTACTTTATCCGCTAAAATCCGAGCCAGAGTCGTCTTTCCTACCCCTGGAGGTCCCCAAAGAATCATCGAAGGCAAAGTGCCAACATCCGCCGCATTTCTCAATACAGCGCCTGGCCCCACCAGATGAGTTTGGCCCAAATAATGATCTAAAGTTTTAGGGCGCATCCGCTCTGCAAGAGGCATCACATCAGAGTTGATAATATTATTCACGATTCTAAGGTACGCTCAAACATTCTCTTTTGAACCTGAATTCCCTCTGGCATCTGATGTTTCCATCTTTTGTGAGACCAAAGCCAATCACTTGGCGCGTTCAAGATCTCCTCCTCCAATTCTCCCAAACATCTGTCGATAACATGTCCTTTATTGAGTGCTTTCACATTTTCCTCCACCAAACGAAATTCAACGTTGTAGCGGCCTCTCCCTGTTCTGCGAACAGCGCCATAGACCACAGCCGCATCGTATGTATGCGCCCACTGTTCGGCACCGAAATAAACAGGGGTTTCTACACCAAGAAAAGTGGTCCACCATGCTCTCTTTGGATGTTGAGGGCTTTGATCAAAACCAAAACCAACGGCGACAGGTGCTCCTCCTTCTAAGATATGATTGTCCATCCACGTCTTACATTCTTCAATTTCAATCATCTCAAGCCCCATTCTTTGTCGAGATTTCCGCATGGCATCATCCATGATTGGGTCACTTAACTTCTTGTACAACGCCATTGTTTTATGATCTATAGCTCCTGGGAGTGTCATCGCATACATTTCCCAATTTGCCATATGAGCGCCTACAAGAATGACGTGTCTCCCCTCATTCTTAAGACGATTCATAAGGTTCACGCCCTCCTTGGAATATTCTACTCTTGAAATGACTGATTGATTCTTTGCACAAAAAAGCTTCATTGACTCTACAGTGATGTCACAAAAGTTTTTGTAAAATCCATGGGAAAGCGTGTGCGATTTTTCGCTGCCAAATACTTTTTTCAAGTTTCCAATGACGACCCCTTTCCGATAGCCGCCTACGGTAGCCATAAAACCAGCGATGACAGAAGCCTCAAAGTGCAACAGCCACCAGGGCTGCATGCCAAAACCCTGCATCAATCGCAACAATATTATTGATTTGATTTTATTCATGTCAATCATTTTCAATGACACAACCATCCCATCCCACATAAACACCTTGGGGCAATTGCGATTGTAAATCTTCGTGTCTCCCGATGAGATGACTTAAGTGAGTTAAATAAGTTGATTCAGAGCCCACTCTTTCAATCACATCTAAAACTTGATCAAGTGAATAATGACTTGGGTGATGCGTTTTCCTTAAAGCACTTATGACCAAAACTTTTAGATCGGA
>Ga0307999_1000438_pt1 | contig 11732 bp, 10 predicted proteins | sample Neamet1_FD_203158 | JGI IMG/M metagenome (GOLD analysis project Ga0307999, IMG submission 203158) | Marine microbial communities from water near the shore, Antarctic Ocean - #1 | ecosystem: Environmental > Aquatic > Marine > Unclassified | place: Southern Ocean | collected 2014-06-04 | reverse complement strand
CATATTTCGTTGGGCAAACACCCACCATAATTTTGTTGAGCCGTATAGATCATATGCTAACAAGTCTGGCCTATGCCGATATTGAGATTCAATAGTATACACTATATCATCATCATACGCAGGAACCGGTCTAATTTTTAAAAATCCTAGATATTGTCCATTAACTATTTCTGTGTTAGCGTAAGGACTTTCGTTACTGTATATAGCCATTAAATAAATCCATCCCCGTCGTAAAGACTGCTACCGTTAACAAAATTATCTAAACTAAATCTTGCTACTTTTCGTCTACTGTAAATTGGTTGACATGTTACTGAAATTATACTTGAAATTGGTACCCACGATCCTTGCTTTCCAATCGGTACTTTCATGTAATCAACATCAGGTTCTAACGTAACTGTAAAGTTTGTAACTACAACAGGCACATCTGGTAAAACATAATCTCCGTATCCTGTTAATTTTACTAAAGGAGGAGGTGAACCTTGATTACTTGTATTTCCATATGCCATTTTTGTTATAGATCTTAAATAATGCACAACTGCAATCCAATATTCTCCTTCTAACGCATTTTCAATTAAAAAGTGTCCTGATATAACCATTGCTTTCGGATCTGAGTTCTGATAAGCAAAATAAGGATAATTACTATGTACAGGGGTAACTTGTTGATATGATGCATCATGTTGCATTGCCAGACTAGGAGTATATGGGAATACCATTCCGCCAGTTTCAGATAACGGAGCTAATAAAGGACTACTTGCCATCGTAGACGGAACACTTAATTTTACACGCCAATCGTATTCAGTTGATGTTCCCCAGTTGCCAGCCATTGGAATTTTAGCTGCGGGGTTTGCGCCGGGCAATAAGTTCATTGTTCGTAGAGCTTTTCCAAACCCTGTGTCAGATAAGAAATCCGAAACACGTTGCTTGACGCCAGTAAAGGCACCAAATCCATTTGTGGCTAGATTTGCTGCTGACCCTATAGTGCTTGCTACAGACGCTGCAGCGTCTTGCAGTTTGCCGCCGGGCGCTTGGAACTGGTCTCGTCGCCCTGATGTTAAATCGAACTCTGACATAATTTTGGTTACTCCTATACATTATTTAGTTGACAAAATTAAGTACATACATTATAATAGAGTATAACCTGGAGATAAAATGAAAAAAGTAAATTATTTAAACAACAAGGATATATTATCCGAAATACACAAATCAAAGAGTGCGTTTAGTAGTTACACAGAAACCACGCATCATCAGTACGATATAATTTTGCTTAGTGTAGATAAGATTAATATTCGAACTATTGCTGAAGCAAAACGGAATAAAGCTAAACGATTAGGTCTTGCTGACTACAATCAACAAAAGAAAGCAGGTATTAAAGTAAAACTTGCAGAATGCGAAGTAGACTATAAAAAAATAACAAAAGGAGAGCTAATTTTTAGGATTATGATGTTTGATCATATTCCAGAAGAAAAAGGCCGTAAAAAGAATCCTAAAACTATAGCAGATACTAAAGTTAAACTTAACTTTCCTCCGTATCAACACTACAAGTTCAACGAGGACGGTGAATTAGTTGTTGTTGGTAAGTCGCATTGGGTTGGTGGTATGGAAAACGGTTATTTTACTAAAACTGAAGGACAAGCTACTGATACACTTGCTAATATGTGGATTAAGCTATGTGAACGTTATGCTACTAGAGGCAATGTACGTGGATATACCTATAATGACGAGATGAAAGGTCAAGCAATACTTCAGCTTGCACAGATTGGCTTACAATTTGATGAATCTAAGTCAGATAATCCATTCGCGTACTATACTGCCGCTGTAACAAATAGTTTTGTTCGAGTTATTAACTTAGAAAAACGTAATCAAAATATTAGAGATGATATTTTAGAGCAGAACGGTATGGATCCAAGTTATACTAGGCAACATGCAGGCGAATGGGAATCTTACATGAAAAGAGAAGCAGACGCTAAGAATAAAGTAAACTAAGAAATTATAATGTATAACAAATGTAAGAGGAATAACTTTGTTTAAAAAAGCTGCGGTTTTTACCGATATCCATCTAGGATTAAAAGGTAACAGCAAGGTACACAATGATGATTGTGAAGACTTTGTAGATTGGTTTATCCAAAATGCAAAAGATAACGGTTGTGAAACTGGTATCTTTTGTGGAGATTGGCATCATAACAGAAACAGTCTTAACTTAACTACAATGGATGCAACTATCCGCTGTATGGAGAAGCTAGGAGCTGCATTTGAGCAGTTTTTCTTCTTTGACGGCAATCATGACTTGTATTATAAAGATAAACGAGATATTAACTCAACTGCATTTGCTAGACATATTCCGGGTATCACTTTTGTTGATAAAATTACTACAATTGAAGACGTAACTATTATTCCCTGGCTAGTTGGCGAAGAATGGAAACAAGTTAAAGGAATAAAGAGCAAATATGTATTTGGGCATTTTGAACTACCTACGTTTTATATGAATGCTATGGTACAAATGCCAGATCACGGTGATTTAAAAGCAGATTCTTTTCAAAATCAGCAATATGTGTTTAGTGGGCACTTCCATAAGCGCCAACAACAAGGAGTTATACATTATATTGGTAATGCATTTCCGCACAACTATGCTGATGCATGGGATGACGAACGAGGAATGATGATTCTTGATCGTGAAAATGATAAAGCGCCTGAATATATTAATTGGGAAGATTGTCCTAAATACAGGACTGTTAAGCTAAGTCAATTATTAGATCCTGATCAAACTATCATTAAAAATAAAATGTATTTGCGTGTTACAATTGATGTTCCGATTAGTTACGAAGAAGCTAGTTTTATTAAAGAAACATTTATTAATCAACACATGTGTAGAGAAATTTCTCTAATACCGCAAAAACAGATTGAAGAAATAACCACCGAGTTGGACATTCAACAATTTGAATCAGTAGATCAAATTGTTGCAGGTGAGATTGCTGCAATAGATAGCGACAACTTTAATAAGAAAACCCTTATGGACATTTATAGCGACCTATGATAGAAATTAAAGACCTTACAGTTAAGAATTTTATGAGCGTTGGTAATCAAACACAGGCTGTTGATTTTAACCAGCAACAATTAACATTGGTACTAGGTGAAAACCTAGATCAAGGAGGCGATGACAGCGGAAGTCGTAATGGTACTGGTAAAACTACTATCATTAATGCATTGTCTTATGCATTATATGGCGTGGCTCTTACAAATATCAAACGCAACAACTTAATCAACAAGACTAACAACAAAGGCATGTTAGTTACATTGCATTTTGAAAAGAATAATGTTGATTACCGCATTGAACGCGGTCGTTCACCAAACATACTCAAGTTCTTTGTTAACAATCAAGAACAAGAAATGACAGACGAGTCGCAAGGTGACTCTCGTAAGACTCAACAGTACATTCAAGAACTATTAGATATGTCACATGATATGTTTAAGCATATTGTAGCACTTAACACATACACTGAACCGTTCTTGTCAATGAGACAGAACGATCAACGTGCTATTATTGAGCAATTACTTGGTATTACTATATTGTCTGAAAAAGCTGAGGCGCTCAAAGAACAAACTCGTAATACAAAAGAATTAATTCAAGAAGAAACGTTGAAGATTAATGCTATACAATCGTCAAACGAAAAAATTAGTGCAACTATTGAAAATTTACAAAAAACTCAACGTGCTTGGGTTGCTAAGAAGGATCAAGATGTACAAAAGTTACAAAAAGGTATCGACGAGTTAGAACATTTAGATATTAATGCAGAACTTGAATCTCATGAAAAGTTAAGTAATTGGTCTGATCATAATAATGCAATAATGGCTCTTAAAAAAGAATTAAGCACATTAGAGCCAGCACTAATACGTGCTGATAAGTCTGTTGGAAAGGTAACTAAAGACATCGCAGATTTAGATAATGCAACATGTTATACTTGTGGTCAAGAACTACATGCAGACAAAAAAACAGAGATTGCAGAGCGTAAAACTAAAGAATTAGACGATGCAACAACCTATGCACAAGAAATTAATGTTAAATGTGCCGAAGTAATATCAGCACTTGACGAAATTGGTGAAATTAACGGCAAACCTTCTACATTCTACGAAACTGCTAAGGAAGCATACGAACATAGGCAGAATGTTGATAGCTTAAAGCAAGCACTAACAAGTAAAGAGACCGAGATTGATCCGTATCATACACAAATTAACGAGTTAAATAATAGTGCTATACAACAAATTAACTGGGAAGCTGTTAATCAGTTAACTAGTTTTAAAGAACACCAAGAGTTCTTGTTAAAGCTACTTACAAATAAAGATAGCTTTATTCGTAAGAAGATTATTGATCAAAACTTAGCATATCTTAATAATAGGCTTACATACTTCTTAGATAAGCTAGGTCTTCCGCATCAAGTTATATTTCAAAATGATTTAAGTGTTGAAATAACACAGCTAGGGCAAGACTTAGACTTTGATAACTTATCCAGAGGAGAACGTAATAGACTTATACTTGGTATGAGTTTTGCATTCCGAGATGTTTGGGAAAGTTTATATCAAAAGATTAATTTATTGTTTATTGATGAATTAATAGACAGCGGCATGGATACTGCTGGTGTTGAAGGTGCTCTTGCAGTTCTTAAGAAGATGGGTCGTGAAGGAGAGAAAAATGTATATCTTATTTCACACAAAGACGAACTTATTGGTCGTGTTAACCACGTAATGCGTGTTGTTAAAGAAAACGGGTTTACTAGTTATGCAAACGACATTGACATTGTAGAATAGGCAAATTATATGGATGATGATATTCACGATCAGTTAACTAAAGCATATTTAGAATATTTTAAAGCAAATGATGCATTTGAATTAAGACATTCTCACAGAACTCATGCAAGTAGTAGGAAATGGTTGCGAGAAATTCGCCGTTTGTCAAAAATACGCATGGAAGAAATACATAATGTGTACAATATCAAGAAAGGCCGTGTTAAATAGGCACTGCTGATAAGTACATGATGCAATGGACTTACGAAGGCTTAACAGTAGACGAATTACCAGTAGACTGTGAAGGCTTTGTATATTTAATTACAAATCTTACAAACAATCGTAAGTACATAGGCAAAAAGTTAGCTAGATTTAAAACTACTAAGCCACCACTTAAAGGCAAAAAAAATAAAAGGCGCGGCACTAAAGAAAGTGATTGGAGAACCTATTGGGGTTCATCAGATAACTTAAATGCAGATGTCGCTACACTAGGCACAGACAAATTTACTAGAGAAATATTACATTATTGTCCTAGTAGAGGCGTACTAAGTTACATAGAAGCGAAAGAACAATTTGATCGCAGAGTACTTGAAACAGAAGAATACTATAATGGTATTATTAATGTTAGAGTAGGCGGTTCAAAAATTCTTACAGAGCACTTCAAAAATACTCCACTTTAGGCAACTATCGATTGACAGCTACACTAGAACATACTATAATAATAACATAGGCAAAGTTAGCGTAGGCGCTCCTCGAGCAACAGGCATCCACAGGCAAATCATTCCAACACATAAGGTTAGCGGGCCAGACTATTTAATGCCGCTGTGGAAAAAGCTACCGTATAGGAGCACACGTACATATTGATCGACTACCCAGAGGTAGGAAGCCACCAAACAAATTGGGCTCACAGGTTGATATAGATTGCATGTTGGCAGTCGGAAAACACAATATAGTTCATAAAAACCCTTTAGCACTAGGAACGAAGCGAGGGAATATTGTTACATATAATGTACATTGTATATTATAAGCAACATAATGTCGACGGAGGATGGGAAAGGTCAGAGCCCATTGAACTTGTGTATAAAAAATTACCTCTTTCCAAGTCTTGGCTGTGGCGGACTCACATGAAGTTATCCAGAAAGACGACGGGACTAGAAATAGTTCCGTCTGACTAAACAATCTACATGAAATTAAAACATTAATACATTCGTATTAATGCAATATAATAATATTATCACACTTAATTGCTTATACAAAACGAAGTATAGTTAGTTAGAGCGTTAGCGATAACTTGTATTAACGAAGTTAATACACTAACTGATATAAAAGTAATAAATACTTTCATATAACATTAATGGATACATCAGATGAAAATAAATGACTTACTTACTGAATCGCAAAAGCTTGATGAGTTAGAAATGCCTAATTTTGCCACTAAACAAGGTAGAGCTATTAATCGTGCTGAGAAAGCAGGAGCTGCTGATGTAAAACAATCTGTTAAGGATTTGTCTGTTGAATTTGCTACACGTCTTGGTACGCAAGGTAAAAAGTTTAATACTGCTACTACTGATGATGTTATTTCATTTTTGAAGTCTAAGAAGGTTGATACTTCTAAGATTGACACTACAGCTCCAATGGATAAGAACAGAATTGGATTAGTGTTTAATACTTTAGTTAAAGATAAGATTATGGGTAAAAGTATAGCTGCTCAAGATCCAAGTAACGCACCAGTGTCTGATCCCAAAGTAGTTAAGTCTGTGTATGCTACAACTAAGGCTGCATTTTCGAAACTTAATATGAAAGAAAAGAAACGATTGCTAACTGCTTTACAAAAAGATATTACTTCTAAAACTAAAGTTAAAAAGCCGGCTAGTACTACTGTTGATAAAAACTTTGATAAGAACCAAAGACTAAGTAGCTTTGGAAAAACTGGCGCTTAAAAGAATGGAAGTTGAGTTTTCTTAGTTGTTTCTAAGTTTTCTTTAATAATATCATTAATCAACATTCTGTCTTCATAAGATAAACTAAAGCCTTCTTCAAGAGTTAACCCTCCGCGCATATACCAACACATCTTCATTATTTCGGACTTGAGTTGTTTCTGCTCGCCCTCCATATTCTTAACTTCTTCTAGGATCTCAGCCACGGACCAGGCTAGGATCCTTACACGAAAAAATTTGATTGATCAAACGTAATTGGAATTTCGTATTCCGCTTCTGCGCCTGCTTCAATATCTTCTTCTGACGATCTGACTTTCATAGGCTCAATAGCAAACTTTATACGCTGCGCATCTAAGTGTGCAGTAATCGCATTAAAGAATTCCTTATCTACATTATCAATAAATTCCTCAATATGTACTCTGTTAGTTACGACATTGTCGCCTACAGTTATTGATCCTATACTATTACATAACATAGATATTGTTAAGTTGGTTAACTTTTTGAAACTAACGTTAAATCTTTCTAACTTAGTAGTATCGTCTAAGTCATCGTCATTTACCATTGTAAATATGCGCTGCTCTTCAAAAGTTTTTAAATTAGTATCTGTAAATTCTTTATAAGATAGTGGTTTCATTTTTAATACAATATCACCAACTACTAGATTGTCATCAAATTCTGGAGTTACTAGTTTATTTAATACTTGCCTTAGGTCTACATCGAACTTTCTTTCTTCGCCTGTACCTGGAACTTTAGTTGTTATTTCTAAAGTTTCGCCATAGGTTGCAATCCTAACAGCAACCAGTAACGCATCTAAGTCTACACTAGGCATATGCCACGGGTTAGTAATAGCTGGTATACAACTTTTAATAATATCTACTGTTGCTTGTCCGTTTAGTAGTGCATCTGGTGTTTTAATTAACAGTTCGTCTTTTGCAGTCATTGCAAACACTGGCAGTTCATTTGTTTCTGGCATATTTAATATACCATCGGCGTAGTATCGCCCACGTGATGGCAATGTTACAAACACTTTTGCTTGTCTAAAATATTTTCTTAAAGGATTTTGCTCGATGTTACTATTAAACTCTGCAGGATTGAATTCAGTCATTTGTTACTCCGTATAAATACAATGTGTACTAGTATGTATCTCATATATTTATGTGCGCATATAACTCAAGGATTTTAATGTGGCTGAACAAGTAGAAGTTGGTAATATAGGCGGCGAAGGTGTAGCTAGTGAAGTTACGCTTACATCCTTGTTGGCTGTCACAACTGCAATGGCTAAGAAGGCTGGCATTGATCCTAAAGACGTAAACAAGAAGCTTAAAGCATTAAGTCAAGCTACCGAGGACACTGTAAAGATAAGCAGTAAAAATAGAGACTCGATAAAGAAAAATACTAAAGCAATTGACAATTCGACTTCCGCAGTTAATAAGTTTGGCCGAAGTTTGGCAGGAACACTAGCTAGTGCGTTTGGAGCATTAGCAGGAAGTGCTGTTGGATTAACAAAAACACTATTAAACGGGCAAAATCAATTAAGAGACTTTGCTCAACATATGCCAATAGTTGGCGAGCATCTGGGTGATTTAGTTGGCGTACTCGACGATAGTTTTGATACATTTAAAGGGTTAGCATCAACTGGTGCAGCATTTAATAATAGTATTACTGATATGAGAATAGCAGCGGCAGGAACTCACTTACAACTAGGCGTGTTTGCTGAGATGGTATCGCAAAATTCTAGTAAGTTAGCAGCTTTCGGCGGAACTGCAACACAAGGTGCTATGCAGTTATCTAAAATGCATAAACAAATGGGTGCCCAGCGTCTAGAACTTATGAATGCAGGACTAACTCAATTAGAAGTTAACGAAGCATTGATTGAATATAACCATCTTACTAGAGCAGGTTCTAGACAGCGCAGGATGGACGACAAAGGGTTAAAAGAGCAATCAAATGCAGCAGCAAGTTATACTAAACATTTATTAACACTTGCTAAACTTACTGGTGAAGATGTTAAAAGTCTACAAGAAAAAAATGCAGCAGCATCACAATCATTAGCTTTCCAGATGAAAATGGCCACAATGGAAGAATCAGAAAAGAAAAAGCTGATGATGAATCTTGCAACTATTCAAGCTAATGGCGGAACAGCAGCAGTACAAGCGTTCCAGGCAGAATTTTTAGGCATGCCACCTTTGACACAAGCTGCACAAAATTATGTTGCACTTAATACAGAAGGTTATAATTTAATTAAAGCAAGCATCGATGATGTGTACAACCAAAGTCTTACCACTAAAGCAAACGAAGCAAAACAAGCATTGCTTGGCGTCGGTCTTATGCAGACCAATCATGACATGGCGGTAAATTTAGGCACTCAAGTAGCAGCAATGGGCGCAGGCATGGATGGCATTGCTGGACTTGATATGCAAAGTCTGTTAACCGACCAAGCTACTAACATTGCAGGCTACACTACTGAAGCAGGAGAGTTTAACAGAGCAGCCGCCTTAGCAAACTATACTCAAGCTACAGCAGAAACATTAGCGCAAACGTCAGTTGTTGATTCATTAAATGTCCTCAAAATAACTGTTGGCGAGATTCAAGCAGAACTGGAAACAAACGTTAAATCGCCACTAATACTAGCTTCAGGTGATGCAGTTGCTGCTATTACTGCTCAAATTTCAAAAATACCAGATACTGCTTTATTTAAAACAGCTATGTCGACAGCTAAAACACAAATTGAAAGCTTTGGCGCAGCAATGGGTACTTTAATAAACTCCTTGGAGCAAGCCGGGTCCGATCCATTAGCATTAACTAAGACTGCATTCCAGACTGGCGCAAAGGCTATTATGGACGGCATGAAAGACTTAATGTTAGGTCAAGTGATTACAAGTGGTCCACAGACTGGACAACGTGAAGGCGGATTAATGGAATCTACGTTTGCACCGATATTTAAAAGTGCAGGCACTACAATAATTAATGGACTTAAATCTCTCTTTACAGATAATCCACTAGTAGTAGCAGGCGTAGTTGTTGCAATCGCTGGATTGTTTGCGTTACCAGCACTTGGTGCTGCACTTGTCGCAGGCATTGGTTCTATGTTCGGCGGAGCCGCAATAGCTTCGGCTATGAAAAATGGAATCGGAGGAATGTTTGGCAAAGCTACACCAAGTGCTGGAACAAATAGAGACCCAAGAACTGGCAGATATACCAGCCAAGCTAATGGCGCAGGAGGAACAGCCGGCAAACTTGGAAGGGGCTTATTGCGCAGAGCTCCTGGTATTGGTCTAGCACTAGGCGCATATGATATTGGCAGCACTTTGATGGACGACAATCTTTCTGGTAGTGAAAAACAGCAAGCAGTTGTAGAAACAGGCGGCGGCATGGGTGGTGCAGTAGCTGGAGCTTATGGAGGAGCAGCAGCAGGCGCATTACTAGGATCAGTTGTTCCTTTATTAGGAACTGCAATCGGCGGCGCACTTGGCGGAGTAATAGGCGGAGCAGCAGGCTGGTGGGCAGGATCAACAGCAGCAGGAGCAGCAAACAAAGCACTAACTGCTACCAACGTCACAGCAACATCAGCACCACCTGCTGGAGCATCTATTGCAACACAGCTAACAGAAGCACAAGTAGCACTAATGGAAAGAGTTTCTGCTATAGATTTTAAAGACTTTACTTCAGGTGTTGCTAGATTAAATACTAATAAGCTATCAAATATTGCAGATTTAGACTTTTCAAGCTTTGCAACTGGATTAAAGACATTTGCTGAAATACCAAACTTAAAAACACAGTTTGATACTGTAAATTCACTTGACGCGACAGCAGTTATAAGTTATACTAGTGCTATGGAAGAATTAGTAGAAGTACTTGGAAAAGTAAACGAAGTGTTAGCTGAAGACAATTCTGGATTATTTGGCGGCGGCACTGGAAAAGCAGCAGCTGATTTGCTAGGAAGCATCGGCTCGTCCACGTCTGGTAGTGCAGCGACTATGCAACAGTTAAATACTACTATGCAAATTATAGCAACAACTTTATCTCGAATGGAAATTTTAGACGGTGCAGTTGTAAAGAATACTAATAGAATATCAGGAAGCAATATTGCTATAGGCGGCGTGAGTAATCTGCCACAGTAATTAGGAGCATTAAATGAGTTGGAAGAAACATTTTACACCAGTAGCAACAGGTGATAATCAAAGCGGTAGTTATAGTCCGTTTACGAGCAAAGGCAGTGGAAACATGGCCGGACCTGCTCGTTCCAACTATAGCTCATACTTACCAGATGTGTATGTAGGTTCGCCAAATCGTGTTGAACGCTACGGCCAATATAATACAATGGACCAAGACAGTGAAGTTAATGCTGCACTTGATATTCTTGCTGAATTTTGTACACAAAAGAATCAAGGAAACAGCACTCCGTTTATTGTTGATTATCGTAGTAAAGCTACTAATAGTGAAATTACTATTATCGGCCAGTACTTACAGCAGTGGAACAAACTACAAAAGTTTGAAACAAAGATATTTAGAATACTGCGTAATGTATTTAAAATGGGAGATCAGTTTTTCCTAAGAGATCCAGAAACTAAAAAATGGTTTCATGTCGATGCTGCAAATGTATCACGAATTATTGTTAATGAATCAGAAGGAAAGATTCCTGAACAGTATGTTATTAAGAATGTAAACTTTAATTTTAAAGATGGCATAGCTACAACTCCAATGGATACAGCTGGTGGAGGCGGAAGCACAGTAACTCAAGCTCAACGTGTAGGTGGCGCCCGAGGAATGGTAGGCCAACCGCAATCAGCTATGGCTGGCTCACGCTTTTCAACAGCCGACGGAGAACTTACTGTTAGTGCAGAACATGTTGTGCATTTAAGTTTGTCAGAAGGTTTAGATAATAACTATCCGTTTGGTAACAGTTTACTTGAAACTATCTTTAAAGTATACAAGCAAAAAGAATTATTAGAAGACGCAATTATTATATATCGTGTACAACGTGCTCCAGAGCGCAGAGTATTCTATGTTGATGTGGGC
>Ga0307999_1000436_pt1 | contig 11784 bp, 5 predicted proteins | sample Neamet1_FD_203158 | JGI IMG/M metagenome (GOLD analysis project Ga0307999, IMG submission 203158) | Marine microbial communities from water near the shore, Antarctic Ocean - #1 | ecosystem: Environmental > Aquatic > Marine > Unclassified | place: Southern Ocean | collected 2014-06-04 | reverse complement strand
GGGCGGAGTTGGGAACGTCCGGCCTCGTTCGAGCTGTTGAATCCCGACGCCTCGCTGGGATTCCAGATCGATGGCGGCGTCCGGGTCCGGGGAGGGTTCAGCCGGAGCGACGGCAATCCCAAGCACGCTTTCCGCGTTTTCTTCCGCCGCGATTACGGGGAAGGTAAACTTCGCTTTCCGCTCTTCGAAGACGAGGGCACGGACGAGTTCGATAATGTGGATCTGCGCACGAGCCAGAACTACTCGTGGTCATTCCAAAACGACAGCCGGAACAATTTTCTCCGGGATGTCTGGTCCCGTGACATCCAGCACGAGATGGGTCAGCCATACACCCGCAGCCGATTCTACCATCTCTACATCAACGGCGTCTACTGGGGGCTGTTCCAGACGCAAGAACGGGCCGAGGCGTCCTTTGCGGAGGCCTACTTCGGCGGCGATAAGGAGGACTACGACGTCATCACTAAATATGGGGGGACGACCGATGGGAACCGCGATGCCTTCAACCGCCTCTACGATGCCGGGCAGGCGGGATTTGCCTCGAACACGAACTACTATAAGGCACAAGGATTGAATCCCGACCGCACGCCGAATCCAGCCTTCGAGCGCCTCCTTGATGTCGACAACGTCATCGACTACATGATCATCACCTACTACTCCGGCGACCGGGACGGGCCGGGCTCACGATACACGGGTCCCAATCCGAACAATTTCTTCTCCATCTACAACCGTAAGAATCCGGACGGATTTAAAACCTTTGAACACGATTCTGAACACTCGCTGGGCACAGGGGACAACAACATGATGTCGCCGTTCACCCGCAGCACGACACGGGCCCAGTTCAATCCCCACACACTGCACGAGCAACTTACCGCCAATGCGGACTACGTGCAGCGTTTCGACGATCGCGTGCAAAAGCATCTATTCAACGGAGGCGCTCTTGATGCGACGGTCGCGGCGGCTCGTCTGGATGCGCGCGCGAAGGAGATCGAAACCGCGATCATCGCCGAGTCCGCGCGTTGGGGCGATTCCAAGCGGAGCCGTCCGTTCACCGATGCCGACTGGCGGGGCGCCCGTGATTCGACGCGGAACTGGATCCTCAACCGCACGCCGACGCTCGTCTCGCAGTTGCGCGCTCGGAGATGGTATCCCGACGTAGACGCACCCACGTTCACGCCGCCGGGTGGTTTAATTTCGAGTGCCGAGAATGTCTTTTTTAAAGGGGGGCAGGGCCAGATCTGGTTCACCTCCGATGGTGATGACCCGCGCGCTCCCGGCGGCTCGGTTGCCCCCTCGGCCTCGCGAGCGCAACCATCGGGAACTGTTAGCACGGTCTACCTCGACGAAGGGGTCAGTGTCAGTGTCTTCGTTCCGGTAGACGATTCCCTGGGAGACACCTGGCGCGACGCGGGGTTTGATGACACGCAATGGCTCTTCGGCAAAACCGGCGTTGGCTACGACGAGAACACGGACTACGATAATCACATCGACCTCGATGTGGACGGTTCGATGAATAATGAGAACACGAGCATCTACCTGCGCGTTCCCTTTGAAATCGCGGATCTCGCCGGCCTCACCGGACTGGTCCTGAAGATGAAGTACGACGACGGTTTCGTGGCCTATATCAATGGGAGCCGGGTCGCTTCGGCCAATGCGCCGGGCGCCCTCGAATGGAATTCTGCGTCTACCAATCTTCACGATGACGATCTCGCGGTGACCTTCGTTTCCTTTCCCATCAACGAGCATCTGGACAAGCTCCAGGTCGGCGACAATCTTCTCACCATTCATGGGTTAAACGACAATCTGGGGAGCTCCGACATGCTCGTCAGCCCGCGCCTTGAAGGCACGCGCATCTCGGGCGGCACGCCGGTGACTCTCCCGCCGGGCATCGTCCGCTTGCAGACCCGCTCGCTGGATGGCGGCGAATGGTCTGCACTCTCGGAAGCGACATTCCTCGTGGATGTCGAGCCTGCCAGTGCGGACAAGCTCGTCATTTCGAAAGTCATGTTCAATCCGTCTGTTCCCACCGCCGCCGAGGAAGCGGCCGGATTCGACCGGCGGGGTGACTTCGAATACTTTGAGGCGCTTAACATCGGCCCGATGACGATCCACCTCGGCGGGGTCCGTCTCGTCGCGGGCATCGAGTTTACTTTTCCCTTCGGCACGCTGCTCGATCCCGGCGAGCGTCTTCTCGTCGTGAGCAACCTTGCGGCCTTCGAGATGCGGTATGGAGCCGGGCTCCCGGTCGCAGGCGAGTTCGAGAACAACACCAACCTCGATGACGGCGGGGAGCGAATTCATCTGCTCGACGAGAACGGGCAGACGATCGCCGACTTCACCTTCGACGATGACGAATCCATGGGCTGGCCTGCCGGTCCGGACGGAGACGGCTACGCCCTCGTCCTTCTGGATCCCGAATCGGCCACTGATCCCGCCCTCGCCGGCGGTTGGCGCGCCAGCGGATATCCGGGCGGCCAGCCGGGCACCGACGACCGCCTCACCTTCGCCTCGTGGAAGGCCGACTATTTCGACGCCGCGCAACTGGGAAATTCCGCGGTATCGGGAAACCTCGCCGATCCAGACTTCGACGGCCTGACCAACTTCGTCGAGTTCATCCTCGCCAGCGATCCGCTGGCACTGAATCCCCACAATGCCGTGCAGGGGATTGTAATAGAGGTCGGAGTCGAAGACCATCTCGCCATCATTTTCCGGCGCTGGGTGGGTGCCGAAGAACTCGCAACGAGCATACAATCCTCGGTCGACGGCAACGTTTGGACCACCGCCGCCGTTGTCCGCGATAGCATCTCACTCAACGGCGACGGGACCCAGACCGAAGTCTGGCGCAGCACTGATCCGATTACCGCAAAGCGCGTCGAACTGTTGCGGGTGCTGGGTTCGATTCCCCAATGAGCTGAAACCGCAGCACGCAGCCGCACTGAAAATGGGGTCAGTCAACAAAATGGGAGAATACGGCCAATTCGGGTTCGTTTCTTGATGCCTAGCACTAAGGTGAAGTATTTTCCCTGCTAACAAGCTCGATTGTTTTCAACAACACGAGCAGATGGAAGCTGTCTTATAGGTGGCGTTGGGCGTTTAAGAAACGCACGGCAATGGATAAGACCGATGGGATTTCGCGCTTTCATGATTGGCTTACCATTTACTATCGAGCCGTTTCCTTGACCCACTGGTTGAGTGTTTGGAGCAACTCGCGCGCTTTCTTGAGTTCCTTCTCCTGCTAGGAATTTACTTTTGAGGTTGAACGGTTGAGGGCGTCAATGGAGGGATCGGCGAGGGAAAAAAGGAAGGGGATTCGCCCTTAACTTCAAACACTCTAAAATCGTCGATATACGCCTGAGTGTCTTTCTCGATTACGATTGCGGCTGCGGCCGGTGTGCTGATCAGAAAGGTCGACTCATCAAATTCCGGTAGGCTGAACGAGCCCTTATGAACCGTCCAGTCCTCGGTGAGTTTAAGGGTGATTAGATTGGGGAATCCGTGCCATTTCGTGGCGCCCGTATCCGGATTCTGGCCCCAGACCCAGGCGCGAAAATGGAATTCACCTTTACCCTTCAGCGCGACTTCGTAAGCATACTTTTTCCGCGGAACGAATTTGCGACTGTAGCGGCTGTGCAGTCCGGCCTGTCCCTCGGTCAAGAACATCGAGGTGCCGGCATACGCGGCGGCACCGACGACCATCTTCCCTGCGGGTAGCTCGAAGCCGACCGGCTTGCGAAAGAGGGGGCCACGGTATTCGTAACCGATGTCCTTACCCTCAGCGAGTCGCTTCCGGCCCTCGGCCTTCATCCCATTCAAAATCGGTGACCATTCCCAGTCTTCGAATTGGTCGTTGAAGAGATATTCGCGCTCTGCATCGCTTGCTGCGATGGAAAGTGGGGCGATGTAGCAACAGAAGACGAAGAATTGGTGGGTGAGCGATGGCATGGTGGATGGGGTGGACGATTCCGATTGATAAGTTATTGCATCGCGAGATATGTCTCGTAGGCGATTTCAAGGCGGTCCATGTTTTTCTTAAATGCGTGGTAGCTGTGATACAGGACTTCGAAATTCTCGCGGGACGTTGCCGGATATTTCTTCGCCGTCCGGGCGACACGGCCTGCCTCGGACTTGACGACTGCGTGCAGCGCCAGCAGACGAGGACGGTCTGATACGTTCCCTTCGATTTTATCGAGGCGCTGGACTGTGCCCTCGGCGAATACCGCATCCCACCATGCCTCGTAGCTGCCCATCAACAGTCGACCAAATAGTTTTGGCTGGGCGTAAGCACCGTTGATATGCCGCCAGATGCCGTAGTAGGTTTCGTCATTCCGGCAAACGTTTAATCCCCAGATGTCGGCTCCCTTTACGCCGGGTGCGGGGCAGACGATCTCTGCTGTCCAGCGATCCTCCAGGACTGCGACGCGGACGGTGTGGTTGCCCTTGAATTGGTCCCGCATCGCTTTGTAATTTCCGGTGTACTGCCCTGCGGCATTGATTAGGATCTGCTCGTAATTGAGCCCCGTTGCGCCCTTGTCCACGAAAAGTTCCGCGCCATATAGGTTGGTGTAGTTGCTGAAGTCGCACGAGCCCTCGGCCGGTGGGCCGTGTTTGTCTAAGATCTCCTGAACGCCGCGCTTGAGACTCTCGATATCGTCCCAAAAGAACTCGATACCGAGATAGACGTTGTCATCTTTGTACACTGCACGGATGACGCTCTTGCGAGCGAGCCCCTTGCTGGCGTCGGCGACTGCTGAGAAGTCGCTCCGACCCTCTGTCGCTTGCCAGCAGGCGTCGTCGAGACGGCCATCGATCGTCGGGGCATCAGCAGCATGGCTGGCGCAGAGTAACTTGAGCGTTGCGGCGGCGGAGACATCGACCACTTTGTTTCGATGCGCGCATCCAATTGCAAGGACCAGCGCGGGGGTAAAAAGGAGAGTCTTAAGCATGTTTCTCATCGGACAATCTCAAACTTCGCTGTCGCAGTTTCTCCGGTGATCGCGTGTTCGACCGTGATGCGATAGTGTTCAGGCTTTGCCGAAAGGGCGATGGGTAGCGTGATCTCGAACTTAGCGCCACGTGTGATCTTGTTCTGTCGGAACCATTCCAATTCCTTGCCATCTGCCGAATGTACGCGCACATGCAAGGCATGGCTTACGTTTTTGCCGTTGCCCGTAAACGCGATCGCACCGGGCAGGACGAGGTCGTCGCCTGCACGCACTTGCTTTGCTGCCGTTAATGTGATCTTGCCGGGATTGGCCGGCAGAATCGCGAGGAACTGCGGGCGGAGATCGATCGTTAGCGCAACGCGGTCGCGGTGTCCTAGATAGGCGTGCTTGCGGATATCCCAAACATGCGACTTTTCTGTCAGCACCATGGTTGTCGCCTGTCGTGTTTCGTGTTGCCCGTCAGCGCAGCGCAGCAGGCCGACGAGTGTAGTCGCGCCATTGCGAAATACCGGCATTAACGTGTCACGCCGCGCCAGCCCCTTTTCGTCGAGCAGTTCGACGGGCGGTGTTTCCTTGGTGTATTCGACGAGCAGTTGCTCGACGGCGTCGGACCCGGTGTAGTCAGCCTTCTCGTGGCGACCAAGATAGCCGTTGATGATATTCGGCAGGTATGCGGCGTGCCCTTTGCCGTGCTTGACGATGTTGATCTTGTCGGTGACCGGAAAGAGATCTGCGAGTCGCGGTTTCTTAAGTGTTCGACCGTGTTCCGTCGCGACGCCGGGATGATTATCCGCGATGACCAGACCGCCCTGGTTCACGAACGCTCGAATCGCGTTAGCCTCGGCGATGGAGAGGCCTTTGCTATACGGCAAGATCAGGGTGCTGAAGCCGCGCTTTTCCAAATCGCCGGCCACCACATCCTGTGGTCCCACCATGGTTGGTCGCATACGAAGTGAATTCATCAGGGCGAGCGCGTCCGATGGCGCGCCGCCTGTTACGCTGATGTTATACAACCATGTCCCTGAAAACGCGTTTTCCTGAAAAGGATGGAGGCGCGAGATGTAATGATTATACGGCGACCAGAGGATAGCGACACGAGAACGATGGGGCTTGGCGGTGATAGCCAGCTTGCCGATGCCGCTTTGCAGGATGCGGACTTCATCCGCGATCTCCTCGAAGTAGGGTAGGGGATCCGACATGCACGGTGTCATGCACGATTCGCCGCCTAGCGATTCCACTAACAATCCTCGCTCCCAATCGAAGCCACGCATGCCGATAAACAGGCAGAGCCACGGCCACCGCTCGCGGGTGACTGCCGTATTGTGATCATAGTGCCAGCGCATCATGGACTGTGAGGCCAGCAGGAACGTGTCATCCTGCGAGAAAGATTGCAGTAGCTCGGCCATCATGGCGTGCCGCCACTCGCTGTTTCGTTCCTGCCCGATATACAACTTCGACGACGCCATGTGCTTGCGCATCCTGGAGAAATCGAAGTGGTCGTGACCCACGCGCCCTGTCCTTGCCTCCGGTACTACCGTGCGGATCATGTCGGTGTAATCCATGAAGAACTGCGTCCAAACATGTGAGCGCATGAAATATCGGAAATCGACCCAGCGCGGCATCTGGTCCTGTTCGACCGCCGCCTGCAACATGATACCGCATACTTCGTCCCATGACCGAAATGACGTGTTCCATTCTTTGTTCAGCGCAGAGAGGTCGTCATCAAACTGTTTTCGGCACCACGCCTGAAACGCCTTGGTGGTTACCGGCCCGAAACCGGATGCCTCCATACCGTCGAATTCGCCGATTAAATAGTTCTCGCCGGTTAGGACATACAGTGGTGATCCGAAGCGCGCCGATTCCTTGTATGAGGCCAAGCGAGTGTTTAGCCAATTCGCGTCGATGTGGCCCTGCTTATAAGGGAATTTCTTTGGGTCAATTGGCTTGCCTGTCCTGGCTATCTCGCGACACATAATACTGAGCGCGGCCAGATCTAGATCGTGCTGTTTCTTACGCTTGTCGCGTTTTGCGTCGGCGGGCGTCCAGTGTTCACCCATATGTTCCGCGTAGCTGACGCTCATGAGGTGGGCTCGCTCGTTGACTTCGTATTGCTTGATGTTGTTGTAGATGAGATGGGTAAACGTCGAGTTGATACCGTATTCGCGCATTACCTTACCCCAGAGCAGCCCCTTCCAATCATTTACCGCCGGGCTGGGCGCGAAAATGAGCATCATCATATAATCGTCGAACGTCCAGTCCGGCAGCCCAATCCAGGTCCGTTTTGTGTCGATCTCGCCCTCAGTATCCGTGATCGTCGCCTCGATATCCCACAGGCGTGTGAGCGGATTGTGAACAGGAAATTCAAAAGTGGCGTGTCGCCGGTCGTCCGCCATCGCGATCTTCGCATTCGCCACGGTTCTTCCCCACGTGTCGACCGCAATGACAGTTGCTTTCTCTTCGTCGACGAGCGGCTGCGCGAACCGGATTTTCCCGGAAACTGTCTCGCCCGACGCATACGCGTCCTTTGTCGTTGTTACCGCTGAAATCGATTGCGGATCCTCGATGCGAAATGCAACAGACGCGAAATCGATGATGCTTCTCTGCTTGTTGATCGCGCGGGCATCGAAGAAATATGTTCCGCGCGGAAGTTTTGGCAGGATCATGGAAGCTGAGCCGTCGCCTCCTTCTTTGGATTTCGTATGGATGACGCGGCCCGTCGTGTCGCGGATCTGCAGTTCGAAAGAAAAATCGCCGAGTTTGATGTTCTTTATAGCAACAACGGCGACGTTGTCCTTTGTTCCCAAATACTTCCTCTCAGCGACAACCGCTGGCGTCTTGTTCTCAAAGCCCAACCGATTCCGTTTCTCGTCCGTCGGTGCCGTTAGTTCAGTTTTTCGCGCCGTGATCGTTGCCGATAGGGACGCTTCCGGTTCCTGATCTGCGGACCAGAGGAGGGCGCGGCTGAGCAGCGCGTAGGAGAAGTCGTAGTTGGAAGGGAATTCTTCGCCTACCCCTTTGATCGACTGCGGGTGCCCAAGGTAAGGACTTAGGCTGTTGTTTTTTCGGTAGGCGATCGCTTCGTCGAAGTAGTCGAGCCCGACGATTCGACCTTTACCGTGGTTTGTTGCGGTGATGCACAGCGGGGTCTGCATCCAACTAGCGCGGCTAACATTGGGTATGGGCTTATAGTCCAAGTGCTTCGTCACGAGGTGAAATGGCAGCGAGTCCATTGGCAGACCGCGCGTGATGGCGGTGGCCGCACCGTTGATGGTGTTCGTTTCGAACAGCCCCAGAAATTTCTGGTCAATGTCAGTGAGTTTAACTCGCGAATGAATGCCGGGCTTCAAGCGGTTCGGTGTGACATAAACCAACCCTGTCCCGCGTTCCACGTGTTTTAGGATAAGATCCTGAGCATACTCGGGGATTGCCGGCCACGAGATCTTCGCGATAACAATCGCGTCGTATTCGCGCTCCAAGTCCAGCCGCTCCTTCGTCAGGTCGGTCAGGACCTTAACCGCTTCGCCCTCCTTCAGCGGCGTCGCGATCGCGCCTTGGAAATCGCCTTCCTCCCACGTCGCATAACCCGCGTTCATGATCACGGTATACGTCATGTCGAGACGCTGGGCCGCTTCGACGACTTCACGTGAGTTGAAGTAGGGGATAATGAAGAGAACCTTGAGCGGGCCGGCGGCGCGCGGCTTGGCCCATTTGACGTGTTCCGTCTCAAGCGTACCTGGGAGGCGGTCGTAGGGCTGATTTGGGTCGCCAATCGGTGGGGTGGCGAAGGCAAGCGAAGAAATCAACGACGTGAAAATACAAAGCAGATTGCTCGGGATTTTCTTTTGAGGTTGAATGGTTGAGGGCGTCATTGGAGGGGGGGAAGAGGGGGGTGACATCGGTTTTCCAGAAAGGAAGGAGCAACGCAGCTAATCCTTCTTCTTTTCTTTGGGGAAGGAAATCTTTCCGTCGTAATCAATGGCGATCATCTTCATTTCCATTCCCTTGAGCCGTTTCATTTTTTCTTCCCTAGTTTTGGCGGTTTTCAAGCTTGATGGGATCTTGGTGGCCATAAGCCCCCCAATCATCAGAACCCCATCCGCCTTTGATCATGACCGTCAAAAAAATCTCGTCGTTTTGCTTCCAGACGAATCTTTTCTCGACCGCCTCGAGGGCACTCTTCAGAATGTCTATTTGCTTGGGTATGGCGGAATAAAACTGATCAGGATCAGGATACTTCTCAAGCAACTTCACACCCACGATCTTCGGTTTGGAGAGCTTTTTGAAGAACGCGACTTTCTTGCGATCTAAGCTGACATCAGTAGCGTAGAGAGGCAGGAGCGCACAGGCAAAGAGCGCAAGAAGGGCTTGGAGTATTTTCACGATACCTCAGCCTTACCAAATGTTCGGAGGCAGGGGAAGCAATCACGGATTCACGCCACCGAAGCTAGGCTTCACTCCCGCCCCACCCGGAAGTGGCGTTTCGGCAAGGTCTGGATCATGGCGACCTGGGGTAGCGGACTGCGAAGACTGAATCGGATGAAGGCGGCATGTATGAACTCGAGGCAGATGTTGCCATTGACGAAACAGGAAGTTTCATGAGAGCAAACTAATCCTTGGCATGGCGGGAAGCAGGACTACGATTCTTACTGATGAATTTCCGTCTTGAAACGCCCTGTGAATGCAGTCCAGCGAAGACGTCGGTATTATCACAACCTCCGACGAGCGATTCACACTCGTAAGTCGAAACTAACAAGAAACAAGAAATTGAAGACCACGCCGTGGGATTCCCTGTAAAACCGACACCAACGCTGAAGATGAAAAATCGAATTTTTTTCCTGACCACCGCTGCACTGTGCCTTTGTGGCACCCATTTCGCCTCGGCTCAATGGGTTGCTTACAACGACTGTGCCGACATCACTCCTGAGGTGAGTCTGGAGAATATTACCTCATTCGGTTTGGGGAGGGGATATGCGGGCGATGGGGAAGTGGGGAACTTGTTAAATCTCGAAACCGGTGAAGGCACTGGTGTTGAGGTCGAATTTACGGAAACCGTCTCCGCTGGAAATACCGTCAACTGGGCCGGCGATGTGGCCGAAGTGGACGAAGACTCTGACGCTGCCAAAACCTTCGGTGGCATTGCTGATATCACGGGCAACATGAGTTACAATGATTCTCCGGGCTGGCATGTCGATCTTACGATCACCGGTCTTGATCCAGGGCGGGCCTACACGTTCGAAGGGAGCGCGAATCGTGGGGGCGGCGCATCCTATGCGGATCGCGTTACCAATTGGAGCATTCTCGGCGCAGATGGTGCTGTTTATGCAAGCACGCAAGGAGCGCACAAAGTGAACGATACGTCAGTCGAGTTCAGTACTGGAGAGAACACGGTGGGTTATGTGGCACGCTGGACGGGAATCAAGGCAGGGGAGAATGGAACGATCGTGATTCGCACGACGCACGGAGTGGGGGTGGCTGCGGGCGGCATGGTCGGTGCTCACGCCTACAAAGGGTATGCGGGAGGAATTTTTGCGGTGCGCGAGGAACCCGCTGCGGGCGGCTTCAACTGGAGAGCATTCAATGACAGTGTCATCGCGAATTCTGCAAGCGTCAGTGGAAACGCCACGGACTTCGGGCTTGGCCGCGGCTTCGCTGGCGCTGGCGAAAGTGGTGAACTACTCAACATTGAAACCGGAGACGAAACCGGCGTGAACGTGTCCTTTGTCGAAACTTTTTCCGAAGGGAACACCATCAATACTGCGCGTGACGCTGCCGAGTTTGATCCTGAAACGGATGCGGGAAAAATATTTGAAGGTCTCGTCGACCTGGCAGGCAACATGAGCTACAACGACGCCCCTGGCTGGTCTCTTGATCTTGAGATTACCGGTCTCGATCCGGAAAAAACCTACACCTTCGTTGGCTCTGCCAACCGTGCGGGCGGCGCATCCTATGCAGACCGTGTTACCAACTGGAGCATTCGCGATGCGGAAGCGTTTGTCTACACCAGCTCCGCCGGGGCGCACAAAGTGAACGAATCTTCTGTGGAGTTCAGCACAGGTGATAACAATGCCGGATATGTGGCGCAGTGGACTGACATTGCGCCAGGCGCTGACGGAAAAATCATCATTCGCACCAGTCACGGTGTGGGCGAGGCCAATGGTGGTATCCCGGGAGCCCATGCCTACAAGGGATATGGCGGGGGTATTTTCATGTTTGCCGAACAGTCAGGCGCGTCCGTCACTCCTGTGGACAGCGTCAACTTTTTCCGACTCGCTCCTGCCTTGGATTTGGAAGGAGTGCACCCGAATGCCCCGATCGAAGTGGTGCTGGAGCACCGTACTGCAGCCGTCGATCCTACGACCATTGTCTTGACCGTGAATGGTCTGCAGGTGACGCCGGAAGTGACGACTGGGGAAAACGAGACGAGTATCCGCTTTGTTCCAGGAACCATGCCAGCAGCTGGGGCGAAGGTAACAGCGAAGCTCACCTTCGCCGATGCCTCAGAGTCAGTGCAAACCTATTCGCAGGAGTGGTCATTCACGATTCTCGACTACACGGACGCGTCATACTATGCCGCAATTCCGGGAGCGCTGGCCTTGCCGGCGGGCACTTCGACTCAGCGTGGTTTTGCGATTCGGGTCGCAGCGCCATCCTTTGACGACGATTTCTTCATAGGGACACCCGATGATGTCGACGCACTGTGGAGTGAAGATTTCGACAACCAGGCAGACTTGAGCACTGCCAACAACCTCGGGTTCTTCATCGAATCCGGCACCATCAACTACCAAACCGATCTGGAACCGCGCGGCAACAAGGCGGGTGAAACGGCATTTCCAGGAATCGAAAA
>Ga0307999_1000435_pt1 | contig 11798 bp, 10 predicted proteins | sample Neamet1_FD_203158 | JGI IMG/M metagenome (GOLD analysis project Ga0307999, IMG submission 203158) | Marine microbial communities from water near the shore, Antarctic Ocean - #1 | ecosystem: Environmental > Aquatic > Marine > Unclassified | place: Southern Ocean | collected 2014-06-04 | reverse complement strand
ACCATAAACTATTTGTACATTGTTATCATATTTGCTTTTTTAGTGATTTGGACTACTAAGATGATTAAGCATAGAAAAGATGGAGAGGAGCACGCTTCATCATAAATCAAAGCCAATATCCTTACGAAAATACTTCCCTTTAAAATCTATTTTTTCTGCACTATCAAATGATTTTTCAAGTGCATCATTTATATTTTCTCCAAATGAAGTTAAGGCAATAACTCTCCCACCATTTGTTTTGACCGCATCCCCTTCTTGTTTTGTTCCTGCATGGAATACAATACTATTACTTACTTTTTCAATTCCTGTAATTTCTTTTCCTTTTTCATAAGTTTCAGGATAACCACCTGAAACTAACATTACTGTTGTCGCAACGTCTTCAGTTATTTCTAAGTCTTTTTCACTAAAGGTCCCATCTGAAATTCCCTTTAAAAGGTTTAGTAAGTCTGATTTTATTCTAGGAACAACAACCTCTGTTTCAGGGTCCCCCATTCGCACATTATATTCAATTACTTTCGGCTCTCCCTTTACATTTATGAGTCCAATAAAAATAAACCCATTGTATTCAATATTATCTTTCTTTAACCCTTCTACTGTTGGTTTAATAATTTCTCTTTCCACTTTTTCAATATAGAATCTATCAGCAAATGGTACGGGTGAAATAGCGCCCATTCCTCCAGTATTTAATCCAGTATTTCCTTCACCGATGCGTTTATAATCTTTTGCAGACGGAAGAATTTTATACGAATCACCATCTGTTAAAACGAATACCGAAAGTTCAATTCCATTTAAGAATTCCTCAATAACTACTGTTGATGATGCAGTTCCAAATTTTTCATCTACCACCATTGCTTTCAACTCGTTTTTTGCTTCTTGCAAGTCGTTCAGGATTAGTACTCCTTTGCCTGCAGCAAGACCATCTGCTTTTAAAACATAAGGTGCTTCAAGGCTTTCTAAGAAAGTATACCCTTCTGCTAAATTATATTTGGTAAAAGCTTGATATTTTGCAGAAGGGATATTATGTCTAAACATAAATTCTTTTGCGAACTGCTTACTCCCTTCTAGTTGCGCTCCTTCTTTTGAGGGGCCGATTAAAGAGACACTTTTTAACTGTTCATCTTCTTTAAAAAAATTATAGATGCCATTTACTAATGGATCTTCAGGCCCTACTAAAACTAGCTCAATATTTTCAGTAAGTACGAATTCCTTTATTCTTTCAAAATTATTTACCTCAATATTAATATTGGTTCCCACTTCAGCTGTACCTGCATTTCCTGGTGCAATAAATAATTGATTACATGAACTGCTTTTTGCAATTTTCCATGCAAATGCATGTTCTCTCCCTCCACTTCCTAGTATTAATACATTCATTCTATAATTTTATTCGCTATCCATAGCTATTAGTATTTCCTCAGTTAATTCCATATTATGAAATACTTGTTGGACATCATCATTTTCTTCTAATAAATCCAATAACTTTAATACTTTTTCTGATTGTTCTGCACTTATAGTCTTAAAATTATTTGGAATTCTTTGAAGTTCAGAATTTATGATTTCAACACCAATTTCCTCTAATTTCATTTGCATATTGTTGAAATCAGAATACTCACAATAAATCGTTATAGCTTCCTCATCAACTTCTAATTCTTCCAAACCTCCATCTATAAGCTCCATTTCTAATTCCTCTACATCCATGTTTATATTCTCAGGGTCTAGTGTAAAAACACCTTTCCTGTCAAATATAAATTCCAATGAACCATTTGTTCCCATCGCCCCATCACACTTGCTAAAGCAAGAACGAACATCAGCTACTGTCCGGTTGTTATTATTACTTGCGCAATCAACAAAAATAGCAACACCATGTACAGCATATCCTTCAAGTGACATTTCCTCATAATTAGCAGTATCTTTGCTGCTAGCTTTTTTGATAGCACGCAATACATTATCTTTTGGCATATTTGCTGCCTTGGCATTTTGCATTATTTGTCTTAGCCTAGAATTTGTATCAGGATCAGCCCCTCCATCTTTTACAGCCATAACAATATCCTTGCCTATCCTAGTAAAAGTTTTGGCCATTTTCGACCATCTTTTCATTTTTCTAGCTTTCCTGAACTCAAATGCTCTTCCCATAATTTATTGTTTAATCATCAAGTTTTAAAACAGCCATAAAAGCATTTTGTGGAATTTCAACATTACCTACTTGACGCATTCTTTTCTTTCCTTTTTTCTGTTTTTCTAACAGTTTTCTTTTTCTTGAAATATCCCCACCATAACATTTTGCTGTTACATCTTTTCTTAGTGCTTTTACTGTTTCTCTAGCTATAATCTTAGAGCCAATTGCTGACTGAATTGCTATATCAAATTGTTGTCTTGGGATTAGTTCTTTTAGTTTAGCACATAATTTTTTTCCTAAAGCATAAGAATTATCTTTATGTACTAGAGCTGAAAGGGCGTCAACAGGATCGCCATTTAACAGAATATCAAGTTTTGCTAATACGGAAGAACGGTATTCAATAGGGTAATAATCAAATGAAGCATATCCTTTGGAAACAGATTTTAACTTATCGTAAAAATCAAATACTATTTCTCCCAATGGTATTTCAAAACTAAGTTCAACCCTGTCTGTTGTTAAATAAACTTGGTTGGTTAATTCTCCTCTTTTTGCAATACAGAGCGTCATTACTGGACCAATAAAATCAGCTTTTGTAATAATTTGTGCTCGTATATAAGGCTCCTCTACACTTTCTAAAATACTTGGATCTGGGTAGTCGGAAGGATTATGGATTTCTAGTTTTTTACCAGCCCTAGTGTAAGCGAAATAGGATACATTTGGAACGGTAGTAATTACGGTCATATTAAATTCCCGTTCTAATCTTTCTTGAACAATTTCCATATGTAGCATTCCTAAGAACCCACATCTAAACCCAAAACCTAGTGCAACTGATGATTCAGGGGCATAAGTTAATGAGGCATCATTCAATTGTAATTTATCCATTGAATTTCTTAATTCCTCAAAATCCTCAGTATCAACAGGATAAATTCCTGCAAATACCATGGGTTTTACTTCTTCAAATCCTTTTACGGCCTCAGCTGCAGGGTTTTCGGCAGTTGTAATTGTATCTCCTACTTTTACTTCTTTTGCATTTTTTATTCCAGAGATAATATACCCCACTTCACCTGCTTGCATTGACTTTTTTGGGAATTGTTTAAGTCTTAAAGCTCCAATTTCATCTGCATGATATTCCATGTCAGTTGCCATAAATTTGACTTTTTGCCCTTTCTTTATTTCACCATTAATGATTTTAAAATAAGCTTCAATACCTCTAAAAGTATTATAAACAGAATCAAAAATCATAGCCTGTAAAGGAGCATTTATATCTCCTTTAGGCTGAGGTACTCTATCTACAATGGCGGCTAATATTTCCTCAATTCCAACTCCAGTTTTAGCACTGGCAGGAATAATATCTTTATCCCCACAGCCAATTAAATCAATAATTTGATCTTTAACCACTTCTGGGTCAGCTGATGGTAAATCAATTTTATTTAACACAGGAATAATCTCTAAATCATGCTCTAAAGCTAAATAAAGATTGGAAATAGTTTGTGCTTGGATACCTTGTGCGGCATCAACAATTAATAAGGCGCCTTCACAAGCAGCAATGGAACGAGAAACTTCATATGAAAAGTCAACATGTCCCGGAGTATCAATTAAATTAAGAATATAATCTTCACCTTTGTAGGTGTACTCCATTTGTATCGCGTGACTTTTAATTGTAATTCCTCTTTCTTTTTCAAGGTCCATACTGTCCAGTAATTGTGCCTCAGCTTCCCTTTCAGTAACAGCTCCAGTAAATTCTAAAAGTCGATCGGCCAAAGTTGATTTGCCATGGTCAATATGTGCAATAATGCAAAAATTTCTAATTTTCTTCATAAAGAGCGAAAATACATCTTTTCCCTCAAATACAAGCACGTATTTTTAATCAGATATTATAGTATATTTGTAAATCAAAAAGTAAAATAATGAATAAAGTTAGAATCAGTAGAAGAAGGCATTTCCTCAAGGCAATTACTTGGAATTTGTTAGCTATGACAACAACTTTTTTTATTTTGTCAACCTTACCACCCTATTTCGGATTTGAACCTCTTGATAAAAGTTCAGTGGGTTGGTTAGTTGCTCTTGATAGAGTTGCAAAATTGATATTTTATTATTTTCATGAAAGAACTTGGTTTGCCTCAAATTGGGGAATTATTAAGCCTAAAATTTAATTAGGCTTATCTTTAGTTTTTATTGTATAGTGAAAATTTTGGATATTATCTTTTAATAATTCCGCTTCTATTTCTTCATCAATTTCCCACTGATATTTTTTTGGTTTTGGACCTTCATTTCTGTAAAAGATAGCTACTAAAACCCCAGCTATAAAACCAGATAAATGTCCTTCCCAAGAAATGGGCTCTTTTGTTGGTAACAATCCCCAAATCATAGAGCCGTAGAGGAAAATAATCAACATAGAAACAGCTGTTAATCTCGGGTTTTTACGTATGATTCCACTCACTAATAAAAATGAGGCTAAAGCATAAATAATTCCACTAGCCCCTATGTGAAATGAAGGGCGGCCAATAACCCAAAGCCAGAATCCTGCAATAAAATAAAGCCAAACAAAAAGTTGTGTTGCAATTTTACGATAAATAGCAAATAATATTCCGCCAAGAATAAGAATTGGATAGCTATTGTTTATAAGGTGAGTAAAATCTTTGTGGATAAAGGGAGAAAATAATATACCTTTTAAGCCATCAATTGTTTGAGGAAAAACACCGTAACGAACAAAGCTGAATTGGAAATTCACTTCTATAATTTTTACTAACCACATCATCAGTAAAAAAAGACAGGGAATAAATAATGTAGAAATAATTTTCTTTTTTTCTATTGCATTCATACGCTTAAAATTAATGCAATAAAAGTAATAAATTACAAATTGATTCAACTATAAAATTGTATTTTTGAGAATATGAAAGCTGAAAAAAAACTCTTCCTTTTAGATGCATTTGCCTTAATTTATAGAGCTTATTTTGCATTTGCTAAAAACCCAAGAATAAATTCTAAAGGGCTTGATACCTCTGCTGTTTTTGGATTTGTAAACACCTTAAATGAAGTTATTAAAAAGGAGAGTCCAACGCATATAGCAGTCGTTTTTGATACTAAAAAACCAACAGAACGGCATATTGAATTCCCTGATTACAAGGCGCATAGAGAAGCAATGCCTGATGGCTTACGTGATGCCCTTCCATATATTGATGCATTACTTGATGCCTACAATATTCCTAAGTTATTTGTAGATGGTTTTGAGGCAGATGATGTAATTGGTACATTGGCAAAAAAAGCTGAGCAAGAGGGGTTCAAGACTTATATGATGACTTCCGATAAAGATTTTGCTCAGTTGGTTTCAGATAATATATTTATGTATAGACCAGGTAATAAATGGCAGCCCACCACTATTTGGGGTATTGCAGAAGTATTGGAAAAGTTTGATATTCAAAGGGTTGATCAGGTGATTGATTACTTAGGAATGATGGGAGATTCAGCTGATAATATACCTGGGATTCCTGGAATAGGGAAAAAGTCGGCACAGAAATTTATTAAACAATACGACTCAATGGAGGGGCTTTTCGCCAATTCTGATGATTTAAAAGGAAAAATGAAAGAGAATGTGGAAGCCTCAGAAAAAATAGGACTACTTTGTAAAAAGTTAGTTACCATTATTACGGATGTTCCTATTCATTTTGATGCTGAGGATATGCTTCTAGTTCCTAAAGACGAGCAAAAAATTAAAGATTTATTTGAAGAATTAGAATTCAGAAATTTGTTACAAAGAATATTAGGGGCTTCTTCAACTCAAAAGCAATTTGAAGAGACTTCAACCTTGAATTCAGAAATAAAAGTAAATCCGAGCAGTCAGTTTGATTTGTTTGCTGAGCAGGTAGAGGTTGTTGAAAAAGAAAATTTATCACTTAATTACGAATTAATTACTGAGGAAAATAAATTGTTTGATTTGGTAAATACTATTAACAAATTAGGCAGATTTGCTTTTCAATTGATTACAGATACTAACGATGCTTTAACTACTAAGATAGTTGGGATTGGTCTTGTTTGTAATGAAGGTGAAGGGTTTTATATTCCTTTTTCATCAAAAAATTTAGCGATATTCAAAATCGTTTTTAAAAATAAAAATATTGAAAAGATAGGATTTGATTTAAAGTTTGCAATAAAAGTACTTTCCAATAAGGGGGTGGCAATTGCTGGTAATTTGTTTGATGTTGAAGTTGCACATTATTTACTTCACCCTGATATGCGACATGGCCTTGATTTGGTTGCTGAAAATTACTTACAGAAAAGGATAATTGATGAAGTGGATTTAATAGGAAAAGGAAAAAATAAATTATTTTTTTCTGATTTAGAACCAACCAATATTGTTGGTTTTGCATCTGAAAGAGCTAGTATTATTTTTCATTTAGCTGATATTTTAAAACAAGAAATGCAAGAGGTTGGGGTGCTAAATTTATTTGAAAATATAGAAATGCCCTTGAGTGTCGTACTAGCAAAAATAGAGAATGAAGGAATTGCTCTGGATGTCGATATGTTAGTGAAGTATAGTAAGGAGCTTACTGAAGAATTAGTAACGCAGACTAACTTAATATATGAGTTAGCAGAGCAGGAATTTAATATTGCCTCACCAAAACAGTTGGGCGAAATTTTATTTGAAAAAATGGTGCTTACTAAAAAACCTAAAAAAACAAAATCTGGACAGTATTCTACATCAGAAGAAACTTTGATTAAACTAAAAGATGAGCACCCTATTATTGATGCAATTTTATCATTTAGAGCCACCAAAAAATTGGTCTCCACATATGTTGACGCCTTACCTTTATTAGTGAATAAGGATACGAATAGAATACATACTACTTTTAAACAGTCTGTTGCTGCAACAGGCCGTTTGTCGTCTGTAAATCCTAATTTGCAGAATATTCCAATACGAACCAAGAGAGGAATGAAAGTGCGTGAAGCTTTTATTCCTAGAGATAAAAATTATATTTTAATGGCAGCTGATTATTCTCAGATTGAATTGAGAATTATGGCGTCTTTAAGTATGGATCAGGGGATGCTTACTGCTTTTAATAATGGCATAGATATTCATTCTGCTACGGCAGCTAAGGTATATAAAGTACCTGTGGAAGAAGTGGATAGAACTATGCGTTCAAATGCCAAGTCCGTTAATTTTGGTATTATTTATGGAATTTCTGCTTTTGGATTATCACAAAATATAGGTGTTTCTCGAACAGAAGCTAAAGAGATCATTGACAATTATTTTGAAGAATTTCCTAAGGTAAAGGAGTACATGGACTGGTCAATTGCGCAAGCTAGGGAAAAGGAATATGTGGAAACTGTAATGGGTAGAAGAAGATATTTAAGAGAGATTAACTCTAGGAATGCAGTAATGCGCTTAGGGGCAGAACGCAATGCAATTAATGCTCCTATACAAGGTTCGGCGGCTGATATTGTAAAGAAAGCAATGATTGATGTGCAAACAGAAATGGAAAATAGAGGAATGAAATCAAAAATGTTATTGCAAGTACATGATGAATTGGTTTTTGATATGCACATAGATGAATCAGAAGACTTAAAAGTCTTAGTAAAAGAGAAGATGGAGCAAGCAGTAACCTTAAAAGTCCCTTTAACGGTAGATATTGGTGAAGGAGTAAATTGGCTTGAAGCTCATTAAACTACTCAGCTTTCTTTTTAATAAATAGCAAGTACAATACAACAAGTGCAATAACTCCAATAAAAGAAGGGCCTGCATTCTGGATGTTCCCAACAGGATCCCATCCCAATATCTTTTCTCCTAAAAGTAGTTGAATAACTACTCCTAAACATAAAAAGGTGAGTGCGGTTGCAGTAAAGTCGACTATAGTTTGATTTATTTTAGTAAATAATTTTTTCATCTTATTGTTTTGATGTGGTCAAATATAGGTTTTTAAAGTAAAATAGCCCTACAGTTAAGCAGGGCTATTTTATTATACATCTAATTATTCTTACTTAGCTGTTAAAAGTGAAAATAAAACACATAATCCAACTAACCCTGCAAATCCTGCACCACCAAGTCCGTTAATTACTGCCATCACATTATCAATAACAGTCATACCAAACATTGAGCCTCCTCCGAAAAGGATTTCTACTGCTATACCAAGACCTAAAACTGTCATGATTAAACCTGTTAAGCCTTTAAAAAAGCCATTGAAATACTTAAATACATTGTCCATAATTTAAAATAATTTAATTAATACTGATGCCAAACTTAGAACATAATTGATTTGTTTTGAGTGTTTTACTAATTCTTCTTTTAGAATCGTCTTTTTAGGTAACTTGTATTTTTAATAATTAATTTTAGTTTTAATGTGTTGATATATAATTATTTAGGTTGTTTTTAGATGAGTATTAGTTTTTTGAGTGACTATGGTTTTAAACATAAGCTTGTTAAGAATTAGAATTACATATAAATTACTGAAAATCAAAGTATAAAGTATTAAATAACAATAAAAATAGAAGAAATGGGCTATTTTAAATTAACATCACGAATTGAGAGTATATTCTTGGAGAATTTGTTAGAATTTTGTATTATATGATAGAGCTTTTTAGCAGCAATAATGGTTGTTTCTAGCTCATTTTTGGAATGATATGCGGTAAATTTGCTTAATAATGGGAATAAATGCTCCTCAGCCCCCCGAATAGTTTTTTGCATATCAGTATCAACTATACCTGGGTGAACGGAGAATACTCTTAAGTTTTTATGATTTTCTTCAGAAATAACCTGGCAAAGCATGTCTAGCGCTGCTTTAGTTGCACAGTAGGTACTCCAAGAAGGAATAGGGCTTTTAGCTGCCCCGGATCCTATATTAATAAGAAGTTTCTCTTTATCTGAATAAGAAGTAATGAACTTCCTAGATAGTATAGTAGGGCTTACTAGATTCAGGTTATACTCATTTAGTATATCGCTAATTTCTTTTTTATCAAAAGGAACAATGGTTCCAATTGTAGCTGCATTATTTATGAGAATTACATTATTCGAGTTAATAATTGGTAAAGTTAAATCTTTAACTTGAGTTAGGTCGCTTAGGTCAATTGTTGTAAAGTTAAAATTAGGATGTTTAATTTTATTCGTTCGGGAATATCCAAAAACGAGATAACCTTCTTTTAATAATAGTTCAGCTGTAGCCTCACCAATACCGCCCCCCGTACCAGTTATGAGTGCAACCTTCTGAAGTTGACTATCATCTTTAGTGTTGTTTCCGAATCTCAAACTTTTTATATAAGTTTTATTTATCTTACAAATGTATTAAATATTGCAGTAATTAATTTTACTTTTGCTAAAAATAACCTCCTTGAATAAGATTGTCTTAGCCCATATTTCTCTTTTTTTTGCGAACTTGATTTATGCTATTAATTACACTTTTGCAAAAGATGTAATGCCTGATTTCATTCTGCCATCAGGCTTTATACTATTGAGAGTAATTGGAGCTGTCATTTTGTTTTCGTTAATATACTTTTTGTTTGTAAAGGAAAGGGTGGATAAAAAAGATATCATTAGTTTAGCAATATGTGGAATTTTTGGTGTGGCCATTAATCAGTTATTTTTTTTTGAAGGTTTAAACCTAACCACTCCAATTAATGCTGCAATTATTATGACTTCTAACCCCGTGCTAGTAATAATAATGTCAGCTGTTATTTTGCATGAAAAACTCGACATCAGAAAAGGAATTGGGATAGCATTAGGTTTAATAGGGGCTTCCGCATTAATATTAAATGGAGGTAGTTTGAGTGGTAATACTGATTTTTTGTTAGGCAATACCTTTATATTCATTAATGCAGTAAGTTATGGTTTATACCTGGTATTGGTGAAGCCTTTGATGCTAAAATACCATCCGATTACCGTTATGTTTTATGTATTTGGTTTTGGCTTTTTGTATGTATTGCCTTTTGGGTATAGTGAATTATTGGCCGTAGAATGGACTAGTTTTTCTCCTAAAATAATGTGGGAAGTTGCCTTTGTAGTAGTGTGTACTACAGTTATTGCTTACTTGCTAAATTCTTCTGCTTTAAAACAACTTAACCCTTCAACCGTAAGTATTTATATTTACACTCAACCTGTACTGGCTACTCTTTTTGCGATATTTAGGAATGCTGACACCTTAGATGAAATGAAAATTATTTCGGCAAGTATTATTTTTGTTGGGGTGTATTTAGTAAGTATTCGTTCCTTAAAAGTTTAGTTTTTTTTGTCTCTAAAATAGTTATTAACAAATTATTAACAATATGATAATTTCTTTGTAAGTTTGCAATTAATATAAATTCGTATTTATGAAAAACTTATTATTAACATTGTTTTGCCTACCTGCATTTGTCTTAGCACAACAAACATACGTTCCTGATGATAATTTTGAACAAGCTCTTATTGATTTAAATATTGATTCTATTCTAAATGATTCTGTTACTACTTCTAATATCAATAACTTAACTAGTTTAGATGTTAGCAACAAATTTATACAAAATCTAGTTGGGATAGAAGATTTTACTGATTTAGAAATTCTTAAGTGTCAAGGAAATTTACTCACTTATTTTTTAGATTTATCTCAGAATACTGCTTTAAATATTTTAGATGTTAGTGATAATTCTCTTGACTATATTAATTTATCTCAGAATAGTAATCTTTCTTCACTTGATTGTCAAAATAATTTTCTTTCTTCTTTAAGTCTTATTAATAATTCTGCAATTTTAATCTTAAATTGCTCAAACAACCAGCTAGCAAGTTTAGATATTCGTAATGGCAGTAACACTAATTTTTACTCATTTAATTGTACAAATAATCCTTCTCTTTATTGTATTGATGTAGATAATGTAGCTGATTCTGATATTAAATGGACCGTAGCTAATGGGAGTATAGATCCTACAATGTCATTTAGTACTAATTGTGCTACGGCGTTTGGATGCACTGATGCCATAGCTTGTAATTACAATTCAATAGCGACCATTGATGATGGTTCATGCGCTTATTCTTCAACAAGTGCATCTGCGTTAACAGTATGTGATTTTGGCGAGTGGAATGGCCAGACTTATACTGCATCTGGAACATATACTTATTCAAGTACTAATGCTAATGGTTGTGATTCTATAGCGACATTAAATCTTACTATTAATCCATCTACTACATCATCAACTGATGTTACAGAGTGTGATACTTACTTTTGGAATGGACAGATTTATATTGAGTCAGGTGTTTACACTTTTGGATCAACAAACTCTAATGGTTGTGATAGCACAGCGACATTAAATCTTACTATTAATCCATCTACTACATCATCAACTGATGTTACAGAGTGTAATTCTTATGCTTGGAATGGGCAGACTTATATTGTTTCAGGTATTTACACTTATGCAAGTACTAATTCCGAAGGTTGTGATAGTACAGCTACACTTGATTTAACAATATATTATAATAATACTTCAAGCACTACAATAGTTGCTTGTGATTCTTATGATTGGAATGGTATAACTTATATTACACCAGGAACGGGGACATATACTTTTGCAACTACTAATGCTAATGGATGTGATTCTGTAGCGACATTAAACCTAACTATTAACAGCACTTCTTCAAGTGCTGAAGACAGAATAGAATGTGATTCTTATGAATGGAATGGGACTACTTATGTTGCAACTGGTATCTATACCTATATCACTCCAAATGCTT
>Ga0307999_1000434_pt1 | contig 11841 bp, 10 predicted proteins | sample Neamet1_FD_203158 | JGI IMG/M metagenome (GOLD analysis project Ga0307999, IMG submission 203158) | Marine microbial communities from water near the shore, Antarctic Ocean - #1 | ecosystem: Environmental > Aquatic > Marine > Unclassified | place: Southern Ocean | collected 2014-06-04 | reverse complement strand
CAACGATCGCTTGGGGCTTATGCGGCTTGATTTGAAGGATTTCATCCGCAGGGACGAGGTGATCCTACGTGCCTTTATGCGAAATAAAATTCCGGTCGCGATTCTCTATGGTGGCGGCTACAACCGTCAGCAGGAATACACGGCGAAGATTCATCGGAACACGGTCGCGACGGCAGTTAAGATTTCGAAGGAGATTCTAAGGTAGATCATTTTTGTGATGAGTTCGTTCGCGATTGCTGGAGCAGGGGCCTTGGGGTGTTATTATGGGGCCCGCTTGGCGGAGGCTGGAAACGAGGTGCGTTTTTTGCTGCGTTCGAATTATGAAGTGGTAAGGGAAAAGGGGCTGAAGGTGGAAAGCATCCATGGGGATATCCTTTTGCCGGAGGTTACCTGTGCCAGGACTCCCGAGGAGATCGGGAAGGTGGACGTGGTGATGGTATCGTGGAAGACGACGGCCAATGAGAATTATGAAAAAGTGATCGGGCCGATGCTGCATGAGAACTCGCTTGTTCTCACGATGCAGAATGGCTTGGGGAATACCGAGCGCTTGAGCGAAATTTTTGGAGCGGAGCGTGTGATGGGAGCCTTATGCTTTGTCTGTATCAATCGGCTGGAGGCGGGGTTGATTCGTCACAGTGGAGGCGGGCCGATTGAGATGGGCGGTGCCTTGCGGGGGGTGACTCCGGAGCTGGAGGAGTTGGCGGCGATTTTTGAAAAGGCGAAGGTGAAGTGTCTGGTTTCGCCTAATTTGGGAGAGTCGCAGTGGCGCAAGTTGGTTTGGAATATTCCTTTTAACGGGCTTTGTATCACGGAGGGCGGAATTGATACGGAGGCTTTGCTCGCGCTGCCGGATGGGGAGGAAAAAGTGAGGGCTTTGATGACCGAGGTGATCGCGGGGGCTCGGGCTCTTGGGTTTAAGATCGGAGATTCTTTTGCCAATGTCCAAATGGATCGGACCTACCCGATGGGACCTTATCGGCCTTCCAGCATGATTGATTTCGTCGAAGGAAGGGAAGTGGAAGTGGAGGCGATTTGGGGCGAGCCCCTTCGTCGTGCTCAGGCGGCTGGATTGGAAGCGCCTAAATTGGAGGCCCTTTACCAGAAGATTCTAGCGATGGTTTAGGACCCACTCATATTCCGCGCTAATTTGGTCAGTGAGAGGCTTCTGAAGGTGCTGAGGGAGAACGCCCCAAGTGTAGGTCTCGATTTCCAGGTGAGGGCAGGTCTCGGGATGCTCTCGCAGGTAAAGAAGTGCGGATTTCGCGTGATCGAGCGTTGATCCGAGGGGAGCAAGCGGCTCCGAGTAAAGGGGGACGTGGAAGTGGCACCGTGCTTCGCACGGAGTTTCAAGTTTGAAGTCTTCAGTTTGAAGAGCCTCGAAAAAGAGGGGGAGATCTTTGAAGCGGGTGAGCGTGTCGCCTTTGATGATGACCTGGTGGAGGTAAGTTGGCTCGTCGAACTGGCGGATGGCTTCGAGGGCTTCGGAGTTCTGGGGGTCGAAGGTGAGCGCGTTCGAGAGATGAATTTTTGAAATTCGAAGTCCGGCGGAGGCGAATTTCTCAAGAGCAGTGTGGCAGTCGTCGAATTCGAGGGCGAAGTGGCAGGTGTCGTAGTTGATGCCTACGCGACGTTTAAGGAGCTCTTCACTTTTTCCATTCGATGCGCACCAAGCGCTGAAGCGTTCGAAAAAGGTAAGCGTCTCCTCGGTGTTTTCGAAATGTCCCAGCGGCTCCGGCTCGAGCCCGAGGTGGAGATCTTTGCCGTTTTCTAGCGAAAGCATTTCGATGAGTTGGGCGCAGGAATAGAGGTTGGAAAAGATGAGTTCCTCATCGGCTTCAAATTCCTTGAAGGAACCCGGTAGCGTGGAGACTGATCCTCCGGATTCCTTAGGGCAGAGTTCCGCGATGATGACGAAGAGGTTATTCGTGTAGGTTAGACGTTCCTCGCTGGACCAATCCGGCTGGTAAACTTTCTCCTTCACGCGCGTTCCGTGGAATGCGCCATAGGGGAATCCATTGATGGTGAAGACGTAGCAATTTTCCTCAATGAGCCATGCTTTGAAGAGGCGGAGATTTTTTCCATCAGGGCCGATGAGCGCTGAGGCTGCTTGAGCTGAAAGGCGCAGACCAATGGCGTAAGGTTGGTTGGGTGAGACCCGGTCCCGGACCGCCAAAACATCTGTTTGAAGCACTTGAAATGTCTCTTCCCACGTTTCAGCCGGGTGGATGTTGGTGCAATAGGCGAGATGCTGTTGTGCGTTGAGCTTCACAACACTTTCTTAGCGGCAGCGAGAAGTGGGGCAAGTGGGAAAAGGACGAGTCCTTTATCTTCTCCCGAGTTTCCGGGACCTCTTTCTCTACCCTGTCGACAGCGAGGAGCTCTTTGAGCTCGATGCCCTGCTAATTACTGAGCCAGAACCATCCGGCGACAATCATGACAAAAAGAAAAATTACTCCTAAAGCAAAGGTAGAGCGATTGTCGCTGGTTTTACCTTGGAATTCCTCGAAGCCTTGCTCGCTCTGTTGTTCTCGTTTGAGAGGATTTTCCTGGTGCCCTTTGATTCGTAATCCGCTGAGTCCGTGCGATTTGTCGGGCCTCTTTCCCCTTGATCCGGCGACTGTGCCCCAATTCACATTCTTTTTATTTTTTGGAAAATGGGAACTCATGATTGGGAAGGAAGGTGGTTCAAATTGAACGAGCTGAATTCTTGCGATTCGAGTCGGCCAGCGAAGGAAGCTACAGAGTTAAGCGGAGTCTCTTGAAGATGTCGATCTGAGAATTGAGGAAAACAGAAAGAATGAGAGCTTTCGAAGAAAAAGCAGGTGGAAGGAAGGTTTTCGCCTCCTGGAAAATGATTGGGAATGATGCCTCCCTGGCGGTGCAAGCCGAACTCTCCGAGATTCGTGCTGCCATGGCAGGGGCGATCTCGCCGAACTCACCCGGACTTTTTCCCGGCTTTGACGGATTTCTCTTGGGTTGCAGGGGTCTGCACGGAGTTGCCGCTGCTCTCTACAGCTTTGGCTGGGCGCTGAGTCTGAAGTAGCGCGTGGTTCCGGGGACGACGGGATTAGGATCGCGGACGGTGACGGTGGTGGTGCCAGCGGGGTTGGCGGTGGCGCTGATGGGGATGGAGGTGGCTTCCCAGGTGATCAGGTCGTGGCTGAGTTGGGGGACGAGATTGTAGTCCCGGAGACCGGTGCGGATTTGGAAGGTGAGAGTGAGGAAGTTGTTGCTGATGGCGGCTGAAGAAAGGGGGCCTTGGTTGAGGTCGCTCCCCTGGGCATAGAGGATGAGGTTGGCCTCAGTGGCTCCAGCGGGGATCGCGTTGGGGTCGGTGGTTGGTCCATTGTCTGGTCCGTAGGTTTTGAGGGCCCAGAGGTCGAAGCTGACTTCGTCGGCTCGTTGCGGGGCTCCGTTGTCGAAGAAGGACGGCTGCCAGCGCACGCTATCTCCGAGTTCGGTGGTGAGGGTATTCGTCACATCGCTGAGAACGAGGCTGGGGCCATCGCCATCGGGAGACTCGGGCCAGGGTGATTTGTCGTTGTAGGCGAAGTCAAAGATGATGGCCCCATTGGCGTCCAGGAGGGTGATGTTTTCTCCCTTGTTGGAAAGGTTGGTATGGTTGGCGAACTCACCGACGATGGCGTCCCCAAGGGACGCGCCATAGCGGGCGAGGAAGGCGGCTCGATTGCTGACGATGACGATGTGCTCACCTGCTGCCAGGGTGGAATCGAGGGGGAAGTTAAAGTCGAATCCACGACTGAAGACGCAATAACTTAGATTGATGAGATCACTGCTCGTGTTTAAGAGCTCGATGAATTCGTAGTCATCGGGATTGGTGGAAATGGCGATCTCCTCTGCGGTGCCCGCGTCCAGGGGATGGTAGTGGAGCTCAGTCGCGAGCAAGTTTTCGGACGAGGCGGGGATGCCGATGAGATACTTGGCTTCGGTCAAGGCGGACCAGCTTCCATCGCTCGCCAGCGTTCGCGCTTTGATTGTGGTGCTACCGGAAACATGAACTTCGGATGCGTAGGTGAGGGCGGTTGGAGAAAGTCCCCCCTCCGGGTTTCCGGTGTCTGCTACAAGAGTGGCTTGGATGAGAAAGTCTGAACTGGTGGTCGAGCGATTCAGGCCGTGAATGGCGAGGACGTTCTCGCCGATTTGAAGGGAGCCGAGGTCGTCGGTGAGGTTAAAATCAAGATAGTTGCGAGCGGCTGAATCGTTGTGGGTTGTTGAGGCGCTTGAATTCCAGTTTGCAGTGGTGGCGTTTTCTGATTCTGCAAGGGTGCCATTGAGATAGGCGATGAAGCCGTCGTCGTATCGCATTCCCAGGCTGAGGCCGGTGATGGCATCAAGGTTTTCTTGGTCGGGAATGTTGAAGGAAAAGCGGAGGTAGGCGGAGGAGTTGATATTCCGCATGCTGACCTGAGTGCGGATCCGGTTGGTGAAGTTGATGAAGTTCGTTGGGCTCGCCTCGTAGCCCACTCCATTGGTCCCTGAGGTCCAGTCATCGATGTTTGAGGGTTCGGCAGAGTTCCGCCAACTGGTTCCGATTTCATCGTTGATGTCCGAAGTAGGAATAATGACTTTTACGACGTGGTCTTCTCCGACAAGGCTCAGGATGGATGATGATCCGGGAGTTCGTGGATCAGTGCCATCGGCGGTGTAGTAAATGGTGGATCCGGCCGTGGTGGAAGACATCGACAAAGAGACGAGCGAAGTCGAATCTCCTCCAAAGGGAGAGAGGGAAGGGGCGACGGTGTCCGGGTAGAGATCGACCGCGCGGAATTGGCTGATGACGGTGGGAGTACGGTTGATGAAGAAATTATTGCGCACCCAATTGACGGCTGGGAGCCAGTCGCTGTTTCGGGTCATGGGCGAGTTTCTCTCCCCGCCCCAAAATTCTGTTCCCCATCGAGCGGACTCGGCCACGATGGGTGCATTGAGAAGAGATGAGTAGGAATCCCAGAGTGGCTGAAGCTTCGATGAAGTTAAGACCCCTTCGTTGAAAAGGTGCTTGTGCAGGCGGTCTCCGAAACGGACTTGGAATTCCTGATGGCGACGCAGGGCACTATAAATGGCGCCTGGTGAATTTGCGGTGTCGATGCGTGAGAAGTCATTGTTGAAGACCCGCTCACCGGCGAAGGGGATGCCCATCGACATCTCGGCATCCCAGGAATAGAAGAAGAACTTCGAGGTGCCATTTCTACTCTTGCGGGCGACGTACCAATTCTTGTCATCGAAGAAAGTGCTCACGTCGAACCCACCGATGAAAAAGGGCGAGAGCCAGTCTTCGTCGCTGGCCCAGATGCGTTGGATCATCGCGTCGATGAAATGGTCGAGGTCGAGATACTCTTGGATCGCTTGGTAGTTCGCGTCGGTATCAATTCCAGCATTGGCCAAGGCGATCATTTCATTCCAAGCGGTGTCATTTCCGCCTTCGACCTCGCCGCCGTGTTTCACGACGTCCCAGTCCTCGGCCTCGCCGCCTTGATGGTCGGCATTGAACTCAGCGTGGGGGAGTTCTTGGAGTTCATAGATGCCCCAGTAGTCGCCATTCAGAAAAAGGTTCACGTGGTGGCCCCGCGGGGAGGGCTGATGCATTCCCAGCTGCACCCGATGAAGAAATTCGTTCCGAATGAGAGTGGCTTGATCCCAGCTCTCCTGGAACGTCCAGGCATCGTGACCTCCACCACGGAGGAGGAGATTTTTAAAGGTGTCTACCTTGGAGTCGGGGAAGATTTTGTGGCGAAGCCGCGAGTCGCCGTAGTCGTTTCTGAAATAGAGCCGGAGGGCTTTCTTGGGATGTTCCCGTGAATTGCCTCCGTGGATCCGCACCCCGCCGGGTTCGTGAGTCGAGTTTAGCGGATCGTTGGGGTCGAAATATTCAAAGTGGGCCTGGCGCTCACTGATTCTCCCTTTTTGCTCATAATTGCGATAGATTCCAAAGCCCCCGAGAACGTCGCTCGTTCGAAACGAAAGAGAAACCACCGGCAGTCCTTTGAGCCCTTCGTGAACCTCATCTTCGTAGGTCGGCGAGTTCGTGATGGCGCGGAGCATGTCAGATTGGTCCACGATGTCTCCGGTAAAAAGGTAAGTCTGCGCGTCGACATTGGTCGAAACCATTCCGTCCTTGTATGCGACGACCCGGAGGTTGGTGGTCGAGGTGACCCGAAGCGGAGAGGAGTAAACGAATCCGAAGGAGGGGTTCGGTTTCGTGCCATTCAGGGTGTAACGAATTGTCGCTCCGGGAGTTGCTGAGGTGATCGCGACGGAGAAGGGTTCGTCATAGAATCCCCGCTTGTGGGAAAAGACGGTGTCCTTGACAAAGCCGCTGAGGGCCGGGCCGTTTACGTTGTTGGGGGTGGGTGAGAGGTAAGAAACCGTTCCGCTGCTACTGATACCGTAGGAGGTGTCGTCCTGTTGGTCAGGATAATCGGTGAATTCTGAAACGATGTTTCCCTGGGGGTCGATCAAGGCGAGGTAGCCACCTGAGCCCGAGAGTGAGAAATTGGTATGGAGCTCGCCGGAGAGTCGGTTTTTTGAAGAAGCGAAGACGACGAGTCGTTCGTCCGGAGTGAGGCTTGTCCCGAAGGGGAAGGTCCACTTGTTGAGCTGATCGGGATCATCGGTCAGGTGGTAGTTTTCCAACGCGACGGAAGCATTTGCCGAATTGTGGATTTCGATCCAATCGGATGAATCACGGTTACCATCGATCAGAGAATTGGCATTCCGGGCGAGGAACTCGCTGATGACCGGGGTCGCATGCAGGGGCGCGAATGCGAAGATCGCGACAAAGGCGATGCGGTCAAAAGGTGTCATGGGGGATTAGCCCTTGGCGGCTAGAGTTTGAAATTAGGACATTGGGAGAGGAATTCTTTCGGATTCTCAAAAATGACCTTATCAACGATTTTGGCAGAATGCTGGCGTTTTTTCATTTCCAGCGCGGTCTTGATCACTGCAAGCGGATCCGAGATGCCCCAGTCACAAGCCGAGTTCATCCAAATGCGCTCCATTCCGAAGGTCTCTAAAATGTCGATCGCGCGTGCCGGAGAACATTTCGATTCGGGGTAAAGAGTCATGCCGGCCCAGTAACCCGCATCAAGCACGAGCGGAGCGGTGTGCTCTTCAACGTGGTCCACGATGACGCGGTCGCGGTCGACATTGGCGTTTTTGAGGGCATCGAGGATGAGGCGCGTGCCCTTGAGCTTGTCCTCGAGATGAGGGGTGTGGATCAAAATGGGACGGTTGAATTTCTTCGCGATCTCCAAATGTTCCTCGAAGATCATGAGCTCGTTCTTCGTGTTCTTATTGAGGCCGATTTCTCCGATGCCAAGCACGTTTGGCTTATCGATGAAGTCGGGAATGAGCGCCATCACTTCGCGAGCGAAGACCGGGTCTTCTGCTTCCTTCGGGTTGATGCAGAGCCAGCAGAAATGCTTGATGCCGAATTTTGCCGCGCGAGCGGGTTCATATTCGGTGAGCTGGCGGTAGTAGTCGAAGAACCCCTGTGGGGAAGCCCGATCAAAACCGGCCCAAAAAGCGGGTTCACAGAGTGCCTCGCAGCCTGCTTGCGCGATGTTCTGGTAGTCCGCCGTGGAGCGGCTGACCATGTGGGCATGTGGTTCGATGTAGCGCATAATTTTAAGAAAGGGTGCTTTGGATCAGGTCGAAGTGCTTGTCGTTATGGAGAAGATCGACCCCGTAGCGGTTGGCGCAAGCTTGAACTTGGATGTCGGACAGGGGGACGTTGACTCCTTTGCGCTGACATAGTCGAGCAATCCGCGCCGACTCTTTCCAGCATTGATCGTCGGTATCGAGCATCCTCACGTCGCTTATGAAGTTGGCGAGTTCGGATTCCTCTCTTTTACTTCGGACTCCACAGTAAAGTTCTACCCAAATAAGTCGGGTGATCGCTAGGTGATCGCTGAGAAAAAGTTCGGCCAGTGTCGCATCCGCCTCTGGGCTCAGCTTCTGTCGAAGATAAGCAATGCACATGGAGCTATCAACAAGAACCAAGCTCATGCTTCAGGGGCCCGGGATTGGTATTCTTCCAGCCGGCGGGTTGACTCTACGATATCGGCAGCTTCGATTTCATCATTACTTGGCATGTCCAAGGGGTGCTCTTTTATCCTCTTGATAAAGGCTTCAACTCTTTCCCGGCGATGATATTTCTCAAGTGCTTGCACGACGGCATCTCGCTTGGTCTTAGCCCCAGTAAACTCCATCACGCCAGTCAAGAGGTCATCAGGAATATCAATCGTCGTCTTCACGGAAGCAATTTTATCCTAAAAAGGAATCTTTTCAAGCGTCATTCTGATGCGCGCCTAGCGCGAATTGAATTCCGGCGCTCTCAGCGGGGACGGTCGAGTGATCGGAAAAGGCGAGATGGACGGCTTGGGCGCGCGTCGTTCCGGGAGGAGGGTTCTGCATCGCTTCCAATGCCTTGTCGAAGGCAGGGTGGCGAAAGTCGACTTCGCCATCGTGGCGATCGACGCGATCTAGAAAGGACGCGATTTCAAGGAGCTTGAAGCGAGCGTCCATGAAGTAGAGATCTTGGATATCCTTCTTCGTGGGCATACGCTGATGCTAATGCTGAAAATGAGTCAGCGCAATGTCTCTATCGAGTCATCTCTGGAATGAGGGTCTATTCTAGAACTGAGCGCCGGTGACATGCTCGTAGAAATCAGGGTCAAGTTCGGCCAGGGGCTCGCGGAGTTTTGCGATTTCCTCGCTGGGGCCATGCACTTCCACCCGAATGAGTTCAGAGATAGTGAGGCCTTCTTCGATGCAGGCACCGACATTTTCGAGGTGAGCCAGCAATCCGGCGGCACCGGCGTAGGCTTCCCGGCAGAAGACGATGTTTCCGCAGACGGAGAAATCGTAGTAGAAGCAGGTTTCTTCTGTCGAGGTGCGTGCGACGAAGCGGTCCATCAATTCCTTGAAGGCTTGGAGTTTTCCCTCTTGGACGCGAAAATAGGGATGAATGCTGACGGCGTTTGAAAGATCGCTCATGGATTGAGAGGCTCGGGTATTTTAAAAACGTTTCAAGCGGGAAAAGAGGGCAACTCTTTCTCGCGAGCCTTTTTCTATGCTTATACCGCCATGAGCGTTACTTTGGAGAATCAGAACTTCGAAAGGCAGTTCTACCGGGTTATTTTGCTCGGTGATTAGGCTCAATTCTTAGCATCCGCGAGATACTCGGCGGCTTTCTTTTGCCAGAGGGCGATGAGTTTTTGGAGTTTCTTGGGGTATTCTTTTGCCAGATCCTCGGTTTCGCTCCGGTCTTTGGTGAGATGGTAGAGTTCCCAAGGCTCCTCGTGACTATGGACGGCTTTCCAACCGCCTTGTTGGATGGCGTTGTGGCCTTCGTGTGACCACCAGAGGAAGTCGTGGTGTTTCTTGGGATCGTTTTTAAAGAAGGGGACGAGGCTCTTGCCGGGAAGGGTGGGAGAATCAAGGAGGGGCATTGCGCCAGCGAGGTCGAGGACGGTGGGGAGGATGTCGATGAGGTGGCCGGGGGTGTGGCGGAATTCCTTTTTTACGGTGATGCCCTTGGGCCAATGTGCGATGAGCGGGGTGGAGATGCCGCCCTCGTGCGTCCAGGTCTTGTGCTTTCGGAAGGGCGTGTTGGCAGTGGTGGACCAACCGGGGCCGAGGCAGAGGTAGGTGGGGGCGGATCCCATGGGGGCGTCGGGGTCGTGGCCGTCGCCGCGCACCATGATTTCGGCACTGGCGCCGTTATCGGAGAGAAAAAAGATGAGGGTGTTTTCGAAGCGGCCTGTTCTTTTGAGGTGGGAGATGACGCGGCCGATTTCCTGGTCCATGCGGTCGATCATGGCTGCGTGGAGGGCCATCTTTTTTGCCTGAAAGACTTGTTGGGATTCGCTGAGCGAGTTCCAGGGGAGGGGCCGGTTGACTTCATTTTCTCCCAAGATTTTGAGGTGGTCGGGGAAGTGGTAGGGAGGTCCGAGGTCCTTCATGACGGGGGAGAGGTTAATTTTGGGGAATCCGAGGGCGGCCATTTCTTGATGACGCTTCGTGCGCAGTTTCGCCCAGCCGGATGTGTAGATTTTCTCGTACTTCGCGATATCGGAGGGAAGGGCGTGGAGGGGGAAGTGGGGCGCGGCGAAGGCGAGGTAGGTGAAGAAGGGTTTTTCGGGGTGTTTTTCTTCGTGCTCGCTGAGGAACGCGAGAGTTCGATTGGCGAGCTCGGTGGTGGCGTAGAAGTCGCTGCCTTTTTCGACGGGAGGGAGCGCTTTGTCGTCGAGGCGGTGGGTTTGGGGACTGAAGAAGCGGCTTTGGTCCTTGAGGTAGTAGGAGCGATCAAATCCGGCGGCGATGGGGGTGCTATCGATGTGCCATTTTCCGATGTGGTAGGAGCGGTAGCCGGCGGGCTTGAGAAGGACGGGGGCGAGGGGTGCCCAGGAGGGACGCTTGCCCCGCTTGGGTCCTTTTCGGCCTTTGATGACGTCGCGTTGAACCTGCTGAGGATAGTAGCCGGTCATGAGAGAGGCGCGGCTGGGCCAGCATCGGGCGGTGTTGTAAAAGTTGGTAAAACGAAGGCCATTCTCGGCAAGGGCGTCGAGATGTGGGGTTTGGATTTCAGAGCCATAGCAGCCGAGGTCGGAGAATCCGAGGTCATCGGCGAGGATGACGAGGACGTTGGGCTTTTCGCTGGCGTGCGCGAGGGAAAGGAGGGTGAGGAAGAGGAGGATGCGCATGGCTTGGGAGGGGTTAGCGAAGAACATGGGCAGCGCGGGCCTGGGCCTCTGGTAAGGGGAGGCCGTCTTTCGCTCCTGGGCGTTGGTGGCCAATGTGGGAGAGCCATGCGGGCGCGAGAATGTTTTGACGTTGGTTGTAGTAGCTGACGAGTTCGTCGGAGAGCTCTGGTATTGGCTTGCCCATGAGGCTTTTGTAAATGACGGATGCGAGCAGGCGGTGGCCTTCCCGGTTGATATGAACGCCGTCTTTTGAAAGAGCAAAAGCGGGATCTTTTTGACGACGTTCGTTGACGATAGCGTTGATGGGAGTGTGGGCGTCGACGACGGCGGCGACTTGATTTTTTTGGGCCAGGACCCAGCGGGCATAGGGGGCGATGACATCGCGGTCGTAGTGCTCATAGACCTGATTCCAGTGAAATTCTTTAGCGTTGATCGGCGCGATTTTCTTGGTGGCCTTGGGATCGAAAGGAGGAGGCGTGACGAGGATGAGTTTGGCACCGGAAGCGGTGACCTCGTCGATGAGTTTCTGGATGCCTTGTTGATACGCATGAAAGCGGTCCATCGAGAAGGGGTGGTAGATGCCATCGTTCATGCCGTAGCAGGCGATCACGAGATCGGGTTTGGCCTTGGCAAGGGCGCGGGTCAGGCGTTCGTGCACGTTGGGCCGCGGGAAGGGGTGCTTGGGCTCGGAGAGTCCGGTGACTCCTTCGGATGAAAGACCGCAGGCGATGATTTCGGGGGCGAAGCCCTCGAGGTGGAGGGCGGCTTGAAGATCGACGAGGTAGCTGCGTGAGGCCGTGATCGAATCGCCGAGGAACAGAATGCGGTGGGAAGAGAGGAGGGGGTTGCTGGATCTTTTAAAGCCCCAGACTTTTTCCAAAACCGGGATGACCTCGGGGTCCATTTCTCGTAGCGAGGCGTAGTTGTAGGGGGTGATGTCGTTTTCTCCGAAGAAGGCTTCGGTGGTTTCGGCGAAGTATTCCATCTGGTTGCTCATGGCGTAGGTGGGTCCGTTGGTGACGCGGAGGGGTTTATTAGGATCGCCGCTGCGCTTGGGAAGGTTGGTGAAGCGGCCGGTTTTTTGGGCATTTTGATAGGCCTTGAGGATACCGGGATG
>Ga0307999_1000429_pt1 | contig 11861 bp, 9 predicted proteins | sample Neamet1_FD_203158 | JGI IMG/M metagenome (GOLD analysis project Ga0307999, IMG submission 203158) | Marine microbial communities from water near the shore, Antarctic Ocean - #1 | ecosystem: Environmental > Aquatic > Marine > Unclassified | place: Southern Ocean | collected 2014-06-04 | reverse complement strand
TCGATTTGGTCCAACCGAGTGAAGATGACCTTGTGGTGACGCTGGGCGATTATGTCGATCGCGGTCCGGATTCGAAGGGGGTCATTGATCGCCTATTGGAATTTAAGAAGAGGCACTGTTTGATCCATCTTATGGGGAATCATGAGATCCAGATGATCCGGGCGTTAGAGACGAAGGTCGATTGCGAGCGGTTTTTGAGCGATATGTGCGGGGGGAGGGACACGCTGGCGTCGTATGGGGGAGGGTTTGAGGATGTCCCGGAGGCGCATTGGGAATTCATGCGCTCGGCGAAGCTTTGCCACGAAGTGGGGGACTTTATTTTAGTGCACGCGGGAGTGGAGGCGGGAATCGCGGTGGGCGATCAGGATTCTGAGACTTATTACTACCAGCGCTTCCACAGTCAGCGGGCCCATGTTTCAGGCAAGACGGTCGTTTGTGGTCACACCATCCAAGGGGATCTGCCGACGGATCTGGGCTATGCCATCTGCCTCGATACGTGCGCGTATGGCGGGGGCTGGCTCAGTGCGCTCGATCTTGATTCAGGGAAGATTTGGCAGACGAATGAGCGGGGCGAATCACGGGAGATGCACCGTGATGACCTCGCATTTTCAACGAACTAATTCTTGGCGGGATCACTTGGGCGAAAGAACCAGTGATTTGAGGGGGACGCTGAGGCGAAAGTCTTTTCCGTAGACGCCGACGAGTCCTTCGTTGTCTTGGCCGACTTCAAGGATATCGATGGGATGTGCGGTGAGGAGGGCGTTGCCTTCTTTGAGGGTGCGCCGGTTTCGATTGGTGCGGAGGATGATGCCTTTCTTGGTGACGCGTGCTTCGAGGGGGTTGCTGGAGGTGGCGGGGAGGGGAGCGCTGGCGGTGAATTTTTCACCACTTTGGCGGACGGTGAAGTGGAGGTGGTTGTCTTTGAGGTAGAAGGACCAGCCGTGGTTGGATCCACCTTGTGCGGCGATAACTCCGGTGGCGGGGAGGGATTCGAGTTGAGCGGTGACGGTGAAGGGGCGGTTGGTGAGGTTGGGGGAGGTTTCGCTGGTGAAGGTGTCGCCGGACTTGAGGCGGAGGGGTTCTTTGAGGGTGGCTTTGGCTGTTTTCTTTTTCTTCCAGCTGCCAAAGGGGACGACGCCGCGCTCTTTGGCCCACCTTTCATATTGGGCGGCCATTGTTTTGACGCGCTCGGGGTGTTTGGCGGCGAGGTTGTTCATCTCGGTGCGGTCGGCGGGGATGTTGTAGAGTTCCCACTCACTCTTGACGCCCTTGGCGACGATTTTCCATGCGCCATCGCGGACGGCGCGGTTGCCTTCGTGCTCGAAGTAGATGGGCTTGCCTCGCTGGATGGTTTCGCCTTTGAAAGCGGGATTCAGGGAAGTGCCTTCGACGGGAATTTTATCGGCTGGATATGAGGCTTTTCCGAGATCGAGGCAGGTTGCCATGAGGTCGATGAGATGGGTAGGGTCTTTGGCCCAGGTATTTTTTCCGGCGATCCCTTTGGGCCAGTGGGCGATAAGGGGGGTGGAGATTCCGCCTTCGTGGACCCAGTGTTTGTATTCGCGGAAGGGAGTGTTGGAGACGTTGGCCCAGTTTTTGCCGTAGCCGACTTCGGTTTCAGGCGGGCCGGGCATGACGCCATCGCCTCGGCGGAGGGGGTAGCCATCGCGTGACTGGTTGGGGACCATGTTGGTTTGGAGTTCGTCTTTACCCATGGGTTTGAGGGTGGGGGCGGAAGGGCGCTCAAGCGGGCCGACGAGCTTACCGCGGCCGAAGCCTTCGGCGCAGCCGCCGTTGTCCTGGAAGAAAAGGATGAGGGTGTTGTCGAGTTGTCCGTTTTTTTTGAGTGATTCAACAATGCGGCCGATGCCTTGATCCATGTTGTCGACCATCGCGGCGTAGACTTCCATGCAGGCGGATTCCCATTCTTTCTTTTCCACTTTGGACCAATCGCCGATGGGACCGGGGATTTTCCAGTTGGGGTCGATGAGGCCGAGGGACTTCATTTTTTTGAGGCGGGCCTCATAAGCCGGGGCGTAGCCGCCGTCGTATTTTCCTTCATACTTGGCGATGTCCTCGGGGAGGGCGTGCATAGGCCAGTGGGCGGCGGTGTAGGCGACGTAGTGGAAGAAGGGCTTATCGGGGTGCTCTTTAAAATGGCTATCGATGTAGTTGACGGTATTATCGGAGATAGCATCGGTGTAATACCAGGTTCCGTCGGGTTGGTAGCCGGGGTCGTTCTCGGGCGTGATCTGGGTGTTGTCGCGGGTGAGGGAGTTGGGATCGAAGAGTGAACCCGCACCGTGGATGGTACCAAAGAATTTATCGAAGCCACGCTGGCGGGGCCAGTTGTCCTTGGGGTCGCTCGCTTTGACCTTGGGGGTGACGTGCCATTTCCCCGACATGTAGGTGCGGTAGCCGGCGGGCTTAAGGGCTTCGGCGATGGTGAGGCATTCCTTGTTGAGAAATCCCTGATACTGGGGGAGGCCGTAGTCGCTGGTCATGTGGCCGATGCCCGCTTGGTGCGGATAAAGGCCGGTGAGTAGAGAGGCGCGGGTGGGGCAGCAACGGGCGGTGTTGTAGAACTGGGTGAAGCGGAGGCCGTTGGCGGCTAGGGCGTCGAGATTGGGGGTGTTGATCTCACCGCCGTAGCAGCCGATGTCGGAGTAGCCCATGTCATCGGACATGATGAGGATGATATTGGGCCTCTCGGCCGCAAATCCTAAATTCGAAGTGAGAAATGCCAAACAGGTCAGCAAGCCCAAGGGCATGAGGGGGCAAAGAGGCCCGAGAAGAGAGAAGAGGATGCGAATCATGACGCTCTATTACGCGCCGGGAGGGGGGCTTCTGACAGGAAAATTGTGGGAATTTTTGGGGAATCCCCTAAACTTATCGGCTCCGAAGAATGAGATTGAGGACCTCTTCGCGGGACGAAGGGTTTTCGCGGAAAATGCCACGCATGGAAGAAGTCACGGTGGTGGCGCCGGGTTTTTTGATGCCACGCATCGACATGCAAAGGTGCTCGGCTTCGAGAACGACGGCGGCGCCGCGAGGGTTGAGCTTGTGGGTAATGGCGTCGGCGATCTCGGTGGTGAGCCGTTCCTGAACCTGGGGCCGTTTGGCGTAGCCATCGACGAGGCGGGCGAGCTTGGAAAGGCCAGTGATGTGGCCGTCGCTTTGTGGGAGATAGGCGACGTGCGCCTTTCCGAAGAAGGGGATGAGGTGGTGCTCGCAGATCGAGAAAAAGGGGATGTCGCGGACGACGATGATTTCATCGTGTGCGACCTCGAAGGTGGTATCGAGATGGGTGGCTGGGTCTTCGCGAAGGCCACTGCAAATTTCGGAATACATCCGCGCGACCCGCTGCGGGGTGTCGCGGAGACCATCGCGATCAGGGTCCTCCCCAATGGCGGCGAGGATCTCTTTTACGGCGGCAGCAATGCGGTCGTGATCGATGTCGGGTGACTGGGACATGAGAGGAGTTTAGCGCAGATTTGTGAAAATGGCGAGGCTAGTTGAGGACGGGATGGCCGGAGGTGAGGATCCCTCCAAGGAAGGTCATGATGAAGGCTAAGATGCTGATTTTTGAGGGGAATGAGCAGAGGATTGTTCGAATGGTGGATTGTGAAGAGAGCGTTGTGAATGGGAATTTGGGGGACGAAGGATGAGACGGCTTGTTATTCTTGGGGAGACGGAAGATGGTTGGGCTATGGACAAGAACGTGACTTGGGGATTTTTGGGTGCTGCTGGAATTGCAGAAAAGAATTGGGCATCGGTAAGGCGGTCAGGAAATGGCGTGCTGAAGTCGGTGGGGAGTCGTGATATTGCCAAGGCGCAGACTTTTATCGAAAGTTGCCAAGCTTCGCTGCCCTTTGAGGTCGCGCCGCAGGCGGTCGGTGGTTATGAGGAGATTCTTGCCGATCCTGAGATCGATGCAGTTTATATCCCGCTGCCGACCGGCATCCGGAAGGAGTGGGTGATCCGCGCGGCGGAGGCGGGTAAGCACGTCTTGTGTGAAAAGCCCTGTGCGGCCTCGCTGGAGGATCTTGGAGAAATGATCGCAGCCTGTGAGGCCAATGGGGCGCAGTTTATGGATGGGGTGATGTTTGTGCACAATGAGCGTCTTTCAAGAATTCTGGAGGTTTTAGAGAAAGGCGAGGAGCTGGGCAAAGTGCGGAGAATCGAAAGTTGCTTTTCCTTTTTAGGGGATGAGGAATTTGAGGGCAATATTCGCCTCGATTCCCGACTTGAGCCGGCTGGGTGCCTCGGAGACCTGGGCTGGTATTGCCTGCGGATGACGCTTTCTTGTTTTCAAAATGCGCTGCCTGAAAGAGTCCGTGCTTTCATGCTCGAAGAAAAGAACGGGGTCCCGGTAGAAATCCGTGCGGATCTTTATTTTAGTGACGACCGGAGTGCCTCTTTTCACTGCTCGTTCACGACTTCGCTTGAGCAGACCTGCCGGATTTCCGGGACGAAGGGCGCGTTGAGTTTGGATGACTTCGTGCAGCCTATTGAGGGTCCTGAGACGAGCTTCCGTCTCACGCAGCTGGGTTCCTTAAATGAAGGGAGCAACTACTCGACGACGGCGACGCGTCGGGAGGTGACGATCCCCGGCAAGTCCACCAATGACGTTGGCTCGCAAGAGACGCTGCTTTTTCGGAAGTTCGGTGAACTGGTTCTTAGTGGGAAGGTCGATTCGAGTTGGCCAGAGTGCAGCATGCTGACGCAAAAGGTGATGGATGCGGTGCTGAAGTCGGCCCGTGAGGGAGGCGAGGCGGTTGAGCTTGGGTGATTGATTTTGAGGAGAGCGCTTCGGGAGGATGTTTTTTGAGGCGGGGTCAGGGGCTCGCTTGGGCACGAAAAACCCCCGGGTTTTTGGCCCGGGGTTGAGGAGGGTTGAGACGGTCCTTTTACTTGTTGAAGGTCAGCTCGCGGAACTCGTTGGCGGCGGCGGTGACGGCGCGCTCGATGGGGAGGCGCTCGGTGGAGCTGCCGGTCCAGAAGCCGTGGCCGCTGGTGTGGTCCAAGATATACTGGGCGTCGGACGGAGTCTCCATGGCGGCGCCGTGGGCGACGAGGAGGGTGTCGGGGCTGAGTTCGCGACACTTTTGGTAAACTTTCTCGGTCTGCACGGCGGTTTCCTCGATGGTCATGCCGTTGTCGTAGCCTTTGATGCCGCCCTTGGTGGTGCCGGCGTGGTAGCAGAAGATGTGAGGTTTGGCCTGGGCGCAGATGTCGTAGGAGTCTTCTTCGGTGAAGGCGAGTCCGACGGAGACCATATCCATTTCCTCTTTCGCAAGGATGAGCATGTCGATTTCGTTCTGAAGGGTGATGCCGGCGGAGGTCATCACTTTGAAGATCTCGGAGTCGTGGTCGATGTAGGAAATTGAAGGTCCGATGTTGGAGACGGATTGGACGCCCATGTCCTTACACTCTTGCAGGACCATGCGCATGTCCTTGAGGGGGTCGTTTGCGTTGAGGCAGGCACAGACGAAGGCTTTGCCTTCGAGCGCGGGCATGATGTCCTCGCGGGTATAAGTGAGGGTCTGCTTGTTGGAATCAAGGATGGGCCACATCATGGCCATGGTGCCCATGCCATTGGAGCGGAGGCGTGCTCCGGAGAAGGTGTTGATGCAGTCGGTGCCTTCACGCTCGAGAAGTTTGGCGACGAGGCCACTTCCGGCGGAGGAGATCATGATGGGGATGCGGGCGGCGACTTTCGCCTGGAGGTTGGCGAGGATTTTTTGGGTGGTGAGTCGTTTGGTGATCATGAGTTTAGGAAGTGGTTGATGTGTTGGTTGAGAGATTTTTGGTAGGCTTCGGGCTCATGGTAGCGGGCAGGAAGCGCGATAAGTTGAGAGTTTGGAAGGGCGTTGGCAATGGCGGATGCGACAGATTCGGGGTGAAGATCATCGCGCGGGCTGGACATGACGAGGGCGGGGGCGGTGATTGTTTGTAAATCAGAGAGGGAGGGGAAGGGGGAGGAATTCCACATGCGGGAGAGAACGGCGTTGTCGGGATGTTTGTAAAAGGCGGTGATGGAGTTTGCGACCGGGAGGTTGGAAGCGAGGAGGGATTGGAATTGGGGGAGAGCTTCGAAATCGGGCTGAGGCATCTCGCCAGCGTCGGCGACGAGCTTGAGGTGAGGGGGTTGTGGGGAGTCGAGCCAGGAGGGGCGAAGGATGACGAATTTTTTGAACCGGTTCGGGTAGCGGAGGGCGATGTTGAGGGTGATGCCGGAGCCCATGGAGAGGCCGCCGAGATAGCATTTTTCTAGGCCGAGATGGTCCATAAGGACGATGGTGTGATCAGCGAAGGAGTCGAAGGAGTAGGTAGCGGGATCGAAGGACATGGAGTCTCCGTGTCCGGGCATGTCGGGGGCGATGATATGGAGGTCGGGGAGGTTGTTGAGGCTCGAGATGGTCCGGGTGCGGCCGGCTCCCAGTCCGTGGAGGAAGACGAGGGGTTCGCCGTCAGAGGGGCCGAGGGTTTCGAAGGAGAGGAGCATTTTGAAGAGTGGGTTACTTGGTTGAGGAGGTTTTATCCACAGATTAATTAACGCAGATTGGTTGAGGGGCTTTCGCCTTCGCCAAAGCTACGGTGCGACAAGTGGTTGGGGGGATGATGAGCGTGGGTGAGACTTTTACGAACCTCAGAGAGGTGATCAAGGAAGATGAAAAGGAAGTGCTGGTCGGTGCGGCGGTGTTCGCACAAAAGGTGCTGAAGCTAAGTCATGCCGGTGGGATCCTGCTGGAGATTCCGAATGAGGCCACCGGTGAGATAAAGGGAGGCTTCAAGGGGGTGCCCTGCACTCGGATCATCTTCGACGTCCGTGTGCGGTGTCGATTCTTGGAGACCATGCGGCGGTAGCTGAGCTGGAAGGTCGCGTTTTTTAGTCGGGACGTGGGATTTCAAATTGATCAGCGGTGCGTGTATACCAATCGGGAGAGGACATTCTTCCGATGGGTTGGTAGGCTTCGTGGTCGAGATGAATGTCATCATCGAAGAGGCCATCGCGAGCATGCACCACGTGAACGATGCCGATAATTAAGCGATTCGAGCCAATCTCGAGCGTGGAATGCTCCGAGCATTCGAGAGCGACAGGGGCTTCGGCAATCCGAGGGACGGAAAGGGTTTCCGAGGGGACGGTGGTGAGGGGAAGCTTGTCGAGTTCGCTTTCGCCATGAGGGAGGGAGGCGGAAGTATCAACCATCATTTGAGCCAGAGGCTCATCGACCATGTGGACGACGAATTCACCGGTTCGTCGGATGTTTCGCGCGGTGTCTTTAGGCGTTTCACGATCCTTGTTTCCCGGGGCGAAGGCGACGATGGGAGGGTTGGAGCCGAAGACGTTGAAGAAGGAAAAGGGGGCGGCATTGATGCGGCCCTCCTCATCGATTGTCGTGATCCAGGCGATAGGTCGGGGCGTAACCAAGGACGCGAGGAGGTTGTAGCGCTTCGCTGGTGGGAGCTGGTCCATTTCGTAAATCATAGTCGATTAAAGGGATGACATCTTCTAGCAATCCAGCCGAAAAGGAGGGTCAATCCATTTTCTAGCAGAGGGACTTAATCATAGGTTGCTGATGATAAGTAAGATAGGAGGTGTGAAGCTCAGTTTTCGAGGGCCACTTTGAGGCGGTAGAAAATTTCGATCGCGCTTCCGGGCGAGTGACTGAGGATGCGGGTTCGGGTGCCGCTGGCCTCGTCGAGGTTATTCGACTCTTCGTTTACCGTCGTGAGATCACTCCAGTTTTCAAGGTCATTGCTTTTCTGGATCACACTGGTGAGTGCGCGCCCGGAAAGGTCGAGGGATTCGGTGAGCGTGAATTGCATCTCTCCGTTGCTTTGGAGGGAGGCTGAGAAGGGGGAATTGGCTTCGGAAAAGTCACCCGCATCCGAGTCCGAGTAGTACTCGAGGAGGTTCGAGATTCCGTCTTCATCGGCGTCGTCTCCTGGCTGGTTGTTTGCGGTGAGGCCATGGCCGCTGAGCCAGGCCTGGAAGCGATCCGGTGGATTGAGCGCAGCGTGAGTGATGGCGGGTTGGATGAGGGGATTGATTTCTGAGAGATAGCTACTGATGCGGGTGCCGTAGCTGTGGGTCTTGTCGTAGAAACGCGCGTCGTTCTCGTTCGTCTGGTAGCTCGGAGGATTGAGATACTGCAAGTTACTCGTCGGGATGAAATTCCAGCCGTCGGTATCCGAACCGATATAGAAACCGCGCGCTTTCGTCATGGCGGCGCGGAAGTTGGAATCGTCACCCACGGTGTTGTTGGAGTCGCGATTGGAATCGGCCGAGAAGGTGACGGCGGCGAGTTTCCAGGTGGAACCGTCTTTGATGAACCATCCTCCGCCGGAATCATTTCCAGTCGCTTGGCATTCGAAGGGCCCGCCGTTGGCGTCGAATTGCGAGTAGATCAAGTCGGCTCCACTGGAGGCGGTAGAGGCCGAGAGGACATCGCTGACGCCCCAGCGGTCGGCTTCGGTTGTGACGTCGCCCCATTCCCACCCGACTACTTGGGAGTTTCGCGTCAGTTCGTTTCCCCGGCCCCGGCCTTTTCCGGTGATGACAAATTCCTTTCCAGGTTCGTTGGTATTGGAATAGAGGGGTGCGTAGGAGGGAAAAGTTTCCCAAATTTCAAAAATGGAAAGGTCGGTGGAGATCGCCCCCTCCTCGATGATGAGGCGGGAAGCGGGTTTGACGGTGAAAGTCTGCCCGGGTTCACCGCTGAAGTAGCTTGGGCGGGTGACAATGCTCGCTTCTCCGAGATGCTTTGCGGTGATGAAATGCTTCGGCGAGATCATGGTCCCGTGAAAATCCTTGAAGCGGATCAAGTGTTGCCAGCCGGAGTTTTCATAGGCTCCGGTGGGGGCGGTTTCTTTGTTTGCAGGGGGGTCTCCGGCATTCCAAAAAATGAGCCCATTGCCCGGAAGGGCACCAAAAAAAAAGAAGGCGATGAAGAAGCGGCACATAAGCGGTTAACATAGTTCAATCTGAGACGAGCGCACTCAAGAAATCCACCATCTCGTTTTTTGGATCGGAAACGAAATTGTTGACCATCAGTGCGAAAGCGTAACGTTGGCCTGATTTTTTTGTGAGATAGCCGGCGTAGGTTTTCACCCGAGACATCCCGCCTGACTTTGCGTGAATGCGGCCTTCGATGGCGGAACCATTTCCGAAGGAAGCGAGGGATCCACTCACTCCGGCGATCGGCAGGGACTTTTCGAAAAGATCACCGGTTTCGTGGATGCGTGCCAGCTTGAGGAGGTGGGCGAGTTGTCGTGGTGTGATCGAATTTCGGGGCGAGAGGCCGGAGCCGTCGTAGATCACCATCCCGGTGAGATCGACTCCTTGAGCCTGCCAGTGCTTTTTTAAAGCGCTTAAACCTGCTGCGGTGGAACCGTCTTGGCCGAGTTGATTGAGAAGGGCTTCGGCATAAAGATTGATGCTCTGGTGATTCGTGGCTGTGACGATTTTTTCGAGTGAGGGGCTTTCTTGCCGGTGGATTTCCTCACCGCTTCCGGTTCCGATCTTCAGCTCACCGTGGAGCGGGAAGTTGTTTTTCGAAAGATACTGTTGGAAGGCCACTCCGCAGCTCAAGGGTGGATTGGGGAGGGCTCCTTTGATCGTGAACGCGCTCGGGCCCGCCGGAACGGTGCCCCGGAAGTGGATGACTTCCGCTCTTGGGCCTCCGTAGAGGTAACCTTGGTCTCCTGAGTCCGGGGGGCCGGTGCGCATGTGGTTCTCGAATCGCACCTTGGGAGGTTGGGGCTCGGTCCCGATGAGCTTGGCGGGGGCTCCGAGCGCTCCCGGTTGAAAGGTCACGGCGTATGAGTTGAGATGAAAGTTGAGCCCCCAGGCCCCCGAGCCGTAGTAGTTCCCGATATCGCCCCAGGGCCAGGAATTGGGGATTGTAAGATGCTCGAAATGAGTCGTGTCGATGATGAGGTCGCCCTTGATCCCGGTCAGGCCCGCTTTTTTTAGCGCGTCGAGCCAGGCCGGGAATTCGGCCTCGGGGGAAGTCATCGAAAGCGTGGGATCGCCGCCGCCTTTGACAATGATCGAGTCGCCATCACGAAGAAGTCGGGTCACGAAACGATGTTCCTTTCCCAAGATCTGGAGCGCGGTCGCGGTGGTGACAGCCTTCAAGGTGGACGCGGGAATAAGCGCCAGATCTGCGTTGTGCGCGATGTTAGGATCAATTTCTCCTTCCAACGGGATGAGGGAGAAACCCACTGAAGCGGTGCGTAGAGCGTCGCACTTGAGGAAGTGATCGAGAGCGACGTTTCCTTTTAGCGCTTGTGCTCCCATGAGAATCCATCCGAGTGCTTTCATTGTCATCGTCGTGCTTATAAAAGATCGGTCCCTGAAAATCCATCGCACAAATTTCCGGTTTCTTCGCAGAAAGCTTGATGCCCAAGAATAAATTAGTAAAATATCGATCTTATGATCCGCATCATTTCGTTCAGGGCCCTTGCCAGCCTCTCTGCTGGCCTCATTTTTTGCGCTGCCGCGCCCTCGAATGCAGAGCAGCCGGATGTGAGTAATCTTCAGGCAGATCGAGAGCGTCTGATCGATCTTGTCCTTAATCTCGAGTCGAATTTTTCGGTGACGATCAAGGATTATCGGGCGCTGCAGAAGGACTACAGTAAGCTCGTAGAGCAACCCGTCGCGTTGGATCAGGAGGATGAAGTTACCATGCTTAGGAGGAAGCTGACGGGCGCGATCATTCAGATCGGAAATCTCAAACAGCTTGAGGAAGATCCTCGAAAGTCCTCAGAGGTTGAGATCGCCAAGCTAAAAAAGACCCTCCATGGCGATCTTGCAGCCCTGAGGAAGGAGCTCGGTGTCGAACGAAATGCTCTCAAAATAGCGAGCGCCCAGCTTGATGAGTTTCGGAGAATCCAGATTGAGACGGGTCGGGTCGAAGAAATGCTGCGCACCGAGACAGTTGGCCGGGCGGACCTACAAGCGGACGTGCAATTGCTGCGGGGTGAACGTGACGCACTTCTAGCTCATTTGAAAGGGAACATGGAGCTTCTCGAGAAATCGGAAAATGGACGGAAGAAAGCGGAAATCCGCGTGGCCGAGCTTGAAACGTCGAACAACGGCCTCGAGTCGGATCTCAAAAAGCGCAGTGCAGAGATTGCCGATCTGACAAAAAAGGTGGCAACCAGCGAGCGTCTCCAAATGACCATCACCCGTCTTGAGGGAGAAAAGAAGATCGCCATGGAAACTCTCAACAAGAACAAAGCAGAGCTTGTTCGTCTTAAAGCAGATCCTGCGGGGAAGACTAAAATGCTCGCCTCCATGGATCAGCTCAAAAAAGATCTTGGTGCCAGCAAGGACCTCCTTGTTGTGCGTGACGCCGAGGTGAAGAAACTCTCCGTGACAGCAGCGCAGCTTGTTCAGGAGAAGACCGCACTCACTGGCAAGCTCCAGCTAGGCGCCAAGCAACTTAAAGAAGCCCAGGTCGCCCTTGCCGCCAAGGAAAAGGAGGCAGCGCTGGTAGCCAAGCTCGCGGCAGACCTGAAGAAGGCCCAAGGTGATCTCGCGATGCAACAGAAGGCGGTAGCTGATGCCGCGATCTTGAAGAAGGAGAAGGAAACTCTGGCAGCCACCCTTGCCGCTCGTGGTGCCGAGGACAAAAAGTTCCGCATAGAAACGGCCAAACGGTTGGAAGAAATCTTTGCCAAGAACGAAGCCGAACTCACTCGCCTCGCAACTGAACAGAGGGAGAAAAGCAAAGCTACGACTCTCAAGATTGCTCTTTTAGAAAAGGACAAAACCAAGCTTCAGAACGAGCTCGCAAAGCGGGAGACCGAGCTCAGAAATACGCAAGCGCAAGCTGTCGATCAGGCCA
>Ga0307999_1000418_pt1 | contig 12008 bp, 10 predicted proteins | sample Neamet1_FD_203158 | JGI IMG/M metagenome (GOLD analysis project Ga0307999, IMG submission 203158) | Marine microbial communities from water near the shore, Antarctic Ocean - #1 | ecosystem: Environmental > Aquatic > Marine > Unclassified | place: Southern Ocean | collected 2014-06-04 | reverse complement strand
TCCTGATTTTTCTGATGAAAAGTATGGATATTATAAAACTGTACAAAAAAATATTAAAGGAGAAACTAAACAATATAGTATTATGGATAATGGTATTTATGGTTCTCCATTAAAAGGAAAAAGCGGCAATATTTCTCTAGGATTATCAAATATTTTAGAGATGAAAATAAGAAGTAATAAAGATACAGTTGAGAGCTTCAAAAAAATTAAATTACTTGAAAGCCTTAGCGTTAGAAGTTCCTATAATATTTTTGCCGAGTCTTTAAATTTGAGTAACATTTCTTTAAATGCACGAACACGATTATTAGATATTTTTGATATTACTTTTTCTAGTATATATGACCCTTATATCACAAATCAAGAACAAGATGGAAATATTGAGAGTTTTGAGTTAAACACTAATAACCGATTAGCAAGACTAACTTCTTTAAACACAAGTATAGGCCTTACGCTTAATGATAAAACTTTTTCTGGAGACAAGGATAAAGAGAAAGATGAGGAAAAAGAGAATAAAGAAAATGAAGAAAGAGATTTTTATGCAATACCATGGAATTTAACAGCTAACTATTCACTCTCTTACAATAAAGGGTATAAATCATCAGCTTTTTCTGACACAACACAATCTCTTAATTTTTCAGGAAACTTAAAACTAACTAAAAAATGGAAAATTGGTTTTCGTTCAGGATATGATTTTGACGCTAAGGAACTTACCTACACTTCTATTGATGTTTATAGAGATTTACATTGCTGGGAATTACTATTCAACTATATCCCTCTTGGCTACCATCAAAGCTATTCGCTTACTATCCGTGTAAAAGCAGCTGCATTAAGAGATTTAAAATTTGAAAAAAAGAAAGATTGGTTCACTCCTGAATATAATTAAGCTAACACCCAATTTTTAATCAACTGCAAACCATGTTCGGTCAATAATGATTCTGGATGAAATTGAACTGCAGTTATATCATATTTTTCATGTTTTAAAGAAGTAATAATTCCCTCTTCATTTTCTGATGTAATCGTTAGTTCTACTGGGAAATTAATTTTTGAAACAACCCAAGAATGATAATGTCCTATTTTAAAATTTTTTGGGATATCTTTAAATAATTTACAATTATCAAAATGCTGTACCATTGAAGTAACTCCATGCTTTACAGTTTTAAGGTTTTCCAAATTAGCATTAAAAAACTCAGCAATAGCTTGCTGCCCTAAGCAAATACCCAGAATTGGTTTTTTATTATAATAACGCTCTAATATTTGTTTCAAAACTGGGTGTTCATTTGGTAATCCTGGACCTGGAGATAAAATTATTTTATCAAAGGGCTCAATATCATCTAACTCGATTTCAGCACCTCTGGAAACTACCACTTCACTAGCAAACTGCTCAATATAGTGTTTAAGGTTATACGTAAACGAATCGTTATTATCAATTAGAAAAACTCTCAATTACAGCTTTGGTCTTAGAAAAAATTGTTTAATTTTTTGCATAGGTTTTAAGAACCGAATAAACATAGGCCGATCTAAATTGTTTAATTCCCAAGCCTTAGCATCCTCTTTATTTGCCCTAAATCTATTAACTAAATTTGCATTAGAAGTGCCACCTACTCGCATTTTCACCATAACTAATGGCATATAATTCACTTTAATATTACAATTATATAATAATCTTAAAATCATTTCATAATCAGAAGCACTGTTCAATTGGGTATTATAAAGCCCATACTTTTCATAAACTGATTTCTTAACAAAAAAGGTAGGATGAGGAAGCATCCAGCCTTTTCTAAGTTTTTTAACACTAAAAGATCCTGACTTCCAATATCGGAATATTTTAGATGCGTCCATAGATTTAACATACAATAAATCACCATATGCAGCATCACAACTAGTCTCATGAAATTTATCAGCAACTTTTTTTAATATGGTTTCATCCGTATAAAAATCGTCAGAATTTAAAATCCCTATAATATCTCCACTAGCAGCAATTATTCCCTTATTCATAGCATCATAAATACCTTTATCAGGTTCCGAAATAAAAAAATTAATTCTATCTTTATAATTATCAATAATATCCAAAGTCCAATCATTAGAACCTCCATCAATCAAAATAAACTCAATATTATCATAATTTTGAGAGAGAACACTTTCAATAGTTCGCCTCAAAGTATTTTGACTATTAAATGATACCGTAATTATTGATATTTTTAAATTACTATTCATCTTTATTATATTCTATTACGCACTTTCTTTGCAGGGTTTCCGCTATAAACAGAATATGAATCAAGATTGGAAGATGCTACAGAATTAACAGTCAATACTGAATGATTATCACAAACTACATTTTGAGTAACAATAGATTTTGCTCCTATCCAAACACCATCCTTCAGCTTAATTTTACCTATTATTAAATCAAAAGTAGATTTCTTATAATTATGATTTCCAGATAATAACATGACACCTTGCGATATACAGACATTATTTCCAATCACTACATCATCAAGATTATCAATCCATACATCTTCTCCAATCCACACATAATTACCAATTTCTAACTTCCAAGGATATTTTATATTTACTCCAGGCTTCACAATTACACCTCTTCCTATTTTAGCTCCAAATACACGTAACAAAATGACTTTAAGAAAATTAAAAGGATTAAGCTTGTTTTGTATGAAAATAACATTCACAACAAACCACAAGAAACGAATCAACTTACTCCCAGGAGAATACCAATTTATATTATATTTTGATAAATCTGTTTTCAAAAAATGAATTTATTTTTTTATTGTTTTAATAAATCTATCTACAATTATATTCCAATCAAAATTAGACTTTACAAATTCCTTAATCATCTCACCATTAAATCTTCTATCTTTAATAGCATAAAATGAATTAAAAAAACTAACTTTATGATTCTGGGTAAAAATACCACAATTATTCTTTTCTATATCCTTCCATGGTGTTTTGTTAGAAACCACAACAGGCTTGCCACAAGAAAGAGCCTCTGCAATAACAATTCCAAAACTCTCAAATCTAGAAGCTAGAGTAAAATAATCACAATTATTTAATAATAGTTTTTTATCCTCAAAATTAACAGCCCCAATTAAAAATACTGAATTTTTAAGATTTAATTTTACTATCTGATTCTTGAGTTGCATTTCCATACCGTCATCACCACCTGCAATAATTAATTTGGCATCCTTATTATTCTTTATAAATAAATTAAAAGCATCAATAATCACATCAAATCCTTTTATTTCATGTAATCTTCCCATTGAGAAAAACACATCTGAAACTATTTGAAAATCTTGATTTGAAAATCTATTAACTAACTCAAGTTTTGATATTTTTTCTGAATCTTGAAAAGAAGCAAAATCAATTCCATCATTTATTTCTACTACTTTAGATTTTTTAAATACATTCTTTATATCATCAATTTCTAAATATGAACATGCTTGCCAAATTACATTTTTAACAAAAGGGCTAATAAAAACAGCTAACCAAATCATTTTAATCCACTTATGCTTATAACTTAAGCCCCATGAAGATAAACTCCCTCTAGGGCAGAGGATAACTTTCTTTCTTAACAAAAAAGCAAATAGCAACGAAATAAATACAGAATAATGAAATAAATATTGAATATAAACTGCATCTGATTTTTTAATATCTGACCAAATGCCAAATATAAAAGCAAAAGAAAGCTTATTAATAATCTGCTCATTATAATATTTCACAAATAGGTTTTCATCCTTTTCAATAAACATATTTACATTTACATCTAATTTAGAAACTCCATTTGCATTTGTTGTAGAAACATAAACTTCAATACCCTTTTGGGCTAATTTCTTTGATAGACCCCAAGTTGCAGAAATAGGGCCACCATAAAAAGTAGCAGGGTAAAATGATGATGAAACTAGACAGATTCTCATTTCTTATAGTGTTTAAATTTATACCAAAAAAATAAAACATGATCTCCTCCTTTTAGTATTGCCTTAAACTCCTTTTCTCCAGCAAACTGAACTAAACTTCTTCTTTTAACATTAGGAAGGAATTCATTAAAATAAAACCCTGGCAATGAAGAATATTGCTTACTATACCCTACCTTCTTAGCTAATTCAACTACCCTATTATTAAACTTGCCTTCTGGATAGCAGATAGAATCAACTGAGTTTTCTAATAACCCTTCAAGTAAATTTTTAGAATTCTTTAATTCATTTTTCAATAAAGATTCAGATGCCAAATTTAAAACTTGGTGAGTTTCAGTATGAGAAGAAATTTTTATCAGTCTCAGTCTATTTAACAATAGTAATTGTTCTTTATTTATATGATTTTCTTTTTCTAAATAAGAAAAAACTGCAAACAAATGAATTGGAATATTCAGCTCTATGATCAAATCAATATTATCATATAGACCCAAAAAACCATCATCAAAACAAATCTCAATTTGATCAAAAGGTTGTTTTATCTCGTCAACAATTTCATAACCCCGTTCTCTTAAAATATTAATATGTTTTTTAAAAAGTTCAATTGAGGTTGACATATCAGTATATTTCTTACCTGAATCAATATCATGATAAAAAATCACCTTACTTCTTTTCTTAAAATAAAACAAAGAAGAAATCCTAGTTAACGCAATCCTAATAAATTTACTTATCTCCATAGCTCAACTTTTTTAACTGCATCTTGCAAGCACTTATTATACAAATCATAATTCCAATTATCTCTCATTAAATCAGATGCATTTTTTGAGAATTGAATTAATAAATCAGGTTTATTATATAATTCCAACATTTTATCACCAAAATCATCCATATCTGATGCAATCATTCCTGTATTCTTATCTTTGATTAAATCGTAGTTTGCTCCTACTTCATTATGCGAAATTACTGGCAATCCAGCAGACATAGCCTCATTTACAACTAATCCCCATGCATCTAATGACGATGAAAAAACAAAAACAGAAGAGTTATGATATAGCTGTATGAGTTCTTGACCAAATACACTTCCTTTAAATACAATATTTTTATGTGAGTATTTCATCTGAAACTTTGGTAGATTCTTTCCATCACCAACAATGATTAGTCTAACATCCTTTCCTGAAAAAGAATGAGAAAATTTCTCACAAAGTACATCTACATTTTTAGTGTCAATTAATCTGCCAACAAAAAGAAAAGTAAATATCTTTGGAAATATTTTTTTATTTTGATAATATTGTTGATTATCAACCATCATTGGCATCAAAAATATTCTATTTTCTTTCATTCCATAATGCCTGAATAAATCCTTATGAGAATTATTACCTCCAGCAAAACCTAACACATATTTATTCTTAAAAACAATCGATAAATATAGCCATTTAACAAAGCGCTTTAAGAGATTACTAGGAATGGATAGTTGGGTGTCAGAATCTGTCGCTATAAATATTTTTTTTAAAGAAAATAAATTCAATAGAAATATAAATATAAAAGGGTAATTATTATACCCATTTATAATGATAAAATCATTTTTTTTAAATTGTGAAACAACAAATTTTAACTTACTAAAAAAAGAAAATCGATCTAAAAAAACCTTATTAGAACTACTATTAGAAATAGCTAAAGTTTTTGATTTTATAAAACAATAATCAATGTTATTTTTATCATAAATATTTCTAGTTAGATCAAGTGTGTAAGATGCAGGCTCAACAAAAAAACAAAAAACTCTCATCTTAAAATACTTTTATAAATTTGCTTAATTATATTACTCATCTTATCAAAAAACCAAAAAATTACTTTGTCAAATTGATTTATAAAAATAAAAATAGCGAATAATTGTTTGACATCTGGTTTAAAATTAGTGATTTTATAATCATAATCACCTCTACCAAAACTTATCTGCACTTTATTATTTCCCGACACTGCCTCCATAAATAAAATGTAATTATAAATATGTATCATCTGACTATTGTCAAATAAAGATATCCAAAATAAATAGTTATCAGAATTTTTTAATATAAACGAAAGTGCATGTATTTTCATGTCCTGCCTTATAATGCTAATAATTAGCTTATCTGAATTAAATAATTTCTCAAGTAATCTTAATCTATTATTATCTAAAAAATTAGGACTTCTTAACCCTAATTTAATCATTCTTTCTTTTAGAACATTGACTTCCATAATTGGAAAATCATCTTTATCTTTTGATAAAAGATAATGTGATTTATTATTGTTTTTTCTTTTTACTCGTCTAAAAACTGATTTATTTTTTGATTTATACTTATCATAATTATCAGGAAAAGACCCCTCAGAAAGAACTAAATCAGAATACTTCACAGAGTCTTTGATAAAACTATTATTTACATCTCTCTTCTTATAGAAATTATATACAAACGAATCGTCTTTTAGATTAATGAAATGAACTGAATTATATAATCTTTTCTTGCGAGCATAAGATAGAATCATATCAAAGTCACAATAATCATTTATTAAGAAATCACAAAAGTCAGCATGTTTATCATTAAGAAATCTTAACCTCTTTCTACAATCAATATACAAAGGGAAAATAGCTGACAATATATCTTTACTTCTTACTTCAATAATACATAAGATATTTTGCTTGTTTTTACTTAACTCCGTTTTCCAAGAATAATAATTAAACTCAAAGGACTGAAAGACACTATACCCCCCTAAGTTAAACAGGATGTTCCAATCATCTTGAATTTGCTTAAATTGTTTTATATCTGAAATAATTCTAATCTCCATTTTCTTTTTTAAATACTGTAAATGATAAGAATGCTAATGAAAACCAAAATAAGATTGTCTGAAATTCATTAATTCCTGTAAAGAATGTCTCATACATTGCTGCAATAGGTATATAACAAGCAATATATAAATAAAACAATAATTCTGGATCTTTTTTATCGATCTTAATAAACAAATGGATAACTTTATAAAAGATAATACCAATAACAATTAGCCCAAAAATTAATCCATATTGAGTTAAGATTGCTAAATATCCATTATGAGAAGACAAGATATGACCTTTTAAATAATACGGAATAATTTCATTATTAATAAAGGCATACTTATCAAGTCCAAAACCAAAAAAAGGTTTTTGCAAAATAGTCTCATAAGCATATTTATATTGCAACAATCTATCATTAAACAGACTTTGAGATTCAAAACGATTTATACTTGTCTTTAGCTGAAAATTTATGATTATGAAATAAGAAAATATGGCAAAGAAAAGATATGCGATATTGCGAAGTGAAAATCCATATTTAAATATAAACGCTATAGCAATAGCAACCAACACATCCCTTGATCCAGTAGCTAAAGAGATAATAAGGAAAATAAATAATACCGCTATTTCAAAGTTTGTATTTTTCTTTTTCATTAAAAACAAGGATCCAAATGCCATAGTCGTAAATGACGACAGCATATTTGGATTCCATATGACACCGCTATACCTACCTGAAAAAATAAACGGATCTATTATTAGCCCTAAAATAATAACGCAAAGAACAGTATAAACTAAATGCTTCATAAATTCTTTCTTAAAATAAGCATAATTATGAACAATAGCAAAAGAAATAATAGAAAATTGCATAGCTTTAGAAATCAAATATTTTCCTGCTTCATATTCAGATAAATCATGAAATACAAGCCAATAAAATAGATTTATTAAATTTAATAATAATAAAAAGTTAAATGATTTATGAAAAATAATTAACTTTATCTGTTTAGGGTTAATTAAAATTATAAAACTAAAAATTGTCATTAAAAAAAGAAAGATGTTATACCCAATACTAAAAGTTGCCTCAATAGAAAGCAATACTGTATTTAACAGGTAAATAACAAAACCATATTTTAAAAACCATTTAATCATTTTTTTAACTCTTTAATAATTGAAATTGGTAAATCATCATCATAATCAATCTCAGTTTCAAACTTTGAATTATGCTTTTTCACAAACACTAAAGCTATTGCCACATAATATAACATCTCCTGCTGAAGCTAAGCAGACACCTTGAATACCTAACTTTCCTAATAATAATAAATATTTCATCTTATAAAATCTCTTTCGCTAATCTTTTCAACTGCTGAAAAAGGAGACCAAAATAACAAACATAAACTAAAAATGGTACAGTAATAAAATGATATATTTGAAAAACAAATTCCTGATTTATTGCGAAATACATAAGAATAACTGTTAATCCAAATAAAAAAAACAACTCTTTGCTGAAAGGAGATATTTGTAAATATTTTCTAATATAAATTAGTTGAACTGCATTAATAAAAAGCATGAAAAAAACATAAAGACCCACTACTGATGATAATCCAATTATTGGAATAAGCCATAAGGAAAGAAAAATTAATAATATTGCTCTAATCAATTGGAGTTTTAAATTTTGCATTTCTAATCCTGCCATTACCATAAAAGTACCTGAACTACCAGCAGCTAATGATAGTATACCCCCAAAAAGCATATAAAATAAATATTTCTTATAGATTAACATCTCATGAGTATACAACCCTAAAATTTCATCAGAAAAAATAGCAATAATTACAGCTAAAGGAATTGCAAAGAGATTAATAAGAAAAGTAGTTTTTTTATACAAATCATTCAATTCAATAAAATTTTGTTCGTGATGCAATTTTGAAATTGCTGGAGCAAATACTTTATTCAAATTTATTAATAGAAATGTAGTTAAACCTGTTAATGTTAATAAAATATTGTATGCCCCAACATCAGCTGAAGGTAATTTAATACTAATAATAAAACTCAATGCTTGAGCAGAAATAAAGGCCACAACTGAGTTATAAAACATCTTTGTACCATAGTCCACCATTTTGCTGTCTCGAATAACTTCTTTAGCGTCTGATTTTACAAATAATGAAAATTCTTTTTTATTAAACAAATACAATAAAATAGATAACACCAATATTCTAGTAAAAACCTCCAACAATATAAAATAACCAATGTCATCCGTAAATTGAAAAATTATAAACGTTAAAAGAGCACGAACTATAACAGTGACTGCTGTACCATAAAGAACTATCTCCTTTATCTTCAATATTGACCTATACAAAGATATTACAACTCCAAATAACATACTGATAGGCACATGTATACACATAATAAATAATAACCAACTTAAATCATCAATATCACTATATATAAAATGGTTAATATAGGGAGAGAAAAAATAAATAACTCCTAAATAAATACTTCCAACAATAAAAGCATATTTAATAAACATACTTGCAATTCTACTTGCCTTTTCTTGGTTTTCCTCAACAAAATATGGAATAAACTTAATAATAACAAAAGGTATTCCAATAGATAAAACTGTTTCTGATAATGAGCTAAATAATTGCACAATAACATATTTACCCCACGCCTCTAAACCAACAATATCAATTAAATAAATTTTAACGAAGAACCCAACAGTAAATCCAAATATTGTACCAAATACACCCCAATTTGCTTGTCTTATGATTAATTTGAGCATTCTTCACTTTTCAAAAAATCATATAAGTCATTTAGATATGAGATATTAGGAATAAAAACTAATTTTAACGATTTATTCTTAAGTGAAGAATTAAAGGTATCCTGAAAAATGGTATATATTTTATCAATAGACTCAAAAGGAGAAAAAAGGAAGGAAGTAAGAGTCTTAAAATTATGATTTACTAAAAACAACTCATTAGTTAAAATATGGATCGCAAAACTCATAAGCTCTTTGATTATATTTTTAATAATGCAATTTTTCATCTAGATGCTAATTATTAATTTTGATTCTTTTCTCTATACTCCCGTCATCATAGATGTAAAATAGAATTGTTTTACCTACTATCTTATCAGTTTCAATTTCTCTTCCAAGTAAATCAGTAATTTTTATTAAATTTCTATGTTTAAATATGCTGCCGTTTTCATCAAAAGATGTACTGCTTTCAACTGAATCCCAAAGGTATAAATCATCAATTGCAGCCTCAACTAAACTACCTGCACTTAAGGATCCGTTAGTACTGTCAGAAGCAACAAACCTTAATTTAACCTGGGTACTATTTAAGCTAATATAATCTTTAACTCTAAAAGCAAATCTTCTCCAACGTGTATCAGAAGTAAGATTATTTTCAATATTTGCCCAATTAACACCATCACCAGTAATAGAAACCTGCCACCAATCAGCATTAGGTTCAGCTCCTGTATTATTAGTAAACCATCTCCAATAACTGAATGCTGGATTCACATAATTTGTAACATTATATGTTGGTGAATATAAAGTAGTATGTCCACCATCAATATCATTTTCTCCTATACCTGAACTAGATGAAGTTGCATTACCTGTAAATGCACAATTAGAACCGTTTAGTGTATGCTGATAGTCTGGTTGCACCATTGTGTTTGGATCATTTGGATTAACAAATGAACCTATTGGAGTTCCAATTGTCCAGAAACCAGTTGTTGCATTATCACTTGCATCACCTGTTTGCCAAAAACCAATCGTAAAATCAAAATCTTCTTCCTCTTCTAATTCATAACCAATCATTATAAAATAAGGAACATTAGCAAAATTATTTGGTGTTTTATTTGCTGAAAAAGGAGTTATTCCAGAGCTAAAACCATAATTATCTTCTAAAGAAATATAATATGCAATAATATTACCATTTACTTGTGAAGGTATTTGTCCTACAAAATTACTACCAGATTGTGTCATTGATAAAGGTGACCAATTAGTATCCGTATTTAATCTGTAATAACAGTTAATAGATCCCAAAGCCCATGCATAAGTTAATTGAATATTTGCATTAATAGATACAACTGAATTTGCATTACCTGTAGTGACAGGAGTGTGATTAATCACTGCATTAGAAATTAATGTAATTCCGTGTAAAGCAAAAGCACTTACAATTGCAATATCATTTGGTGTGCCATTAGTTAAATCTGCATCATTATCATCAGCATATAACACTTCTAAGAGAACATCAGTAAATATAACTCCTTCATTACCATTTGCTCCATCAGGACCATTGTCATATAAGTATTTAAATAAGTCGATTGTTTGTTGCATATCACCTAAATTCAAATACGTATCCCAAAATGCACCAGCAATAATTTCACCATCAGCATGTACCTCTCCTACTAAATCCTGTGGATAGACTTTTTTGTTAATATCAAAACGCCTTACATAACCTGATGGGTTATTCTGATAAAAACCAATACCTAAAATTGGGTCTTCAGTAATAGTAAAAGCCCATACATCAGCAAAACCTTCATTTAGTGCCCCATTTTGCATACCACTTCCACCATTATATCTGTAACTATTAATTGCATGCCCGTACTCATGATAAACTACATCAACAATCTTACCTGTAGCTTCACAATAATCAGTTCCATTAGTTGAAAGTCCTTCTTCATAAAAATTAATAGATGTTCCAGCAAAAAAAGCATTACATGTTCCAAACTCATCCACATTTGTTTCTAAAGAAAAATCTAAACCAGTAAAAGTTGGAAATACTAACTTCATGTGATCATGCACTTCATTAACAGCCCAATAAGCTGTTCTCTCTTGTATAGTAGAGTTAGAATTATCAAATGATATAGTATTACTTGCAGAAAGTGTCGCATAAATATCAGGAGTGTTTCCGTTAGTCTGAACATCAGAATAGAGTCCTTCTAGTTTATATCTTATCTGAGTTCCAATACCTAAAGGGATATTTACATTTCCGAAAGTATCAGTATAATAATTAGTGCCTGTTGCTGGATTGTTTGCTTTTAAATGTTTTAGTTTTTCAACTGATGAAGGGTTGTAAGGATGTGTAGTATATAATTCTCCAGAAACTGAAGAAACAGCAGGCGGAGCTTCATACATAACTTCATTTTTACGCATCAATAAAGTAGCATCTTTAGCGTCCACATAACAAGTGTAATGTGCTGGACCTTCTTCTATTCTAGTTTTAAACTTTACAACATAAACTAAGTGATATACATACTTTCCGTTATTAGGGATGGGAAGAATCATTAATTTT
>Ga0307999_1000417_pt1 | contig 12012 bp, 13 predicted proteins | sample Neamet1_FD_203158 | JGI IMG/M metagenome (GOLD analysis project Ga0307999, IMG submission 203158) | Marine microbial communities from water near the shore, Antarctic Ocean - #1 | ecosystem: Environmental > Aquatic > Marine > Unclassified | place: Southern Ocean | collected 2014-06-04 | reverse complement strand
CATCTCGAAACGAAAGGATCAATTCGCCAAGGCCTTCACCTCCAAGCTTCTCACCTACGCTCTCGGAAGAAGACTGGAGTTAACCGACGAAAAAACGATCGAAGAACTCACCGCGAAATTTGTCACCGACCACTACCGTATCAAAAAACTGATTCATCTCGTCGTGGCGAGTGAATCATTCCAAAGTAAATAGCTCATGAGCCGAAAATCCTGGCACCTTCCCCGTCGCACCATCCTACAAGGATTCGGAGCATCCCTCGCCCTGCCTTTCCTCGAATGCATGCGTGCTGACACCAAAACGTCTCCACGCCCCAAGCGGTTCTGCTCCATTTACTTCCCCTACGGCGTCAGCCTTCCAAAAAGGAAGAATGACGAAGCCAAATGGCAATGGTTTCCCGACGCCGAAGGGCGCGATTTTCAATTCAACGAAAGTCTCAAATGCCTCGAGTCACTTCGCAATCATGTCTCGGTCCTGGGCGGGCTTTCACACCCGAACGGTCGCAAGATCGGCGGCCACGACACCGCTGACATCTTCCTTACCGCGGCCCAACTCAAAGGCGGACAACTGAGAAACTCAGTCTCTCTCGATCAGCTCCTTGCTGCCAAACTTGGCAACGAAACCCGTTTTCGATCACTGAGCCTCTCGGTCGATGGCGGCGTTGGTGAAGCCACCAGATCCAGCACCCTTTCCTTCAGCCGGAGCGGCCAACCGGTCCCCGCCCTGCACAATCCCCGCATCGTCTTCAACCGCCTCTTTGGAAATGAGGATCGGACTCTCGTGGCCCAACAGCAGGAGCTCGAGAACTCGGACCACATGCTCGATCTTGTCCTCGAGCATTCAAAATCAGTTCGCCGTAAACTCGGCAAACAAGACCAGGAAAAGTTCGACGAATATCTTCAGTCCGTTCGTCAAATCGAACAACGGGTGGAACGCTCGGAAAAGTGGCTCGATATCCCAAAGCCTAAAGTCGATGCCAACGGTCTCCATCTTGATGCCGATGACAAGACTCCCGGCGAGCTCATTAAGACCATGCTGGATCTTATGTTCCTCGCTATTCAGAGCGACTCAACCCGATTCCTGACCTACCAGATGGGCAACATGAACGGAGCCACCTCGGTCGCAACCAAATTCCCCTCCCTTCTCGGCTTTGGCAAAAGCCAGCACAGTCTCGCCCACGGATGGAACAAACCCGGAGGAGCCGAAGCCCTCGGAAAATGGGACCGCTTCCGGGCCGAGCAGCTCTCATATTTCCTCCAGCGCTTGCAAGACACCCGCGAAAACGAAGGCAACCTTCTCGACCACACCATGGTTCTTTACGGCAGCAGCAACAGCACCACCCATAACAACACCAACTATCCTCTCGTCCTGGCGGGAGGTGATCGCCTCGGTCTCAACCATGGCGGCTACCATCGTTTTAAGTCCGACGTCCCTCTCTCAAATCTCTTTGTCACTATGATGAATCGCCTCGGCATGCCTTCTTCGAAATTTGTCGATAGTACCGGTGAAATGACCGAACTCACCGCTTGATTTCGGTCCCAAATTTTTCGAAGACAATTCCCAGTCTCCAAAGACAGTCGGCCATGACAATTCATGAAGCCGCCTCCCAAGGTTCGCTGATCGCCGACGCCTTCGCGATGCCGGTCCACTGGCATTACAATCGCGAGGCCCTCGATCAGGACTATCCCGAGTTCTCGATCTATCATGCTCCTCTTTCACATCATCCCGATAGCATCCTTTGGCGTTCCGAATTCACTCCGGTGAACGAAAAGTCCGGCATTCTCCGCGATCAGGCGGGATTTGGGGGACAACGCAATGTCCACTATCATCAAAACCTCAACGCCGGAGAAAACACCATCAATTTCAAGCTCGCCCGCGCCCTCTACGACTAGATCTCCGCCGCTCAAGATTACAACCCAACCCGCTGAGTGATTCGTTACATCGACCTCATGCTCAACCTCGGCTGGCATCGTGACACCTATGTTGAGAAATATCATCGCGCTTTTCCCAATCGCTACACCTCGGGAAGAACTATCCTCAAATGTCGCATCTTAGATGAACACATCGGCGGACTCGGCCACCGTCCCCGCTCTCTTCGCCACTCACCCTCACCCATCGCCACTCCAACGTCCTCCGCGCCGCCGACTGCCGCACCCGCCTCCTTCAGACCATTTCCGATGGCACCCCGCTACGGGAAGTCCGTATGACCTTGACCCTCTCGCTCCCAATAAAGGCAACTCGCCACAAAAAGAAATCTGCAAGCGGCTAAACTTGCCTAATCGATCCAAGTTCGGCACATATCACGCGTGCTTAACCTCTTCTACCCCGCCGCACGCGCCATCCTCTTCCTCCTCGAGGCCGAACGCGCCCACCATCTCTCGATGGCCGGGCTCCGACACACTGAAAAGCTCGGGCTTCTCAAATCGATGACGACCGAACCGGAATCCAAGCCGGTGACTTTCGCTGGTCTCACTTTCCCAAATCCCGTTGGACTCGCCGCTGGACTCGACAAGGAAGCCAACACCATCGACGCCCTCGGCCGCCTCGGTTTTGGACACCTCGAAGTGGGCACCCTGACTCCCAAACCCCAGGACGGAAACGAATTCCCCCGCCTCTTCCGACTCCCTCAACATAAGGCCCTCATCAACCGCATGGGCTTTAACAATCCCGGCATCGACCAAGGACTCGCCAACGCCCGCTCCGCGACTTCGTTCAAAGGCATCCTCGGGGTCAATATCGGTAAAAACAAAGTCACGCCCAATGAAGAGGCCAACGACGACTACGCCATCGCCTTTGAAAAAGCCTACCCATGGGCCGATTACATCACTGCCAACTTTTCTTCCCCCAACACCCCGGGCCTCCGCGAGCTCCAGTCGGAGGGCTCAGCAGCAAAACTTCTCAAGACCCTCAAAAATCTCCAAAGCAAACTTCACAAGGAAACCGGTCGCTACGTCCCCTTTGCCCTCAAAGTCGCACCTGACCTCGAGGAAAAGCAAATCACCGGACTCTCCAGAGTCTTTCGCGATGGCGGCCTCGACTTCGTGATCGCAACCAATACCACTCTCGAGCGCGAGGCCGTCAAAGGCCACCCCAGCGCCAAGGAAGCCGGCGGCCTTTCAGGAGCACCCCTGACCTCTCACTCAACCGAAGTCATCGCCCAATTCCACGCCGGACTCGGCAAGGACGTCCCCATCATTGGAGCAGGAGGCATCTTCTCAGCAGAAGACGCCCTAGCCAAAAAAGCAGCCGGTGCCTCCCTCGTCCAAATCTACACCGGCTTCGTCTATCGCGGCCCGGCTCTCATTCACGAAATTATCCGAGCCTGGTAAGCTCGCGTGCCACCCGCCGGGCCTCGAGATCGGCATTCACAACCACCTCGAGATCTTGGGAATCGACGTGATCGACTTGGTTCATCGTCTTCTCAACCACATCCCAGATCCCCGGAAAACTAAGCGCCCGGCGTCGAAAAGCTTCGTTTGCCACCTCGTTCGCGGCATTCAAAACCGCAGGCAATGTCCCCCCCCGTTCTCCCGCCTCGCGGGCCAAACCAAGTGCTGGGAAGTCGGCTTCCCTCGGGGCCTCAAATTCGAGCTTTGCCAGCGTGGGGAAATCCAACGGCTTGAGCTCGTTTTTTAACCGCTCGGGCCACACCACAGCATACTGAATTGGAAAACACATATCCGCCGTGCTTAGCTGTGCCAGCACGCTTCCATCGATAAACTCGACCATCGAATGAACGATGCTCTGCGGATGTACCACAACCTCGATCTTCGACATCGAAATGTCGAACAGCCAACGCGCCTCGATCATCTCCAGCCCCTTGTTGAAAAGAGACGCCGAATCAATCGTTATTTTCTGCCCCATCTCCCAAGTCGGATGCTTCAGCGCGTCCTCTAATTTCACCTCCGAAAGTTTCTCCACCGGCCACGTCCGGAACGGGCCGCCGGATGCTGTCACAATCAACCGTCTCACCTCGTCCGATCCTCCCTTGTGCCCTTCAAGACACTGGAAAATGGCGTTGTGCTCGCTGTCCACCGGCAAAATGTTCACTCCTTTTTCACGAGCGGCAGTCATCACCACTTCACCCGCCATCACCAAAATCTCCTTACTCGCCACCGCAACATCACAACCCAGCTCGATTGCTTTCAAAGTCGGTCGTAAGCCTTCCACACCCACAATCGCCACCAGCACCAAGTCTGGTTTCGTCGCCTCAACAATTTCGACCAGTCCCTCTGCACCCGTAAAAACCGTCCGCCTCTCGCCTTTTAATTCAGCATACCTCGACTCGTCAGCCAAACAGAGATGATTCACACCAAACTCTCTCGCTTGTTCCTCCAGATCCTCCACTCGCCTCCCCGCCGCCAACCCAACAATCTCCATGCGATCCGGAATTTGCCGCGCCACGATCAAGGCACTTGTCCCAATCGAACCCGTCGAACCCAAAATTAAGACCCGCTTCTTCATCATACCAAGCCAGTCGCCAAAAGGTAAAAATAAGTCACCGGAGCAGCGAAGCAAAGGCTATCGATCAGGTCCAAAATTCCGCCAATTCCCGGCATAAGATTTCCAGAATCTTTCACTTCCAAACTTCTCTTCAAAATCGATTCCGCCAAATCCCCCGCCACCGAGACGAGGCTAATCAACAATGCCAGCACTCCTAAATGCACCGGAGGAATCCATGCCAGCGTCTCACCTGATAAGGCCCAAACACTCCAGGCCGCCAGTTGCGCAAACACCAAGGCTCCAAAGAATCCCTCCCACGTCTTCGCCGGACTCAAATGGGGTGCCATCTTGTTTTTACCGATGAGTGAACCCGTGATGTAAGCCCCCATGTCAGTAAACTTCGCTACCGCAATCATGAAAAGAATCAACCATGCTCCCGGCACCTGCCCCCCCGTGTCAGGAAGGAAGATCAGACGAAATACAAAGCACCCGAAGAGCACCGGCACATAGACATACGCCAACAAACTATCCCCAACCGCATCGACACTTTGACGCCCTTCGATCCCATTCCGAAACCTCCAACAAAATCCCGCCAATACCACCACCACAAGCCCCACCAGCTCCCAAAGATAATCGCCTTGATCCAGACACCCGCAGATCAAACCCACCCCAGTATGGAGAGCCACCACCAATCCGACCACCAAACCAATGGTCCGGCAACCATCGCCGGGAAATTTCGAAAATAATCCGCGAAACTCAATCGCTCCTGCAATCGTAAGAAAACTCACCAGCCCGAAAAAGGCCCAGGCGTTCTGGGACACAAAGACCGCGGTCACAATCGCCCACAAAATCAGAGTGCTCGTCAACCGGGAGCGGAAGACCTCGGCTTTGGAAGATTTATTGGCCTCGTCTGGCATTTCAGGGATCTTTGGGACAGGGCCAGCGACGAGCAATGACAATTCGCGAAAAAAAATGCAACTTTTCTCGAATCGTCCGGTTAGATCGTGCGAATCCGGGGGCCCCCATTCCCGATAACTCAATAAACAACTATGAAAATGAAACTGACATCCGTCATCGTGGCCCTCGCCACATGTGCCATCGCAAATGCCGAACCTCCCAAAGGAAAAGGAAAAAGCCCTCGCGGTGGAGCACGTCCCGTCCCCAAGGAAATACTTGAAAAGTTCGACAAGGACAAAGACGGAAAACTCAACGCCGAAGAGCGCAAAGTTGCCGGCGAAGCTCGCAAGGCCGAAATGCTTAAGAAATTCGACAAGGACAAAGACGGAAAACTTAGCGCCGAAGAGCGTAAAGACGCCTCCGCCGCCCGTCGCGCTGAAATGATCAAGAAATTCGACAAAAACACTGACGGAAAACTCAGCGAAGAAGAGCGCGCCGAAATGCGCAAGGCCATGCCTCCTCGCGGAGATCGCCCTGCAAGAGGAAAAGGTGCTCCCGAAGGTAAAGGTAAAGGTAAAGGCAAAGGCAAAGGCGGCCCCAAAAAGGGCAAGAAGCCAGCTACTGTAAGTGAGTTTTAATCTTATATTCCCCCGATAGATACCGAAATGGGAAGCCCGGTCATTTTTGGCCGGGCTTCTTTTGGTCTAGAAATGCCATCACCAAACAGGCGGGTCCCTTTTTCAAGAAAGCCACTTTTGTCTGAAGGTCCGGGTTTGCCGGGAAAAATCACCCTTTCTTGAGAAGGTCACGGATTTCCCCGAGAAGAACTTCCTGCTTGGGTGGATCAACAGGCTTTGCTTCCCCTTCTTTTTGCATCGAGCCTACCACCTTCTTGATCACAATGAAGACGACGAAGGCGAGAATCACGAAGGAGATGAAATCCTGAAGAAACTGGCCATAGCCAATCACGGGAAGTCCGGCTTCCTTGGCTGCCGCGAAAGAATCAGGCTTCTCATCGCTCAAGTTGATGTATTGGTCGGCGAAATTAATGCCCCCAGTAAGATTGCCGAGAACTGGCATAAAGACGTTATCAACCAGTGACTTCACGACAGTTGCGAACGCTCCACCGATAATGATACCTACCGCCATATCGATGAGATTGCCTTTAAATGCGAATTCTTTGAATTGTTTGAACATATGGAATATTAGGATTTATCAATCTTGAGGTAGCCTGAATTTCAGAATGTTACAAGGGCCGGTTTCCCTGATTGCAACTAGGCGTGATGCTTCCTAGCACCCGATTCTCTGCAACCGGTTGGATAGAGCGGGGACATTCCCAATGAATAAATGGCGCCCCCATCGCGCAAGCCATGAAAATGTGCAAAATAAGCAGCTCTCCATACACTGAAATGAAGACGAAGGAGTAGCTGAGTCCAACTCCGACCCTGGACAAATTGGCGGAGAAAGGAATGCGCTTCAAGCGCGTCTTCTACCCCAACTCGATCTGCACCCCGAGCCGAGCCAGTATCATCACCGGGCAATACCCGCAGACGAACGGTGTGCTCGACCTGGAAGTCAGCATCGCTCCCGGGAACCAGCCATGGAAAAGAACGGTATTCGCAAGAAGGTCCACTCGTCGGACGTGATCACCGATCTTACGCTGGATTGGTTAAAGTCAGGTCGCGACACGGAGAACCCCTTCTTTCTCATACACCACTAAAAGGCTCCTTACGACAGGCAAGGGCGGAGCTTCTTCGGGGTGCTGAGTGGTGGGCCGGCGGTGTCCGAACTCGTGCCTCGATTCGGTCGGTGCCCTGCCTCGAGGTATAGTTGTCAGCGACCTAACGCGGTCCCTTCTTTTCGATTTTGTCACCGCGGGCGCTCCTCGCTGCCTAGGCGCGAGCCCCCGATGGCGGCAGGGCCGGAGAAAGGAGATTCCCAGCATTGACGAATTACGATACAGTATTGCTCATTCTAACGGACCCATGAGACGAACAACCACTTTCACCCTCCTCGCAATCTCAATGCTTCTCAGCGTCACTGCTGTAGCCCAGGACCAATGGCCCTCCTTCCGCGGAGCGGACGCACGGGGGATCGGGAGCAACGCGGGTTTGCCCACACGCTGGTCAGCGACCGAAAACGTGGAATGGAAGACCGATCTTCCCGGACGTGGCTGGTCGTCGCCTATCGTGTGGAACAACCGGGTCTTTCTGACCACTGTCGTTAATCTCGGCGAATCGGAGACCCCGCAGAAGGGGCTCTACTTCGGCGGCGAGCGGCCGGGGTTTCCCGACACCGTGCACCAGTGGAAGGTTTTCTGCCTCGATCTCGATTCGGGAAAGGTCCTATGGCAACGGCAGGTGCACGAAGGGAAACCGCAGTCGTCGATCCACCTCAAAAATAGCTACGCCTCCGAAACTCCGGTCACCGACGGGGAGCGGGTCTACTGCCGTTTCGGGAACCTCGGGATCTTCACCTTCGACCTTGATGGCAACTTGAAGTGGAGCAAGCGCTTCGCGCCGCGCAAGACCCGCCTCGGATGGGGGACCGCATCCTCCCCAGTGTTGCATGGCAAACGACTTTACCTCGTAAATGACAACCACGAAACGTCGTGGATCATGGCGCTCGACAAGGCGACCGGGAAGGAGATCTGGAAAATCGATCGCGACGAGAAGAGCAACTGGTCAAATCCCTTCATCTGGGAAAACGCGAAGCGCACCGAGATTGTCACGGCTGGGACCGGAAAGGTGCGATCCTACAATCTCGACGGGAAGGAGCTATGGTCGCTCAAGGGAATGTCGAGCATCACGATCGCGACACCCTACGCGCACGGAGGGCTTCTCTATGTCAGCTCAGGCTACGTCGGGGATTTCACAAAGCCGCTCTACGCGATCCGGCCCGGCGCGAGTGGCGACATCTCGCTGAAGAAGCTGAAGGAGACCTCCAGCGAATTTATCGAGTGGTGTAACTGGAAGGCGGCACCCTACAACCCGACTACTCTGCTTTACGGCGATCAGGTCTACGTCCTTCTCGACCGCGGCTGGATGTCCTCGCTCGACCCCAAAACGGGAGAGGAAATCTATGACAAAAAGCGTCTCCCTCCCGGTCCCGGATTCACGGTGTCGCCATGGGCCTACAACGGGATGATCTTCTGTCTGAACGAAGACGGCGCGACCTTCGTGTGCAAGGCAGGCAAAACGTTTGAACTGCTTGGGACCAACCGTCTCGGGGACGATGATATGTGCATGGCCTGCCCCGCGATGGCGGGTGACCGCCTTCTGATCCGGACCGCCGAGCGGCTCTATTGTATCCGTGAGGAGCGGAAGGCCGGGAAGGAGTGACCGGCCTCAGCTTTGGCAAACTCTTGCCCGAGATCACCTCACAGATCAAGGGCTTGATGCAGAAATATTCCCAGCGGAACACCTCAACCTATTTGAGAAAACTCCGCCCTGTCCTCGCGGAAAAACGCTACAAATATCATTCCCGCCCTGCCAAGAAACTCAACACAGGTAAGAGCGACTCGAGTCATTCAGACAGGACTCCCTTGATCTTCTGATCATAACGGCTGTTTTGTTGGTTTTCATTCACCCCCAATATTAGCAATTCGGCTTCCGTACTGCCAAAAGCCTCACGTCGTCATGACTCCCTTGTGATTGCAAGCTCATCATTCCTGTTCTACCCTCGACGAATGAAGCTCTTTCTAGCTGCAGCTACTTTCATTTCCTTTGGGGTCGCCGACGGCCAAACCACTCACTTCCCCGATATGAAGTGGCGCGAAAAGGAACTCGATCACTTCATGATCCGGACCAGTGGAACCAGTTCTGATCCGGCCCGAAAGTTTAGCGAAAAGACTTACGAAATTCTCTTCGAGATCCTTCCCGGTCTCAAAGATGACTTTGAGAAAAACGAATTCCGGATCCCGAGCGGCCAGAACGCCGGCAAAGAAGACAAATTCCGCTTCACTACATACCTCGTTGATTCAGGCGATGCCTTCCATCGGTGTGTCATGACCGATGCCAAGAGATACAACTGGATTGCGGGTCACATTCAAATCACCAAGAAAGTCGGAAACTACCTCGACCCGAACAACCGCTACCTCGTCATTTGTAAAACCGACCCCATGAACTCAGGTGGAGGTCAGGAACAGGACAAGAAGGAAATTCTCGTTCACCGCCTCGGAACCGCTCTGATGAAAGGCCGAACTCGACAGGCGAACCTCCCCTTCTGGATGACCGCCGGAATGGGATACTATGCAGAACACATGGTTTTCGATCGTTGCGCAATCTACTACCTCGACTTCGAGGCTTACTACCGGGCCAACCCGGACGCCAAGGTCGACGCCCGCAAAGGAGGAACCCTCGGACCCGAGGAATCCTGGCCTCGAATTCTCCGTAAGCTTTGTAAAAAAGAAAAGCGCGTCAGCCTGATGAAAACTATCAATGCGCAGGTCATCACTCTTTCACCCAACGAATCAGGTTACATGTTTGCTCTCACTTACTTCCTTGTGAGCACCGAAGAGCGGGCCAAAACCTACCAGTCGTTCATCAAAGCGATTCGCGACGGCCAAGAACCAACCCAGGAACTTCTCCTCAAAACCTATGGCTACGCCGACGACGCGGCATTCGAGAATGCCTGGTATGAATGGATGATGAGCACCAAGTTCAAGTAGGCCAAAAAGAAGAGCGACTTGCATGAGCGACGATCAGATCTACGGAATCATCCGACGACAAGTCCGTCCGAGCAATGACCCCGACGATCTTGCCCAAGAAGCCTTCACCAAAATCTTCCTGAAACTCGACCAATTCAAGGCCTCCCGCCGATTCACGTCAGCTTAAGAAGTTGAGCGCGGATTCTACGGGCGACTCGCGGGCTCGGTTGTCTCTTACGATGTGAATCGCCAGGAGATCGTGGAGTTTCTCAAAACTGAGCCGCCAGCGATCTCGAACCAAACCTTTGAAGCAGGATTTGGCGCTCTTTTCTTTGGCCTTTTTGCGTCTCTCGGCACGACGGTTCCGACTACCTTTTTTGTCTACTCATACAGCGATAAGACGGCACAGATTTTTTCTGGCCGTCTGCTGTCACGGAAAGATCGAGGATGCCTTGGCGAAGTCGATCTTTACTCCGGCGGTTTGGCCATGATGGTTTCCGAAAAGATCATAATCAGACCGACAAAGCCAACGCGGCGAAGAATCTGGAAACGGTTTGTGGTGTCGCGTTCAATCTTCTCAAAAAGGATCCCAGAGTGAAAGAGAGCCTACCAGACCAACGACGCCGCGCACTCATGAACCTCACTTGCCGCAAACCTCGCCCTCGCTTAAATTCCCTGTCGTGAGACCTTGGATTTAGACCTTCATTACTCTCTTCTTTTCTACTACCCTTCTCTTCCAGTTATGACCCGTTCGCAGTTTATTCTCGGCATTGCGCTTCTTTGCGTATCGGGAACACTTGCCTTTTTCATCTCGTTCCGTGAACACGATAATAAACGAGCTGAATCGAATTCTGTCGAGTCAACGACCGATCCCAGTTCGACGGCGACATCCTCCCGAAGGATCGATCGCTCCACCCCTCTTCCTCTCTCTAGCCGAAACGTCGAAAAAATGGATCCCACCATTTACGAGGTGACCGTCTCTGACATCTCACTCCATGAAGTTGGGCAGCAAATCGAACGGGAGACCCGTGAACGACTCCAGCAAATGACGGAGCGTTATCAACTCACTCCCAATCAACGACGAGAAGTTTTCCCCTTGCTCGTGAGCCATCATCCTGACTTTCAGGAAGGGATCATCGTCAACGGCTTTGTCGCCGGAAACCCGGATGAGTCAAATCTTGCTTCGGACCTCTATCCGCTTCTCGATCTCACGCAACAAGAGGCCTATCAGGAAGATCTCCTCGCCGACAATGAATGGTGGGGGGAAATCATCGGCCAACTTAGGGCCGATCTCGACGGAGCTCTTGAATCGGGCGAAGTCGAAGTTGTCACCGAGCCTATCGACACTCTGCCCGAATCAACCGGGCGCGATGACGGCGATGCAGTCGAGAATGAAGGAGTCGATCTTGATAACTTCTTCGGCAATTGATTTCAGATGAGGATCGGTTAAATTCTCCTCATGAAAATCCTCGTCTTTCTGCTCACAATCCTTCCTCTGGTTGGGCAGAGCGTGCCCGCAACTAGCAAACAGGCGGTCGTTGCCTACACCAGCTCTTGGAATAGCTCTTACGCTGACCTTTACCTCTATCAGCGAAACGGGACCCAGTGGAAAAAAGTGAGCGACCCAATTAAAGTTCGTCTTGGGCGCAAAGGGTCTGCCTGGGGTCTCGGGATCCATTCGTCACCAAAAGGAGCAACTTTGAAAAAAGAAGGTGATGTCAAATCTCCGGCTGGAATTTTCTTCATTGGAGGCGCCTGGGGAGATGCCCCAGCCATTCACAAGCATCCCAAGCTTCCTTATCGAAAAGTCACCCCTCGTGATCTTTGGGTCGAGGATTCAAAATCCCCCTACTACAACCAACATCGGATCCTCCCCCACCAACCGAAAACGGCGTGGGAGAAAAAGCAACAGATGAAGCAAAACGATTTCGCTCACTCGCTTAAACTTTTCATCGCTCACAATCCTCCACCAAAAGCCAAACCCTATGCAGGATCGGCCGTATTTTTTCATATCTGGCGGGGGGGG
>Ga0307999_1000416_pt1 | contig 12023 bp, 13 predicted proteins | sample Neamet1_FD_203158 | JGI IMG/M metagenome (GOLD analysis project Ga0307999, IMG submission 203158) | Marine microbial communities from water near the shore, Antarctic Ocean - #1 | ecosystem: Environmental > Aquatic > Marine > Unclassified | place: Southern Ocean | collected 2014-06-04 | reverse complement strand
CATAAGATAACAGTAGCACAATGTGATACAAGACTCAATTCTGTAAAGGAGTTTAATCCTAAACATGATTGGGAAATACACGGTAGAGGTGGGACATCATTCCAACCTGTAATTGACCATTATAATGAATCAAATGGAGCCTATACAGCTCTAATATATTTAACAGATGGTGAAGCTTATTCTCCTGATAACTGCCCAAAGAATACCTTATGGTGTTTAAGTAGTATATCACAGATGAATGATGAGTTACCAGGACAAGTAATCAAATTAAATTAATAAAAGATGGCACAAGTAAATTTAAATGTAACAGAATTAAAAGGATTTGTAAATCATATAATTACAAACAATAGATATCTACAAGCTAATAATAAAAGCCCTGTTTCTGTAGAAGTAGTAGGTGAATCAGGTATAGGTAAAACGTCAACTATTGTTGAGTTAGCTAAAGAAAATAACTTAGATTTTGTTAAGTTAAATCTTGCACAGATAGAAGAGTTAGGTGACTTAGTAGGTTTCCCAGTTAGACAGTTTCAAATGTATAAAGAGAAAGTAATAAAGACTGCCGGCAATGAAGCTATGTCTTATACTTCTGCTCAAAGATCTGCTGCTTCATCTGATATAGCAAATTCTGCAACTACAACAACAAAGAAAGTTGGTATGTGGGTAGATGAGCTTGCAGTAGAGCACTATCTTAAAACAGGATACAAGATGACAGGTAAGAATAGAATGTCTTATTGTGCACCTGAGTGGATTGCTGATAAAAAATCAGGTGGTATCTTATTACTAGATGACTGGAATAGAGCTGACACAAGATTTATTCAAGCAGTTATGGAATTAATAGACCGTCAGACTTATATCTCATGGAAACTTCCACAAGACTGGCATATTATGCTAACAGCAAATCCAGATAATGGAGACTATATGGTTAACAGTGTAGATAGTGCACAGAAGACTAGATATGTAACTGCTAATCTTAAGTTTGATGTTAACGTGTGGGCCCAGTGGGCAGAGAGTGCTGAAATAGATTCTAGATGTATCAACTTTTTGTTGTTGCACCCAGAACTTGTAACACAAGAAACTAATGCAAGATCTATTACAACTTTCTTTAATTCTATATCTAGTTTTGATAGTTTTGAAGATAACTTGTCACTAATACAGATGATAGGTGAAGGTTCAGTAGGAGATTCATTTGCTTCTATGTTTACTACATTTATTAATAACAAACTGGATAAGCTTGTAACGCCTAAAGATTTATTGACTCATGAAAATGAATCATATATCTTAGGGGAATTGCGTAGTTGTATTGGACAGGATGATAGTTACCGGGCAGATATTGCTGCTACATTAGCAACAAGACTTGGTAATTATGCGGTTGTATATTCTAAAGAGAATACAATTAACCAGAAAATTACTGATAGGCTTAAATCTTTAGCTACTAAAGATTATTTTACTAATGATTTAAAATACTTAATTGTTAGAACAATCTTTAATGGTAACAAACAAAAGTTTAATAAATTAATGATGGTTCCAGATATCATTAAAATGACAATGAAATAGAATGGCAAATAAATCAGTATATCAAGATTTTGATACTGATGCATTAAATTACTTTGACCTAACAGCATGTCCAATCATAGGGCATGTTGTAGGCCAAGTAATAGAAGATGTATTAGTTACTCAAGACATAACTACATATGATAAAATTAAATCTATATTAACTACACCTACAGAAAAAAGTTCAACTTTTATAACTAAAAAGAAAGCTTTTATTCTACCTAGATGTAACGTTTCTCAAGACAGACTTAAAGCTGCCTTAAAAGAACACAGTATCACAGTAACAAATGATTATACTTTAGCTGATCTAATAGTAGGACATGAGAATATATCTTGTAGATCTGAAAATAGTGAAAACATATTGTCATCTTTAATGATGGTTAAATTATGGAACTATGAAACTACTATTGGTGCATCAACCAATACTTGTTGGATGAATTCTAAAATTTTAGCATATCATGGAGATGATGTATTAGTAACACATAAAGTTACTGATCATATACATTATTCACATTTAGAAGGATTAGAATCTTTATATGATCAATGGCTTATGACTGGTATGGCTATAAACTTAGCACATATTATTGATACCACTGAAGTGTCTGTTGTAGATCCGGAAACAGTATTGCATAGTTCTGCTAATAAAATGATTATGGATGAGCAAATGTTGCGTGATATGGAAGCACAATTTAGTTCATATAATCAAGATGACTTAGATATAGCTTCTAAGCTGATACCTTGTATAGATTATACTGAGAATCATCATTTATTATGGCAGTTTGCGCAAAATTGTGAAGCCAAAATGTATAAATTTAATAGAGATAAAGATGTTCAACATTGGCTTAAAGAATCTAATTTTAATAAATACAGTAGGTACTCTGCTCAGGATATGATTCAGTGGTTAGAAGAAGAGAAAATACTTAATAGAATATCCTTTAAATATTTAGAACCTATTGTTAGACAGGATATTAGAATAAGCAATAGAGATCTATATACATTTAAAGTTTCTGTTAAAAAAGAATATCAACAATACTTAAAAGATGTAAATCATGAAAAGATATAAATTAAATATTAATACATATAAAGAAAATGTTATAAAGGATCCTGTCACTAATTCATTAATGTTATTAGGTTCAGCATTCACTTTAACATATACAGGTAGGCATATAGGTTTTACTACTGGATATGAAATAACCAATGAAGAGATAGGAGAATGGGATATTAATATTGGTAATGCAAATATTAATTTGCAAGACAAAACAATGTATAGATATCCTAAATTAGATTTACCTAGACAAAAGGTAGATCTATTAAAAGAAAAATTTAATGTTAAAGTAATTAGAGATAAAAGTAAAGCTGATATACATGTAGTATCTCAGAAGTATTTGGATCGTATACTAGTAACTATGTGGGATAATATATATGAATTCAAACATATATTTAATTTATTAAAAATATTAAAAGAAGAAAATAAATTAACTAAAACAGGATTAGATAAAGTCAGGTTAATTATAGCGGGACTACCTAAAGATTCTTTTATAGAAATAAATCATCAATATGAACACTCTGCAATGCACAGTACCAAGATTACTCCTTATACTGACTGGTTATCATTTATGGATGAAAGAATAGAAGAGTTATCTCAAATAAATAGATACAGAAGATGTGTTATGGTTCAAACACATAATGAAAAAGAATTTGATGAAATAACCTCACATCCAGAAGTTATACTAGATACAGATGTTATCAATGTAATTAATTCTGATTTGGCAATAATAGAATCAGAAGAATATGATAATGTCAAAGCTATGGTTTTAAGTAATGATAAAGATAATAGATCACTCGCTTTAGAAATGTTAGCAAATTGTAATGTTGATAAATCTTTTGATGTAGTATCTAATATTTATTATTGGCATCTTGAATATCTTAGAGATACAAGTAATTGGAATACTGTAAACGTTAAAGCATTTAGAAAAAGAATGCATAAGTTTAACGGTTGTGGAGAATCATGTAATATAACTTCTTATAACAATTTTATCAGATTAATTGATAATGAGGATAAATTAACTAAATTTATTGTTGATTCCACTAGAGAAAGAATGTATAAAAATATCTTTATAGGTTTGGTTGGGAAAGAATCTTCTGCATTTCATATAAAAATTGATGATGTAGCATTATCTGACAGGTACATAAAAAAAACAAAAATAAATGAATAGAGACTTACAAAAAGAAGAGCAGTTTTATGCAAATAAAGATTTTAAATTTAGCTACTCTTCTTTAAATAAATTAATGTTTTCACCATCCTTATTTTATAAGGACTATATATTATTTGACCGTGAGGTTAGAACAGATAAGCACCTTGTAGAAGGTAAACTAATACATTGTTTATTATTTGAACCGGAGAATGTAACTGACAAGTTTAACGTTGTACCAGGTAAAGCACCTAGTGATAACATTAGAAAAGTAATGAAAGATATGTCTCTTCATACTGATGCAGAAACATTAGAGTTTTGTGAATTTCAAGCTTTAGCATCATTAAAAACTTTGAATCTTTTCCAATCTCTTAAAACAGATGAACAAAGACTAAAGAAAGTTATTACTGAGGATAATGAACCATATTGGAAATTCTTATCTAATACTAATGTAGATGTAGTTGATCAGGATACACTGTTAAAATGTCAAGACAGAGTTGATATACTTAAAAAAAATAAAGATGTAATGTCTTTGTTTGAAGAAGTTACAACTGACTTTGATCTAGATCCTATTGAAACACATGCAGAAAAGTACTTAACATCTAAACTAGATGGTTATCCTTTTGGTTTACATGGTTATGTAGATTTCTATAAGATAGATCATGATAAGAAACAGATTACTATTTGTGATCTTAAGACAACCGGTAAATCAGTTGTTGACTTTCGTGAGACTGTAGAGTTTTATAACTACTGGCTACAAGCTGCGGTGTATTCTAAATTAGTTTATGATGATATAGGTGAAAAAGCTGAAGAGTATAGTATAATATTTAAGTTTGTAGTAATAGACACATACAAACAAGTATATGTATTTGATGTTTCAGAAGCGTCTATGAGTGAATGGGCTAAAGGTTTAGGTAATGCACTTAAACAAGTACAGTATCATTATGATGAGAAAAACTATTCTTTACCATATGATTTCTTAGTTAATAAAGTAACTTTATAATATGGAAGGTGTATATACAGATTATTTTCAGAAGAGTAAAGTATTTTTATACCCATTACTAAAGATTAAGAAAGGTATTAAACATGTTCCCGTGCAAACTTATGTTGCATGGGAAAATGTGTATGCAACTAAAGACTGTAAGTTTTTATGTGAATATAATACAGATAAGAATCCTAAGTTTAAGAAGTTTTCCTTAGACTATTTAGAATCTCATCCAATGTATGAAAAGCATATAAAGTTAACAGATACTAAGTTTATATATATATTTGATTTTATTAAATTTAAATCAGATATGCGTAGATTCACTAACGGTTCATACTCTCAGTTTAGTTTAGAAACTAAGATTAGTATATTAGATTTCTTTGGTAAAAGAAGTAAAATGGCCATGTATGTCCAAGGATTTCTATTTCCTGAAGAAGTACATGAAAATTATGCATCTTTTCTTGGTATAGATATAGAGAATATACAAGATATTTTTGAAGTATGCAGTTCTCCTGATTTAGAAAAAGAAACATTAGCAGATAATAATTATCTAATCCATCAATTATTAAAAACAAGTTCCATATCTTTGGAAAAATAAATTTATATATTATGACAAAATCAATTGGCCAAAACATGATGTTAGTTAATTCTACCTTCAGAAATACCAAGTCATTTACTTTAATTCCTGTGAGTTCAGACTCACCATATGTAGAAGCTATGTTTGATCCATCATCAAGCATCCTAGCTGTTATCAGTAAAGTTATGAAACAATCATATCACATGGTTCCTAAATTAGATGATGAAGGACAACCAATGAGATTAAAGAATCCTAACCATCAGACTGGTAAAACTGTCAAAGAAGAAAGAAGACTTGTAGATACATTCTCTGAGTTTTATTTAAATGATAAAAAAGACATAGAAACATTTATTCATATGTTTGCAGTGAACGCTGCAGAATTTGATTATTCATCATATTTTGTTGATGTTAATGAAACTGTAGTGTCTAAGATTATAGTACCTGGTCAATAGTCTTGAGAGATTAATATCCTTATTGACAATAAAAAAGAAAGCTCATTGATTTGGGCTTTTTTTGGCTCTAAAACATAAAACTATATGAAACACTGGGTGATGGATTATGAGACATTGGCTAATTGTTTTACAGGAGTATTTGAACATTATAAGACTCAGGAAACTGAAATCTTTGTTATTCATGACCTACAAAATGATTTACCAAAGTTTATTAATTTTCTTGAAGAAAATATTAAAAATAAAGAGTGGCATATATCCTATAATGGATTAGCATTTGATGCACAAGTTACTCACTATATATTAGACAATCATTTTCTTTGGAAAAACTTAAGTGGTTGTGAGATAGCAGCAGCTATATATAAATACGCTCAAAGATGTATTACCAGATCTAATAATAAAGAGTTTAGTGATTATCCACAATGGAAAATGAAAATAGCTCAAATAGATATATTCAAAATGCACCATTGGGATAACCCTGCTAAACGCTCTAGTCTAAAGTGGATACAGTATAGTATGGATTGGGAAAATATCTTAGACATGCCTATTCACCATGAAACACTTATTCATACAAAAGAAGATATTGATATTATACTTGAATATTGTGTGAATGATGTTAAATCTACTAAGGAAATCTTTATTAGAGCAAAGTCTCAAATTAAATTAAGGAAAGAGCTTACTGATACGTATAATGTAAATTTATACAGTGCCTCTGAACCAAGAATTAGTAAAGAGCTATTTGGTTTTTATTTATCTGAAAAACTTAATATACCTAAAAGAGATCTTAAACAAATGAGATCAAATAGAGGGACAATTAAAATTAAAGATATAATCTTACCTTATATTAAATTTACGTCTCCTGAGATGAATATGATCTTAGATAGGTTTAAGGCCATTGAAGTAGATGCATTAAACTTGAAAGGGAGTTTTAAATATAAGATTTTATATAAGAATGTTTCTACCCATTTTGGTACAGGAGGTGTTCATGGTGCTGCAAAGAAAGGTGTGTATGAACCAACTGAAGATACAATGATTATGTCTTCAGATGTTACAAGTTATTACCCCAATCTAGCTATAAAGAACAAGTGGTCACCAGGTCATTTCCCAAAGGAAGCTTTCTGTGATCAATATGAGTGGTTCTTTGAAGAGCGTAAGAAGATCCCTAAGAGCAATCCAATGAACTATGTATATAAGATTATACTTAACTCAACGTTTGGCCTTAGTAATGATGTGAATAGCTTCTTCTATGATCCTGAATTGTTTTGTAGAATTACAATTAATGGTCAATTAAGTTTGATGATGTTGTATGAGCAAGTAATGGAAAGAATTCCTGATGCTGTTGCTCTATTACAGAATACAGATGGTATAGAAACAATTATTCCTAAAAAAGATTATGACTTGTATATGCAAATATGTAAGGAGTGGGAAGAAACTACTAATTTAAACTTAGAACACGATGAATATCAGAAATTAATATTAGCTGATGTAAATAATTACATAGGTGTTAATAATTTTGTTCAGGTAGATATCACTAAGTGGAGGGAAATTAAACAGGCTCAGCCTCATTACCTATTTAAGGTTGAGAATGATAAGTTTAGTTTTGCACCCGTAAAACTTAAAGGTAGATTTGACTTTCATAATCTACAACTTCATAAAAATAAATCTAAACTTGTAATTCCAAAAGCTATATATGAATATTTTGTTAATGATACTCTTCCTGAAGACTATCTTAAAACAAATAATAATATATTAGATTACTGCATAGGTGCTAAATCTAAAGGTGATTGGAAACAAGTAGCTAGATATATTGATAAAGGAGTTTTTGCAGAAAATGACCTGCAAAAAATTAATAGGTATTTTATATCCAAGAAAGGTGTTAAAATACTTAAAGTAAATAAAACAGATAATAGAGAAATACAATTGGAAGCTGGTAAATGGCTACAGACAGTCTTTAATAAGATGGAAGTACAACCAAAGTGGGAAACTTACAACATTGACAAGACTTATTATCTAATGGCTATTGAGACAGAGATCAATAATATTTTAACAGTTAACGCAAATCAATTAAAATTATTTTAATGGAAAATAAATGTACAACAGTAGAGATCTCTAAACAAGATCAAATAAATGAAGACTTTTTTAAAGTAATCCATAATACACTTGGTGAACTAAAAGAGTTGCTTCTTGTAAAGGGTAAAGAGTATGTGAGAAATAATGATGTATATCATAACTTCAATCAAGGTGCCATAATGAAAGGTACTACACCTGAGAAAGCCTTAGATGGTTTTCTGTTAAAACATCAGGTGTCTATAAATGATATGACTAATGATCTAGATGATGGTATAATACCTTCTAAAAATAAAGTCATTGAGAAGTTCAATGATAATATGATTTACTTACTTATTAAGAAAGCAATGATGTTAAATAGAATTAAACAGAACAAATAATATGGATTATTTTGAATTAGAAGCAGTCGTGGAAACATGGGCTCATGAAAAAGGTATTCTTGTTAAAGCTACACCAATGGCCCAGGCACTGAAGACATTAGAAGAAACAACAGAACTCTGCACGGCTATCAATAATGATGACCGTGCTGAGATTATAGATGCTATGGGAGATATAATGGTAACGTTAATCATCCAGGCAAAGATGCAAGGACTTTCTTTAGAGGAATGTCTTGAATCTGCATATCGTGTAATAAGCAAAAGAACAGGTAAAATGGTTAACGGTCAGTTTGTTAAAGATAAATAAATTTAGTATATTTACACCTTTAAAGTTTAAATCATGGGTTATACAAAACCAAAAGAAACCACAAAGTGGAGTTTAGAATTAGCACCCTTACCTAATCATGGTAAGAGTTATACAGTAGTATCACATAAATCAGTGATAGATAACACATTAACTTTATTAAAAGATAGTGGGTTTAGAGTTAAAAAAGAAATATATAGAGCAAATATGAACGCCAATGTAGCACAAGGTGTATATCATATAACTCCAATTCAAACAACTGATGAAAAAATCATTGAAGAAACTGAATTGGGAATGATGTTTGCCTGGACAAATTCATATGATAAAAGTACAAGATTTCAATGTGCTATTGGTGCATATGTAAAAGTATGCTCAAATGGTATGATTGCAGGAGAAATGATGAATTTTAAAAGAAAGCATACTGGATCAGCAGATCGTGATGTTAAAATACATTTGTCAGATCAAATTAAAAATGCTGAGAAATACTATAAACGTATTATTGAGGATAGAGATGCTATGAAAGCAGTTAGGTTAAATTGTTCTCAACAATCTGAACTTGTAGGTAGATTATTTATTGAGCAAAATTTATTAGACACTCAACAGTTAACTTGTGTGAAGTCTGAAATGGATAAGCCTACATATGAATATAGTACTGATTCTGATACAGCATGGACATTTTATAATCATGTAACACATGCCTTGAAAAAAGCTCACCCAAGAGATTGGATGCAAGATAGTCAAGACTTTCATGATTTTATTACTGCAGAATGCAAATCACGTAATCAATTAAAACCTCCATATGAAGTAAACCCATTAGAAGAAGTTGAAGTAGATGAAGAAATAAGTAATGAAGTTTATCTGCTTGATCTATAAATGATAAAACTAGGAGCAGCAATATTATTTTTAATCCTATGTTTCTATATTTGTAGTAAGAACAAAATGAAGTATTAACAAGGAGCTATAACCAACCAAGGTCTTTTTGGCCTTGGCTCCTTTTAAACAAATTAAAAAATAAATAAAATGGCAAAAGATATTAAATTTGATGTTGAAGCACGTGACGGATTAAAACGTGGTGTTGATGCATTAGCAAATGCAGTAAAGGTAACTCTAGGCCCTAAAGGGAGAAATGTAATTATTGGTAAAACATTTGGTGCACCACAAGTAACTAAAGATGGTGTAACTGTAGCTAAGTCTATTCAGTTAGATGATGCTTTAGAAAACATGGGTGCTCAAATGGTAAAAGAAGTTGCTTCTAAAACAAATGACTTAGCAGGTGATGGAACTACTACTGCTACTGTATTAGCTCAAGCTATAGTAACTGAAGGACTTAAGAATGTAGCAGCCGGGGCAAACCCAATGGATATAAAGCGTGGTATAGATAAAGCAGTTAGTCTTGTTGTGGAACAATTAGAAAATATAACTATAAGTATTGGAGAAGATACTGAAATGCTTAATCAAATTGCTTCTATATCAGCAAACAATGATAAAACTATAGGTAATTTAATAGCGCATGCTTTTGATAAAGTAGGAAAGCAAGGTGTTATAACTGTAGAAGAAGCTAAAGGTATGGAGACATATGTAGAAGTTGTTGAGGGTATGCAATTTGATAGAGGATATTTATCTCCTTATTTTGTTACCAACCAGGATAAAATGAGTGTTGATTTAGTTAACCCATACATCCTATTAACAGATAAGAAAATATCTAATATGAAAGATATACTTCCTTTATTAGAAATGGTTGCAGTTGATAACTCAAGTATATTAATTGTTGCAGATAATGTAGAAGGTGAAGCTCTATCAACTTTAGTTGTAAATAAATTAAGAGGTAGTCTCCAAGTTGCTGCAATCAAGGCTCCTGGTTTTGGTGCACGAAGAAAAGAGATGTTAGAAGATTTAGCTATCTTAACAGGCGGTACAGTTATTTCTGAAGAACAAGGTATTTCTCTTAATGAAGTTCAATTATCTATGTTAGGTAAAGCAGAAACTGTTAGTGTAGGTAAAGAAAATACAATTATAGTAAACGGTGCAGGAGACTCTACTAAATTACAATCTAGAATTAGTCAGATTAAAGGTCAAATATCAGGTACTACTAACCAACATGATATAGAAATGTTTAAAATGCGTTTAGCTAAGATAGCTGGAGGTATTGCAGTTCTTTATGTAGGTGCAGCTTCTGAAATAGAAATGAGAGAGAAAAAAGATAGAGTTGATGATGCACTTGCTGCAACTAAAGCTGCTGTAGAAGAAGGTGTTGTACCTGGAGGCGGTGTTGCTTTACTTAGAGCAAGTTTAATCTTAAATTCTTATATGTCTTCTATTGATGATAAAATGACTGGTGTTGATCTTGTATCAAGAGCTATAAAAGCTCCATTCAGAACTATATGTGAGAATGCGGGTGTTAGTGCTGATGTAAAACTTGAAGGTGTTATGTCAAAAGATGCAGGAATAGGTTATGATGCTAAGAATGATGAGTATGTTAATATGTTAGCAGCAGGAATTATAGATCCTAAAAAAGTAACTAGAGTTGCATTAGAAAATGCTGCTTCTGTTGCTGGTATGATTCTTACTACTGAATGTGCTTTAGTTGCACAAAGTGATTTAAGTGCTGATTTACCTCCAATGGGCAGCATGCCTGGAATGGGAGGAATGGGTGGAATGATGTAAGTATTGTTTACCCCCGGTTAATGTACATAATATTGATAATGTGATAGTCAAATGTTTTTGATGTACATGAATTCGGGGGTAATTATTACTTTTTATTAAATTGATCAGTCATAATAGTAGTCATAGTACCTAATGTAGTCTCATCCGCTGGAGGACTAAAACCACCTTTACCTGTACTAGTTTCAGGACCCACAATACCACCAAATTGTAATACTTTACCATCAGTGTATGGATTCATTCTGTTACTTGTTTTTTTTGCTATAATTTTTCCCATTGTATATTTATTTTATGTACATATTGATGCTGGATCCGGCAATGATCCTAAATTAGTAATTTGTATACCTACTGAAACTACTACTGGATCAGTTTTATATAATTTAAAAAAGTTAGAAGCACCTCCTGTAAATACAGTGTTTAAAGATTGATCAGTAAATACTGTTACAGAATCTGAAACATCATTGTTTAAAAAATAAACTGTATTAGGTTTATCAGTAGATGCACATGCTTGACCAAATGTACCATAAGCTGAACTCATAAGCATTGGAATTGGAGGAGCATTATAGTTTCTAAAGTTTAATAATTCATCTCTGTTACCTTCATAGTCTGTATCCCATAACGCATCAACCGCTGCAGAAATGCAGGCAGTTAAAGATGTAGGTGTACCCGGCACTGCTGCCTGTACTGTAGTTAAAGACCAATCATTTACTGTTCCTGATCCTGTTGTATCTGGTACTGATGCCATTATAGTCCTGCATTTTCTAGTCTAGCTTCTAACTCAGCTATCTTAGCTATTAATAAATCTATATATTTAACTGACTTATATCCTTCATCATTTGTTTCTACAAATTCTGGATGAT
>Ga0307999_1000415_pt1 | contig 12028 bp, 10 predicted proteins | sample Neamet1_FD_203158 | JGI IMG/M metagenome (GOLD analysis project Ga0307999, IMG submission 203158) | Marine microbial communities from water near the shore, Antarctic Ocean - #1 | ecosystem: Environmental > Aquatic > Marine > Unclassified | place: Southern Ocean | collected 2014-06-04 | reverse complement strand
CATCAGCAGAAATGTGATCGGGGGTAAGAGTGGACCACTTGATCTGAAAATCCTTGGCGAGGAAGGGATGGGAATCGCTCATGGCGATGATTTAGACCATTCAGCAGGAAATGCAATGCGCGGAGAGGTCGTTGAGAGCTGAATTCAAAAGAAAACCCGCCTCTCAGGTGAGGGCGGGTGTTTGGCTCAAGCTGACGCTTACTCGCCTGCTCCAAAGCCTCCCAGGATTCCACCGAGGATTCCGCCCTGTTTGATTTCGAGGCTTTTACGATACTGATCGAGCTGAGTCTCATTGAGAACGGGCTGCATCGCCTCAACTTTAGTGTCGATCTGCTTTTGCTGGTTCTCCCGCATCCGTGCCATCATTTTTTGAGGGTCTCTGGCGCCATCTTCGGAAGCATCTGGATCGCTTCCATCAGGGAGCACCGTCGCGTCAATTCCCAAGTCTCCGGCATCGATATCGATCCCAAGTCCCTCAGAGACCATTGAGAGGATGCCCGATGCCGGTGATGCGTTACCCGTGGATTCTTCCGCCTGTTTGTAAAGGATGTCGTAGGCGGCGTCTTTTTGTTCCTGAGTCATGTCAAGACTACTCAGTTTGGCCAAATTCTTGAGTGCCTTGGCTTCGACTTTGTTGGAAAGTTCGCGTTCTTTCAGAGCTTCGTTCTCTTCTTTTTGTTCGTCGGTAAGGATCTCGGCAAGGGCATCATCAAGACTGCTGTCTCCGGTTAGGCTCCCGAGTTTGGAACGGTCAAAATCTCCTGACATCATAGAATCGATGCCTTCTAGGTTTTTCTCAGCGGCCTTGCGCAGGGCGGCTTCTTGCTCGGGGGTGAGATTGAGTTGAGCGACAAGTTTTGAGATGCGGGCGTCAAGTTTAGACATCCGGCGTTTTTTCATCATGTCGCCGAAGCGGTTTTGGTATTTCGCCATTGTCGCCCGCCGTTCGTCCGTCATTTCTTCGGGATCGGTCCGACCGACGACACGTGCCGGCGGGGTGGGGTTGCGATCACTTTTCTCAACGGGGGGCTTGGCGGCGGGAGTTTCGCTGCGGGTTGAGGTTTTTGGAGGGTCCGCTTCGGGAGTTTCGGAATCGGCGGTCGCAGGATCTGGTTTGGCGATCCAGCCAATGGCGATTCCGATTCCGATGCAGACGATGGAGAGGATGACGGAGAATTTCATATTTTTAATTTTCGCTTATAAAAACGAAGGAGCCACTCCGATTTGTCTAAAAGAATTCGCCCCCTATTTCCCGGTTCCGGGCAGGTAGCGGTAGTAAACCTCGAGCATGAGGGTGGCGAGGCAGGTGTTGTAAATGGTGCCGGCGGAGTGGTGATTACCCGGAGGTTGGGGCCATGAGCCGTCCTTATTTTGGTTTTTAAGAAGGGGATCGCGGAACATCGTGTTGTATTTTTTCCAGGCAAGACCGCCTTCATTGATCATGGCCTGAGAGGCGTAGTAGTGCTCGTAGTAGTTGATCGCTTTCTTGAAGTCGAAGGTCGAGTTTTTTGAGATGTAGTCGATGCCTTGGCGAGCATCGATGTTAGCCTTGCCTCTGTGTTGTTGGAGGCAGAGGACTCCTGCTCCGGTGAGAGCGTAATGGCTGCCATTTTGGCTGCCTGCGCTGGTTTTGCTATAGCCAAAGCCACCGCTTTTGACCTGGGTGTCAGTGAGAGAGGTCAATCCATTTTTGATGATTCCACGGAGGTTTTTGAAGTCGAGCCTGGTGGCTTGGGCCGCCTTGAGTGCCTGAAGGTGCCATGCGGTGGTGGAGGTATCCCAGCGTGGGTTTTCCTGATATTGGTAATTCCATCCGCCGATGGAATTCTGGTTGTTGAGGATCCATTGAACGGAGTCCTGTGTGACTTCTTCGAGGTTGGGGATGTTATATCCGAAGGCCTTGCTAAAGGTGTAGCATTCGCAGAGAGCATAGGTGGCGATGGCGTGTTCGTAGCACCAGAGGCCTTTGGCATCGTGGAAAAGGCGGCCATTGTTTTTTAATCCTTTGTCGACGAGATAGAGGGTGGCGCGGAAGACGGTGTCGCCGAATTCTTCGGAGAGGGGAGTTTCGCAATGACCGAGGTAAGCAAGGAGGGCGAGCCCGGTGATGCCGACCTTGCTTTTGTCATGCCACGAGCCGTCCTTGTTCTGTGTTTTTTGGAGATAGCGGAGGGCTTTGACAACGGTATCGTCGCATTCCCTGGTTCCGCCGGTAGACGCGAGTCGCTGGAGGCGGTCGGCGGTATTGCAGCGCTTTCCGGGAGTAGCGGGGATGTTTCCGTAATGGCCTCCGCCGTTGAAGCCATCGCCATCGCCAATTCCAAGACCGTCATCGAGTCCGAAGCTGGTGTTGTCGGTGGTTTGGATGGCTACGGGGACAGTGACAGGAGAGGTTGTGCTGGCTACGATGACCTTGGACGGGGAGCCTCCTCCTGGCGGAGTGGGCTTTCGGACGAGCTCAACGTGGACCTTCTCAATGGTGACATCGTCCTCGGTCACGGAAGTGGTTGAGTAGGTGACTTGGGCGGGGATGACCTTGGAATCTATGGCCATGTTGATGATGAAGAGGATGAGTGCGACCAGCGTCGTGAGGAGCAAGGCGATGATGAAGCTACTGATGGAAGCGGCCCGCTTTTGCGCGGCGATACGGGCGACCGATTCTTCGGTGGGTTTGGCGTGTAGGCTCATGGATCAACAGGAGGTGTATCGGAAAGACGAACGCATTTCACACTTTCTTAGAAGAAGTTTTTTTTCAAGAGCCTCGAGACAAGTCGCTTTTAAGAGATCGGAGTCGGGCCTATTTTTCGCGGCTTCGAGGAGTTCCACCAAGCTTCGAGAGCAGACCGGAACGAATGACGAGATCGTCGGGAAGCCACTGCAAGTTGAAAAAACCAAGAGAACTTAAATCCGCACCCCACCCAAGTCACGAGAGACTTCATGGCATGATCGCCCGATTTCCGCAAGCCTCATCGATGCTTGGCTCTGGTGCGGCGGAGGTTTCTGAAAAGAAGAAATTACGTCCTGAGTCTGAAACTTCTGTCTTTGAAAATCGAAGTTTGAAGGCCGCTACCTCGGTAGATTACATGACGCCACTGGCACTGTATTGTGCTTGTGTCATGGCGTTGGGGTCACTCAGGATTCTCTCCCGAATCCTTTAGGGATTTGTATCGGTTTGCGTGCGTTCCGTTAGCTCCCTCTGAGCGCACGGCACTATCATTGGTAGTGATCTTCTTGGCTCGCTTGGCCTTTTGGAGGCATGACCCCAGTGGGGATTTTAAGCTCCAGGAACTGCCGGTTTTGATGCGGCTAAATCGACGGTCAAAGCTGATGCTGGCAAGGGAGAGGGCTTCGCTGGCAGTATTTTGGCGATGAAGAGAAAGACTAATCTGCCGGGAAAGGATCGGCGGTGAAGCGGAGTTGTGTTTCATCTATGGGCGCGGCAGGACGGGGTTTGTCACGCTGAGGGACGAAGCGGACGACGCTCATGGCGATGGCGCTGGAGGCGGTGAGGAGGATGAGGCCGGGCAGGATGATGGAGCCACGGCGTCCGCCTTTTGAGAGGAAAATAATGCGTTCCCGCAGGGGGACGTGGCCGGCCATGGCGAGGGAAAGTGGTGGGGCGGAAGCGGATTGAGCAACGTCGCAGAGGGCGTTGGCGTAGACGCGCGGGTCGGTGCCTTTTTCGACGAGATGAGCATCGCAGGCGTATTCGCATTGGGAGAGGAAGGTGCTGCGGAGCCACCAGACGGCGGGATTGAACCAATGGATGACGCAGACGAAGTGGGCGAGGGTGGCCATCCAAAGGTCGCGACGTTGGACGTGGCCAAGTTCGTGGAGGAGAGCCATCTTCAGGGTGTCGGCTGACCATGTGGTGGAGCTTTCGGGAAGATAAATGCGGGGTCGAATGAGTCCGGAGACGACAGGGGAGGTGAGGCGCGGGTGGATGCGGAGATCGACGCGGCGGGAGATGTTGAGTTGGGCCAGGGTTTCCTTGAAGGCGGGCAGGTCATTGGCGAGGCGAGAGTCGCGGTTCCAACGTTGCATTGAGAGGACATCGATGAGGCCACGCATTCCGAAGAAGAGGAAGCCGATCGTCCACAGAGCGGGGAGGATCCAGGGATTGGGGGTTGAGGAAGGGGCGGGGTTTTCAGAGACGGTGACCGCGACTTTGGGGAGGAAGTTGAGAAGGGGGAGAATCAGAAGGAGGGCCAGGATGGCAACGGTGACACGAGGGTCGGTGGCGGGATTGCGACGCACGAAGACCCACATCGCGAAGGCCGCGAGAATTGAGAAGACGAGCGAGGGGAGGAGCATGGGAAGACAATGAATAAATGAACGATTGCGACGTGGATAATTGAGCCAGGTTGGGGGCGCTTACTTGATGAGTTTACGGATCTCGGCGATTTCTTTTTCGCTAAGTTGCTGGTCGCTGGGGTCGAGGAGGGAGGCGACGAGGTTCTCGGGTTTTCCTTTGAAAAAAGTGCCGAGGAGGTTTTTGAGGGCGGTGCGCTTGGCCTTTCTTTCGTTGATGACAGGGCTGTAGAGGTAGCGTCGGCCTTCCTTGGAATGTTTGACCATGTCCTTGTTTTCAAGAGTGGCGAGAAGGGCGCGCACGGCGGAGTAGGATGGAGGATCAGCGAGTTCGTCCTGAACATTCTGCGCGGTGGCTTCGCTAAGGCGGTAAAGGATGTCGAGGATCTGTCGTTCGCGGCGCGAGACTTCTCCTTTTTCGAGACGGTTCATGAGTCAGATTTAGCAGGTGCTAGAAAACCTGCAAACAAAATGTTGGAAATTCAGCACCATGAAGTTTTGGGGATTTGAAATGGCCAAATGAACTTGGTTGAGGAGCTTGGTTGGGGAAGGAGACTCAGGCGGAGGCGCGGAGGCGCAGAGAAATTTAGAGGGGGTGGTGGTGTGGAGCATTCGGCTCCGATAGAATGGCGGTTGAACTTGGAGAGCGAAGGGGGTAATCACGGGTGTGATATCGCTTGGTGGAGGGAATTCTTTTGGAGACGAAATGCGGATGGTTTTTTCGGAGACCGGGTTGCTCTCGAAGTCGCCGGATTTTGAGTATCGTGCTGAGCAGCAGCAGATGGCTGGTGAGGTGGCTGACGCGTTGGAAGGAGAACGATCCTTGGCGGTAGAGGCGGGGACAGGAGTGGGGAAGTCATTGGCGTATCTGATTCCGGCGGTGGAGTATGCCATTCGTGAGGGGAAGAAGGCAGTGATTTCAACGCATACCATTAACTTGCAGGAGCAGTTGATCGGGAAGGATTTGCCGATTGTGCGGAAGTTGCTGGCGGAGCCGTTTGAGGCGGCCTTGCTGAAAGGGAGGGGGAATTATCTCTGTCCTCTCAGGATGCGTCGGGCGATGGACAATGGCGGGGATCTTTTCACGTCGAGCGAGCAGGAGGAGTTGATGGAAATTTGGAAGTGGGCGGAGTCGACGCGGGACGGGACCAAGAGTGATTTGAATTTTGAGCCCTCGCTGAAGGTGTGGTTACAGGTGTGCAGTGAGTCGCACATTTGCACGCAGCGGATATGTGGGCCGAGAGGGAATTGCTTTTTTCAGGAGGCGAGAAAATTTGCCCAAAGCGCGCGCGTGTTGGTGGTGAATCACAGTCTGTTTTTCTCGCTGTTAAATCCGGAGGAGGAGATGAATGAGAACGAGTCGGGCTTTTTAGTGCCCAATGATTTTGTGATTTTTGATGAGGCTCACACGCTGGAGGCCGTAGCGGCGAAATCACTGGGATTACGGCTGAGTCAGGCGGGATTACGTTTCGATTTACAGCGCTTGTATCATCCGAAGACAGGGAAGGGATTGTTAAAATATGCGCGTGCCGAAGAGGCGATGGCTTGTGCGAAAAAAGTGTTGGATGAGGCTGATTCGTTTTTTGACGAGATCGGGGATGCGGTGACTTTTGGTGACTGGGGAAGGGAGTGTCGGGTGAGGAATCCAGATCTGGTCGAGAACACGCTGGCGGGGCCATTGCGGGAGTGCTGGACGGCGATTGAAGAAGTTGCGGAGGAGACTGATGACGATACAAGGAAGGGCGAATTGATGGAGGGGGCGCGGCGTCTTCGGGAGATGCACGGGGGCTTGAAGATGTTCCTTGATCAGGAGGATGGGGGAAGCGTTTACTGGGTGGAAAAATCGGGCTATGAAGGGACTTCGTTTACGCTCAATGCGGCGCCGATCAACGTGGCGGACCGGTTACGGCCTTTGTTGTTTGGTCCCGACAAGACGTGTATCACGACGAGCGCAACCTTGGGGACGGGGGACGATCAATTGACCTATTTTCGAGAACGAATCGGCGCGCAACATGTGCCGGCGGTAAAGATCGGAAGCCCCTTCGACTATCAAAAGCAGATGGCGATCTACGTCATGAAATCGATGCCCGATCCGCGTGACGACGAATATGAGGGGATGTTGATCCACTGGATTGAGCGCGTGGTGAAGAAGTCGGAAGGTCGGGCGTTTGTGCTCTTTACGAGTCACCGGCTGTTGAGGTCGGTGGCCGAGAAGATGGAGGACTTTTTCGAGGATCACGGCTGGACGCTCCTTGCCCAGGGAATGGGGATGCCACGGCAGAAGATGGTGGAGGAATTTCGGAGCGATATTCACAGCGTGCTTTTTGGAACCGAGAGTTTTTGGGCCGGGGTCGATGTGCCGGGGGAGGCTCTGAGTAATGTGATCATCACGAGGCTTCCCTTTGCAGTGCCTGATCATCCACTGACTGCGGCTCGTCTTGAGGAAATCGAGGCGGAGGGTGGAAATCCTTTTATGCAGTATTCCGTGCCCGAGGCAGTGATCAAATTACGCCAGGGCGTGGGACGTTTGATTCGAACCAAGAAAGACGAGGGAATGGTGGTGATCCTCGATAATCGCGTGGTGACCAAGCGCTACGGGAAGACTTTTCTGGCGGCCCTGCCACCGGCTCCGGTGAAGATTGTCCCTTGATTAGATGGCGAGAGCATTTCTGAGAAGGGAGGCTGGCCATTGATTGGGCGCGGTGGGGGTGCTTCCGAGAAAACCGTAATTCAAAAGCGACCCCGCTTTGGCCATGAGCGGCCTGGCCGCAGCACCGAGGGGCCCCATCCCCATCACGGAGAGTTGAAGATCGGGGAAAGCTGCCATGATCTGGAGGTGGGAGCTGATATGATTTTGGGTGGTCGCCATAAGGGCGAATTTGTGGATGTCGGCGCGGTCATCGAACTTTGTCGTCAGCTCATCCAAGGTGGGGGTCGTTGTGAAATCGTGAAAAGAACCGACCACAATCACGCCTTCGTTTTTGGCCTGATTGATGACATCGTTAAAACTATCAAAATCTCGTAATTCAATATCAATGAGTGTGGCGTGCGGCATCAGGGCTCGGTAGGCGTCTGCCCGCTCTTGAGCGGACCAGTCGGACTGCCCGCCTTCCGCGGGGCCTCTCGCGGTCACGAGGAGGGGGGCGGGAGTGTTTTTCGCAAACTCAACGACGTCTTTTCCACAGCCTATGGAATCGAGTCTTAATTCGAGCACATCGCATTCGAAAAGTGGCGATTTGAGAGTCTTGTTTTCCGCAAGAGCACCAACGACAAGCGGCTTTTTGTCCGACAAAAACCCTCTGATTTGTTCGCGATGCGTCATGGAGTAAGCTTGGGGTTGGGGGGCTTATTTTGTCAAAAATCTTCGTTCAGAATCGCCCGCCTCCGTAAACCGCTAAAAAAAACAAACGATTCCCAGTTTTTGCTAGCCGGACCCCGCTTTGATTTTCTAGGGTTCCGCGAACCCTTTTATCAATTTTATGATTAAGCAGAGATTCTTCAAAACTTTCCTTTCCTTGGCGTGTTCAGTTACCCTGTCCGGTGTGGCTCTGGGGCAACTCGAAATCTCCAAAGATGCCAAGTTCGCTGTTGATGATCCGGAGTTCACGACCCTGCAGTCCCCAACCATCAACGATGGCAACAGCAAAAAATTCCGTGCCAAGAACTGGCTGGAAGTTGAAGTGAAGCTGAAAGTTCAAAAGCTGGCCGAAGAGCCCAAGGACAAGTATCTCGATGAAATCAAGGTCACCTGGCACATCGTTGTGAAGGGCCAGGACCGCAAATCTTACAAGATCACCAAGACCGTCACCCACGTGAATATCCCGACCGATGAGGAGGTTTACGTTTCGATTTACCTTTCCCCTAACACTCTCAAGCGTATCACCGGGAAGGATAAAGCGAGCAAGTCGGACCTTGAGGCCGTCGGGGGTGAGATCGAATTGCGAGGTGCCATGGTAGGCTTCTTCAGTCACGGTGAAAAAGCCGGTTGGTGGCGCAAGGCGCTGAAGGACGTTGAGGCGACCTCCAAGTTTCCTCTTCTTAATAAAAACCAGACTCCTTTTGCTCCCCTTTGGTATGACCGTTATGCCGAAGTGATGCCCAAGAACGACTAAAGTTTTCCTGCTCCTAACAGGGCATTTTCTGAAGATTTTGGTTGCACGAGCTTCCGGACTTCAGATTTCCATAATCTCTCCACACCAGACCACACACACATTACTATGGCTGAACAACAATCGATTATCGCACTCAACATCGGTTCCCAGCGGATTTCAATGGGCGTTTTCGCCCCAACCAAGAAAGGCTTGGTTCTAAAATCCTACGGAGCAACCAGTATCCTCGCAGATCCGGCCACCGAAGCCGCACGTATTCCGCAAGTTCAACTCGCCATCAAGGAACTTGCCAAGAGTCTCAAGGTTGGAAGCCAAAAGGCCGCCTATGCTCTCTCGGGACAGTCGGTCTTTGTGCGTTTTGTGAAGCTACCGCCTCTCGAGAGTGAGAACATGGGTGAGCTCGTCAAGTTCGAGGCCCAACAAAACGTGCCATTTCCCATCGACGAAGTCGTCTGGGATTGGGAGAAGCTTGAAACCGACGGGATCGAGCCCGAGGTGATTCTTGTCGCCATCAAGGCCGATTCTCTGAATGACCTCAACTCAGTGGTTGCTGAAACCGGTCTGGGAACCCAACTCGTTGATTGTGCTCCTGTGGCGCTCTACAATGCGTTCCGCCACAGCTACCCCAGTGTTGAGGAGAGCATCCTCCTTCTTGATATCGGAGCCAAGACCTCCAATCTCATCTACGCAGATGGCAAGAAGTTCTTCACGCGCTCGGTTACCATTGGTGGGTCCAATCTTACCAGTGCGATTGCCAAGGATTACAATGTTTCCTTTGCCGAGGCTGAAAACAGCAAGCTCACCAGTGGCCTTGTCGCCCTCGGTGGTGGTCATGCCGGCCAACTTGATGAAGGCACGGCCGCCCTAGGCACAGTCATCCGCAATGCTCTGACCCGCCTCACCGCGGAGATTCAGCGCACCAATACCCTCTTCCGCAGCCAGCAGGGAGGAAATGCTCCTCAAAAAGTGCTCCTTGCAGGTGGTTCCGCCAATCTGCCTTACCTTCGTGAGTTTCTCGAAGAAAAGCTCAGTCTCCCGGTCGAGATCTTCAATCCCCTCCAGCGGATCTCAGTTGGTAAGGGCGTGGATGTCGATACCTTGGGGAGCGAAGCTCACCAGCTTGGCGAAATCGTCGGTCTCGGACTCCGGGCATCGGGAAAGGCCGAAATTTCCATCGATCTCGTCCCTGACGCCGTACAGGCTCAGCGGGACATCAGCCGCCGTAAACCGGCGCTCATCACAGCGTCGGCCCTTTTCTTGGCAGGTCTTGTCGCATGGGCTGGACTCAAATCCATATCTGTAGGTGATGGAGAAACGTATCTCGCCGGTCTCGATCAAGAAGCGATTGACCTGAATCAACCGGCTAGCAAGATTGAGAGCCTTCTTAAAAAGGAAGAGCAAACAGATAAGCTCATCAGATCCTACGCCGCAGCGGAAACCGGTCGCCTGAGTGTCGTCAATCTGTGGAATGATATCTCCAAGCAGTTTATCAGCGAAAAGGTCTGGATCACCGACGTGCAGATGCGGTCGGGATTCACTCTCGAGGGTAATGGTAAAAGTGATCCCGTCATGAACGAGAGCTTCGATACCGCCAATTACGGTAACACCGCCATGATGAGCGGTGACGGCAAAGATGTCGCGGATAGCGTCCGGATCAAGGGGCTTCACCTCGACAAACAAACAGAGGTCATCGATATCGTTGTCCGCCTGAGAGGGTCGCAATTTCTCTCTTTCGAGTGGGAGGGTGAGAAGATTCCCGATAGCCGGATCATCACAGACATCATGGCAGCCCCTTCGTTAGAAAATAATGACTACGCAGCTCCCTTCGAGCTTCTGATTCCTCTCAAAAATCCCATTCAACTCAAGTAACACACACCGACACAAATCATTATGACTTGGTTCAAAGAAAACAAGTTCCTCGCAGGGCTGATTGCCATCACCGCACTGCTCGCCGCCGTCGTCAGCTCATCCGGCCTCAACTCTGGTAAGAGGCTTGAGGAAGTTAAAGCTGAGATCGAAACGAAGAAAGCGACTCTTCAGAAGATGAAGAGTCTCGATCCCTTCCCCACGAACGAAAACGCCAAAGACAAAGAGGAAAATCTAAAAACGGTGATCAAGAGTGCCAACGAGGCTCGTGAGAAACTCATGGCCTTCCGTCCGGCAAAGCTTGATAATGTTTCCGGTAAGGATTTTTCCGAAAATCTCTCTGCCACGGTGGCGAAAGTGAAAGCACTTTTCCCAGGAGAGGATGGACTTCCCAGCACTTTCAACCTTGGATTTGAAGACTATGCTGTCGGGCTGCCCAAAGAGGAGGCTACCGGGATTTTGACCTACCAGTTGGGCGCTTTGGAGTATCTTTTCACCGAGCTTGCTGAAGCCAGAGTTAAAGAAGTTTTGAATCTTCACCGCGCCAAACTTCCTGCAGAAAACGGAGAAGCTTGGCCTGACACCATCGGAGCTAAGCCCGGGGCTCGGCCTCGTGGTGCAAGAGCTCCCAAGACGTCTCGTAAAGGTGGTGGCCGGGGCGGTCGACCTAAGGCCCCTGTTGAAAAGCTTCCTCCCGTTGCGCACCGCATGCCGATTGAGCTCTCGTTCAGAGCTCCCGAAGGTTCGGTCCGTGATTTCCTGAGCAAGCTCGCGAACTCGGATCAATATTTCTTCGAGACTCGGTTGGCCCGCATCAAGAACCCCTCACCAATCCCAACCGGAGGCAAGTCTGCTGCAGCGGCAAAACCCAAAGAGGACGCCTTTGGCGGAGACATCGATATCATCGGAGATGAATCTGATCCCAAAGAGGAGGAACCCGCCCGCAAGATCCTCGACAAGGTTTCCGGTGGCGATGACTTGGTGGTATTTATCCGTGCCGACCTGCTCCTCTTTATTGATGAGCAGAAATTCCCAGAACTCAAATAAAACACCTACGAACAAATGTCCTGGATTAAAGAAAACTACCACACCGTAGCCTTAGGTGGCGGCGCCCTCGTTCTCGTGGGCCTCGGCTACCTCGGTTACAGCGCGAATCAAGCGGAGAACGAAGCGTTCAATGCTAACAGCCCGCCCAAGAAACAAGACACGACCGCCAAAGGTTATGAAATTGCGACAGGGCTCACCGCCTCGATCACCAAGAGTGATCCCATCGTCCAGCAAAAGACGAAGGCTGGTCGCCCGGTCGAACTCTTCACTAGCGTGAATCTCTACACCAAGGATGGAAGGACGAACGACCTGCTGGATCTTCTGTTGATGGAGGGCCCGGTCCATTCGCCGATTCCAAACCAATGGTGGGTCGATCATCGCATCGATCCTTCCTATTCTGATTCTCCCCAGCGGGATGAGGACGAGGACGGCTTCACCAATATGGAGGAGTTCACCTCAAAAACCGACCCCAACGACGCCAAGTCAATCGGTGATCTTGTTGAAAAACTCGAAGTGGTCACCATCGAGAGCGACATATGGCTTCTTCTCTTCAAGAGTGTTCTTGGTGAGGGCTATCAATTTGACTTTCTCTTTAAGCCATTCGAAGGTCGTAGTCAAACTAACCGCATTCCGGCATCCGAGGCGATCGCAAAGGGGGACACCTTCTTTTCAAAGGATCCCGGCAAAGCTCGCTT
>Ga0307999_1000414_pt1 | contig 12051 bp, 21 predicted proteins | sample Neamet1_FD_203158 | JGI IMG/M metagenome (GOLD analysis project Ga0307999, IMG submission 203158) | Marine microbial communities from water near the shore, Antarctic Ocean - #1 | ecosystem: Environmental > Aquatic > Marine > Unclassified | place: Southern Ocean | collected 2014-06-04 | reverse complement strand
GCCGCCGCAAGTGCAATTGCAGCGCAAATTTGGATGTAGGAGATAACACCAATGGACCCGAATAATGAAGTAAACACCAATATTGCCAACGCATACACGCAGATGCTGGCACTAGAAGAAAAGAAATAAAATGGCAAGCACAAGATGCCAGATGGGTCTATGATGAAAGATGACGATCCTTCTATGTCAGAGGATAATACAAATAATAAATCTGATGATGGTGAGGGACTTGATAAAGTTCAACCAAAGGCACTGAAAAAGAAATTTAAAGATCGTAAAGACAAAGATATTGATAACGATGGCGATGTTGATAAGTCTGACGAATATCTGGACAACCGCCGTAAAACTGTCAGTAAAGAAATTGACAAGGATGATGGAAAAGAGTTAGATCAGTCTAAACCAAAAGTAACTGATGCCACTCCAGAAAAAGACGATGATGATGATCGTGACGAAAAGGGTTCTGTCCTTAAAAAAGACACTGATAAAAAGAAAACTAATGAAGCACAAAAAGAATCTGTTGAACTTGATGAAGGCGCAGATTTTAAATCGACATTCGATGGTCTGAAAAAAGGCGACATGGTTACAATCAAATACGGTTCTTCAATTAAGAAACAGCAAGAGGGAACATTTAAAGTAACATTTAAATCCATTGTTGGTAAAGCAAAAGTTGGAAAAATTACTTTGGTTAAACAAGGCGAAGGTGCTGCAAAAGTAAAGCATTACCTATACGATAGAAATGGGAAAGTATCAATGGCGATGGGTGATATGGGAGCAAGTATGACTAGTTTGGTTAAGGAATCTGTTGAACTTGACGAAGCAGAAGATTTACGTTCTATTGGTTTAAAAATTCTTAATACTAAAGTTGATATTCTTGACGAAGCATTATCTCCGGGTCAAATCGCAGCAATGAAAAAGTCGTATGCAACTACTGGTGATCGTATCTCCATGGAACTTGGACAAAAATTGTCTAAGATGATAAAGAAACTTCCTGATGATGAACTGATCCAACTTGCAAATGCAAACATTAAGTGGATTTCAACTTCCGCGATGACGACTCTTATTATCAAAGGTAAAAAAGTTAAAGACTTCATGGAATCTGTCGAAGAACTTGATGAAAAAAGAGTAGGTGACGCTCCACAGAATGTTGATACTTGGGATAAGCAAGTTGCTGGTCGCAGAGCAAATGATGTTCTTGATACCGAAATGACTGAGCAAGAATTTATTGCTATGCACAAGTCAGAGACTCCAGAATTTGTTGATGGTCCAAAAGTTGCCAATAAAACTATGGATGCTATAAAAGCGTCTGTCAAAACAGGTCCAAAAAGAAATGGTGACAGTAATATTGGTGAGTCTGTTGAACTTGATGAGGCAACACCAATGCAAAGAGCATTGGATAAAGTAAAAGCAAAACCTAAAGATAAAGTATCACTTAAAAAGGCACCTTGGGACAAAGAAGACGTAAAAAAAGAATCTTTGGGTAATAAAACTGAGGTTGATCAAGGAACACTTGCTAAAGTTCAAAAGAAATTAAACTCAATGGGCAAGGACGCACCAAAGGTTGTCAAAGATAAATCTGGGTATTTTCATATAAAGGGCAAAGGTTCTGTTGATGGACCATTTCATACAATGGCGCAGGTACTTAAAGGTCTTGAAAGCATGAACAAGTTTCCAACTAATACTAGTGCCACACAAGGTAAGAGAATGGGAGAATCTGTTGAAGTTGATGTTAAGTCTGAAGAATCCGTATTTACTAATATGAAAAATATTCTAGACAGCATGAATAAAAAATAAGATTATATAAAATATAATGAAAATTTTTGAAGAAGTTAAAGAAGATAACCTTATTATTTTTGCAGCAAAGCATTATTACAATCCAAAATGTATTGATGTTGAAGAATTTCATGAAGACTTGAATAGAATAAAATATGTGAAAAGATTGGTGAACAGATATATTGGAACTGAAGATAAAAAATTATCTGTTCGCCTAATCTTAAATCATATTGTAGTCATATTTAATGTTTTTGGAGTTGATGCCGCGCTGAAAATATTAAAACTAAAATTGGACGATGACCATTGGTCAATAGTTAAACCTTTTTTAATTTTTTTAAAATATGTAGATTACGACGATTTAATAGGCATTGAAATGAATGCGAAGGTAGTAGAAGAATTAAGGAAGATATAAACTATGGGAATGATTGCAAGAGCAGGTGACCTATTATATACATTTAGATTTTTAACTCTTTTGGTTACACCTTTCGAGAGAACAAATGCTTATAAATTTGGAATCATCGATAAGAACGGGAAACGACTAAAAGAAAAAGATGTTAGCACTAGTCAAGAAAAAGGTGCATATACGCATTTTCATCGTATGGTTTTCAATGTAAAAAAACTACTTGGCAAATTTCCAGGTGGAAAAAGTACAATATCATCTTATGCTGCTGCACTTTATTTAATAAAAGAAAAGTTAGAGTTGAGTGATAAGTCCCTAAAACAGATAGTAGAAAAGTCTGGACATACCACCGACTTGTTTTTGGCAGAAGAAAACACATGGTTTATGTTAGAAGGTAATGTTATCGCTAGTGGTGTTTATAGGATAAAATATGATAAAGTTGTTAACAGTACTATAGAAGAAGTTGTTAAGGCAAAAGATCAAATAAGAATTTCGCATGATTGTGGTCCAGTTGGTGATATATTTGGACTGAATATATATGAGGCAACACATGTAAAAACAAATCAAAAGATATATATTTCATCAGAGGAATTAGTTTAATGACTAACGAAGAAATTGCTGCTAATAACACTTCTAATGTTGCAAGTCATGGAAATTTCCCATTGGGCAAACCGATAGATGTTACTGATAAACGATATAAGAAAAAACAAAAAGAAGGTAAGACAGTTCTTCTCAAAAGATTTAGAGAATTTGCTGACGAAACTTCTGTCGCCCCAAAGCGAAGATAATGCTCAAAATTTATATTATGCTTTTTGTTATAGGACTAATAAGTTCAGTTGGGTTTGCTGGTTATAAGACATGGAATAACATGCAAGCAAAAATAGAAATTCTCAAAGACAATAATTCAAAATTAGAAGGTGCTGTTGAAACACAAATAGCGACTATTTCTAGTATGGAAAGTAATATAAAAAAAGTTAATGAAGAACTAAATAAACTTAATAGAGAACTAAGAAGAACACGAACTAGAAACAAAGTTTTATTGAAAAAGATTCAAAATCATGATATAGGTATGCTAGGCGAAGCAAAACCAGAATTAGTTGAACGTGTAATAAATAATGCAAGTGATAAAGCACTCAGATGTTTTGAAATTCAATCTGGTGCCGAATTGACAGTGAAAGAAAGGAATGCAAAAAATGGTAAAGCGTTCAATAGCGAATGTCCTTGGGTCTATGACGATCTTATTACTTCTGGGGGGTTGTCTAGGTCTGAATGATATTCCAGAACCAATACAGATAGCAACTAAACCTATAGAAAAACCTAAGTTAGTTTTACCTGTAGCAGATGAATTAGTTCAAAGAAAAGTAGAATGGATTCTAATTACTCCAGATAATCATGAAGAAGCATTCTCACAAATAAAAGATAGCGGCAGACCTCTAGTTTTCTTCGGTTTAACAGATGAAGGATATGAAAACATTGCTTTAAATCTTTCTGATATTAGGATGTATATCTCACAACAGCACTCTATCATTGGTGCATATAAAAAATATTACATCGAAGCAAATGATACTATGGATGGTATATCCACTCCCCAATAAAGACTCTACTTATTATACAGCGATAATATGATTCTGTCAATACACTAAAAAGTCTATATGTCGCATCATAATAGTATAAAAAAACCTTGGTAAAACACCAAATGTGGTGTTTACAACCAACTGAAAATACTATATAATGTACATAATAAGAATTAAAAGATAAAAGAAACGGAGATATGCGTATGCTATTTGAAGAACAAATTGCACGAAAACCAGACCTATACCCATGGACTAAACAGTTCATAGAAGCAATTTGGAAAGGTTTTTGGACACCAGAAGAATTTAATTTTAGATCAGACTATTCGCAGTTTAAAACGGATTTGACAGATCAAGAACAACAAATGGTTGTTCGCACCATGTCTGCTATCGGGCAGATCGAAATTGCTGTTAAAAGTTTTTGGGCAGATGTTGGTAAAAATCTACCACATCCTTCTATAAAAGACTTGGGTTATGCAATGGCAAACTCTGAAGTAATCCACAACATGGCATATGAGAAAATCCTTGATGTTCTTCATATGAACCACGTATTTGAAGAAAACATGAACGAGGAAGTTATTAAAGGTCGAGTGGATTATCTCCGCAAATATAATAACAAAGTTTATGAAGATGACAAAAAGCAGTATATCTATTCAATTATTTTGTTTACACTGTTTGTGGAAAATGTTAGTCTGTTTTCGCAATTCTATATTATTATGCATATGAATAGAAACAAGGCAGTAATGAAAGATTGTGCACAACAGGTACAATACACGCGCAACGAAGAAATGCTACATGCACAAGTAGGTATCAAGTTGATTCAAACTCTACGACATGAGTATCCAGAATATTTTGATGAAGAATTGCAAAATCGTATCGAACAAGAATGTGTAGATTCATTGAAAGCAGAAAGTAAAGTAATTGATTGGATCATGGGTGACTATGCAGTGAAAGGTTTAGATGCTAATATTCTTAAATCGTTTATTGCTTATCGTATGGCAGAATCTATTGATCAAATTGGTTTCAGCAGTAAGGAAATTAAATTTGATCAGAAACTAGTTGACGAAACATTCTGGTTTGAGGAAGAATTGTTGGGTGCTAACATGACTGATTTCTTCCAGAAGCGTCCAGTTGAGTATGCTAAAGGGCAAGGAATTACCGCAGATGATTTATTTTAGGAGTATATAATGGGTTTTGAATGGGCGAATGCAGATGCGAGAACTTTTCTAAGTAGAGGTTATATTGACGGTAATATGACCGTGGAAGAGAGGGTGAGGAATATTGCTCAAACAGCAGAAATTATTCTTGACAAAGAAGGTTTCGCTGACAAGTTTTATGACTATATGAGCAGGGGGTTTTACTCCCTCTCATCCCCTGTTTGGTCAAACTTTGGTACTAAAAAAGGACTCCCTATTTCATGTAATGGTGTCTACATTGAAGATGACATGGCGTCGATCTTGATGAAAAATGCGGAAGTAGGAATGCAGACAAAAATGGGTGCTGGTACATCTGGTTACTTTGGTGCCATTCGTTCCAGAGGCGAACCAATCAAATCTGGTGGCACTGCTGATGGTCCAGTTCACTTTATGAATTTGACTGAAACTCAAGTTGACGTTGTTGCACAAGGTTCAGTTAGAAGGGGTTCGTTTGCAGCATATATGCCTATTGATTCTCCTGATATCATGGAGTTTCTTGAATGTAGGGAAGAGGGTTCCTCAATTATGCACTTGTCACTTGGCGTGTGTATCAGTGATGAATGGATGCATTCCATGATTGACGGGGACTCTGATAAGAGAACTGTTTGGGCAAGAGTATTGCGTAAGCGCCGTGAGAGTGGATATCCCTATCTATTCTTTAGCGATACTGTAAACGAGAACAAACCACAAGTTCTAAAAGATCAGAATATCTCCATCTGGGCGTCTAACCTATGTAGTGAAATCTGTTTACCGTCAAGTGATGAGTGGTCTTTTGTTTGTAATCTAGCATCAATGAACTGTGCAACATTTGATGATTGGGAAAACACTGATGCGGTAGAAACGATGATTTGGTTTCTTGATGCTGTGATGGAAGAATATTGTGAGAAAACAAAAGATATTCAATTCATGCACTCTGCATATAATTTCGCAACTCATTGGAGAGCGTTAGGTCTTGGTCAACTTGGGTGGCATACGTATTTACAATCGAAAATGATCCCGTTTGAATCATTTGAAGCGCATATGTTGACCACTAAAATTAGCAAGTTTATTGATGATCGTTCACTAGAAGCGTCACAAGACTTGGCGGTTGAATATGGTGAACCAAAAGGTATGCTTGGTACAGGTCAAAGAAATCTTACGAGAACTGCTATTGCTCCTACCACATCATCCTCATTTATCTTGGGGCAAGTATCACCATCTATTGAACCACTAGCATCTAACTATTTCACGAAAGATTTGGCAAAAGGTAAGTTTACATATCGCAATCCACATCTGAAAGGTGTTTTGCATGATCATGGAAAGGATAATGACGAAACTTGGAAATCAATTCTTATTCGTGGAGGTTCAGTTCAACACTTAGACTTTCTGACTGATAAGGAAAAGGATGTATTTAAGACATTTAGTGAGATCACTCCACTATCAATTGTCCAGCAAGCAGGTGCTAGGCAGAAATATATTGATCAATCTCAATCGCTAAATATACTCATACATCCAGACGTTTCGGCAAAAGATGTAAATTCATTAATAATAGAGGGTTGGAAACTGGGAGTTAAAACATTTTACTATCAGCGTTCTGCAAACCCAGCACAAGAATTAGTACGTGATATTATGACTTGTGCATCATGCGAGGGTTAAACACATGGCAAGAAAAGAAACATTTTACATTGACTGCCCACTTTGTCAATATCAAACACAAGTGGAAGTTTTAAATGGTGATACCGATGCTGAACCAGAAAGTTGTCCCATGTGCGGGAGTCCTATAGACTTACACACAGAAGATGATGATGAAGAATAGTGTGGTCATTTGAAAATAAAGTTTTCGAACCAACCCCAGAGTATTTAGAACCTTGGGTTGGTTTCGTTTATGAAATTACAGATTTAGTAAACGATAAAAAATATATTGGTAAAAAACTATTTTGGTCTGTTAAAAAATTGCCGCCATTGAAAGGGAAAAAAAGAAAAAGAATTAAACGGGTTCAAAGTGATTGGATGAATTACTATGGATCAAATGAAAAGGTAAAACTCCTTGTAGAAAATGAAGGTTCGTCTAGGTTCAAAAGAGATATTATTAGGTTATGTAAATCTAAAGGCGTTATGAGTTATTTTGAAGCAAAAGAGCAATTCGATAAAGAAGTTCTTCTAAGTGATAAATATTACAATGAGTTCATAGGAATGAAAATACACTCAAAACATGTGAGAGGAAAAATATGATGAATAATATTTTAGAATTTCCGAAAACAGAATCTTTAAATGAAACTGATAAACAATTTTTAGAACTTGAAAATCAAGCAGAAATTATAAAAAAACAAAAAGAAGCAATTAAAATTCACTTAAATAAAGGTCCAAAAAATGTATGAATATAAATGTAAAATTCTAAGAGTCGTTGATGGCGACACAGTAGACATTGATATTGATCTGGGATTTGGTATCTGGGTTCATAAAGAAAGAGTGCGAATGATGGGGATTGATACACCAGAATCTCGCACTAGAGACTTGGTTGAAAAACAGTTCGGTTTGGCAAGTAAAGTACGATTGAAAGAACTATTGCCTGTTGGATCAATTCAAATTCTTAAAACAGAAATAGATAAATCTGGTGAAGATAAAAAAGGTAAATTCGGCAGAGTACTTGGTGACTTTTTGATTGAAAGAAAAGTTGGCGGGTCGCATGAGCAAAATGTTAGAGTTACAGGCATCCTAGTTGAAGAAGGTTATGCTGTTAAGTATTTCGGTCAAAACAAAGCAGATGTTGAAACTGCTCATTTAGCAAATCGGCAAAAACTATTGTACGAAGGTAAGGTTGTAATTGAGGATTGACAGATAGCATAAAGTATGTTATACTGATTTTAAATTAAACGGAGAATATTATGATTTTGATTGATTACAGTGGCGTTGCCATTTCTAACATTATGGCACAAAAAATGGTTTTGGATGAGAATATTATTCGCCACATGATCTTGAATTCGATTAGAATGTACAGATGTAAATATAAGAAGCAATTTGGTGAGATTGTCGTTGTTGCTGATGGGGGTGGTAACTGGCGCAAGGATATTTTTCCCCAATATAAATTGGGACGTAAAAAGTCGCGTGACGAATCCCCGATTGATTGGGAAGAGGCATTCAGAATTATTAATATGATTTTTATGGAAATAACCGAAAACTTTCCATACAAAACTATGCGTGTTTGGGGTTGCGAAGCAGATGACGTTATTGCTAAGATTGCCTTAGAAACTCAAGAGTTTGGAAAGCATGAAGATGTGATGATTATTTCATCAGATAAAGATTTTGTTCAATTGCAGAAACATTCGAACATCAAACAATATTCTCCAGTTACTAAAAAACATTTGGAAACTAAAAATGCCAAGATAACTTTAATGGAGCATATTTTTAGGGGATGTAAGAGTGATAAGGTTCCAAATATCTTATCACCAGACAATGCATTTCCAGATGGAATTCGTCAGACACCAATGACACAAAAAAAGATTGATGGTTGGATGAAAGTGGATGATTTAAAATCTGTGATGAATGAGGAAACGTACAGAAACTATTGTAGGAATAAAAAACTTATAGATTTAACTGAAACACCTCAAAAAATCCAAGAAGAAATTATAAATACATACGAAGCACAAGACCCTTGCTCTAACAAGGGTAAAGTGTTTCCATATTTGGTATCTAAAAGATGCAGATTATTACTTGAATGTGTACAGGAGTTTATATAAAATGGTGAAGTTAGTTCATGAAGTTATTAGTGAAGCAAGGCAAGCAAAATCAAATCCAGAAAAAGTTAAGATTTTGCATAGAAATAATACTGCTGCCTTGCGAGATATTCTAAGAGGTACGTATGATAAATTGGTTGTATGGAACGTACCCAAAGGGGAACCGCCACATCAACCAAGTGACGGTTACAATGATGCTTCAAACCTACTTAGACAAAATAGACAATTCAAATATTTTGTATCTGGTCTCGAAGGCGATAAGTTACCTAAAGCGAAAAGAGAGATGTTATTCATTAAACTTTTAGAATCTATACATCCATCCGATGCCAAACTGGTTATTCAAATGACAAACAAAAAAGCAATAACAGGAGTACCAAAATCAGTCGTTCAAGAAGCATTTCCGAAATTATTAGTTAAACCCTAATTATGATTTCCACACTAATTTAAATATCTGTAATGCTGGTCGCTCTTTTAGAGTGTCCAGTTATTTTACTTTAAGGAGAACCTCATGTCCAATCAGCAACTTCAAAGACTACAACAAGACAGCGCACAACTTCAAATGTTCGTTAATAAATTAAAGTCTGAAGGTAAACTTGATCTTGTAAAGAAAATTAAAGCAAAAAAACAATATTTGGACAATTATATTACTACAAAGGGAGTCAAGGTGGCGTAACCGCTTGACAAAATATTTTTTTATGGTATAATAACTCTTATAGATATAGTGAAAGTCTTTGGAGGGAATATGCCAAATTATACCATAAAAAATATAACGACAAAAGAGCAATACCAAGTGGACTGTAGTTATTCAGAATTGCAAGAAATGTTAAAAAATTCTGAATTAGTCCAAGGTCTATCGTCACCACTTTTAGTTGGTGGTGTAAAAGACATGTTTGGGAAAACTCCTGACGGATTTAAAGATTTAATGAAGCGAACCAAAAAAGGTTCTGGAATTGGTAATACTATAAAAACATGAAAAAAAATAATTCACTCACCGTCAATATAGATGAACTTGAAGAAATAGAACCAATCACTCACAATCAACGTCTTGCGTTTGATTATTGGGATGAGGAATTAAACTTAATATTATCAGGAAGTGCTGGTACTGGGAAAACATTCATAGCATTATATCTTGCGTTAGAGGCAATGCTAAACGATCCAGATATCTATCGCAAAATTATCGTTCTTCGTTCAGCAGTAACGACTCGCGATCAAGGGTTTTTGCCAGGAACTAAAGAGGAAAAGGAATCCTCATATGAAGCACCATATCGTCTAGTGTGTTCCGAATTGTTTGGGTTTGAAGGTGCCTACAATAAAATGAAAACTGCAAATAAAATACAATTCGAGACAACATCTTTCCTAAGAGGTTGTACATTCGATCAAGCAATTGTTGTTATTGATGAGATGCAGAACCTAAACTTTCATGAATTAGATTCTGTTATTACTCGCATTGGTAAAGATTGTCGCGTTATTTTTTGTGGCGACCATAAGCAGACCGATTTCAAATTTAAAGATGAGAGTGATGGCATTATTAAATTTGTGAATATTATTGAACAAATGAGCACTTTTCGTATTGTCAATTTTGGATGGGAAGATATTGTTAGGTCTGATTTAGTTCGTGACTATATAATGACAAAGGAAATGTTAAACCTTTAAGGAGAATAATATGATTAAGAAATGGATTGCAAGTAAAATCGGAGAAAAAACTTCTTGGAATGGTGCTGTATTGATTGTTCTTGGTGTTATCGTTCTCATTGCGGGTCCACTTGCTAAACTAGCAGCATATGGGGCAATTTTTTATGGGGCATATTGTATCTGGGAAAAAGAAGATGATTGAAATTTACGGAAAACCTAAATGTGGATATTGTGATAAATCAGTAGACTTAGCGCAAAAATATAATTTGAGGTATGAATATAAAGATGCAACAGATTTGGACATTTATACAGAACTACTAGAAAAGATAGGATCAGTTCCTACAGTTCCACAAATATTTTGGAATGGTAATCACGTTGGTGGGTATGAAAATTTTGTTGTGGAAGTAGAAAACACAAGGGAGTACGGACAAGATGGATTTTGAATTTACAGAAGCACAAGTTAAAGAAATACTTCGCAATGATAATTCTGGGGAGTGGTATAATGCTATGCAAAACTGCTTTCCAAAATATGAGATCACAACACCAAATCGTGTAGCGGGATTTCTAGCACAGACTGCACATGAAAGCGCAAATTACAAAACTATTACTGAAAATCTGAATTATTCATCTAAAGCACTTGATGCTATCTTCGGTAAATATTTCAAACGCGCTGGAGTAGATGCTGAAGGATATCATCGTCAACCAGAAAAGATTGCAAATCGCATTTATGCTGGTCGAATGGACAATGGAGATACTGCATCTGGTGATGGTTGGAGATTTCGTGGTGGTGGCATTCTGCAACTCACAGGACGTTACAACTACACTGAGTTTGGTAAGACTATAGATATGACTGCTGAAGAAGCAACCGACTTTGTTAGAACACGACCGGGCGCAATCGAAAGTGCGTGTTGGTTTTGGAAAACAAATAATATTAATAAGTATTGTGATAACGACGATATTGTAAGAATGACGAAACGTATTAATGGTGGTACTATTGGTCTCGCAGATCGTAAGAAGCATTATGCACATGCGTTAGAAGTTCTTGGTGGACACTGGGAACCAGATGATGATAATGATGATGTAACCTACAGTTTGATTAGACAGGGGTCAAAGGGTGATACTGTTAAAAAATTACAAGAGGCATTAGGAATCAACGCCGATGGGCATTTTGGTTCTGGTACGGAAGATGCGCTACGCGCATGGCAGAAAGAAAACGATTGCACTCCCGATGGGGTTGCTGGACCACAAACCTTAAATAAAATATTTTCATAGGAGCAAGATGAAATAAAATGGCAAAATTCGGTAGATATGATCCACGAAACAAAAAACGTGACCGAAACAAAAATCAATCTCAAAACAAAGATACTAGAATCCGTGAGGTTGAAGAAAGAGCAAGATTTAATCTAAGTGGAGATAATATAAATTATGTTCTTTTTGATGGTATTGATGAACTTGAAGATGAGGATAATGATACGATTTTATAATATTATAAACTAACTGTATAAAATTAATGAAAAGGTATATTATGAATAAAATTATTCTTACGGACTGCGATGGAGTCCTTATGGATTGGGAACGATCATTTAGCGAATGGATGATTGATAATGGTTATGTTGTAGATAGTGCATATGAACACTCCTACGACATGGCAAAAAAATACAGCATAGGAGATGTTAAGAAACGTAGACTAGTGAGACAGTTTAACGAATCTTCTAGGATTGGTTATTTGCCACCATTACGAGATGCTATTAAATATGTTAAGAAACTCC
>Ga0307999_1000413_pt1 | contig 12088 bp, 5 predicted proteins | sample Neamet1_FD_203158 | JGI IMG/M metagenome (GOLD analysis project Ga0307999, IMG submission 203158) | Marine microbial communities from water near the shore, Antarctic Ocean - #1 | ecosystem: Environmental > Aquatic > Marine > Unclassified | place: Southern Ocean | collected 2014-06-04 | reverse complement strand
CGCAGTCTTCGGCAAGTTGATTGACAAGTTTGATAAGATATGGGATGCATTAGGTTTGCCCAATCTCGTAGCACTATTTACTATGGACGTTCCTGCTCTAATCGATGCGGCTATAAAATCATTCAAAGAGAAGAGAGATAAGTTAGTAGAGAAACTAAGAGACCCAGATTTATTAGGAAAGGCCAGAGATAAACTACTAGAAGAGATTCGTGGTGTGAACGATAAGATACTGAGTATATTAGATGAATTTAGTATTTTTGGTTTTGATATTGCAAAGATTATAGGTGGCAAAATAGATGAAACTATAACCTCTATAGAAGATAAGATTTGTGAGATTAAAATTGCATTCGAAGACTTCAAACAGAACTGGCAAAAAAAGTTACTGTTTGAGTGGGTAACGATAGTCAAGAAGTTTTTCAGTGCAATAGGATTAGGTAAAATTTTCGACTTTATGTTTTTCACTCTATGCGACTTACTGAAACTGATTGGTTTCCCTCCATCGATACCCAAGATAGCTGCAATTGCAGGTTTCGCTAGTATAGTCGGTACTACACCTAAAGTCAATACATATGTTCCTGATAAAGGAGATGATAGTGGAGTCAATTTTAAGAACGGAGAATGGGACGGCATTGATGGTTCACCGAGTGAGACAAAATCATTTGATATTCCTGTCGCATCAGGAGACACAAGAGTCTTTAAAGATGGTGTAGAATTAGAGATAATAACAAACTATACAGTATCGGGTGGCAAAGTGATTTTCAATACGGCACCTTTATTAAACGAAAGTGTATCAATACTGAAAATAGTTTCAGTCTGACTGAAAATTTAACAAACGGAGATGTATAAATAGATATATGGCAAATCTAAATGACTACTCAAAACCTAACTCTAAGGTAAATGCTACTAAAGACATCTATGCAGACTTGGATATTATGTTTTCTGCTAATCCTATCTCAGGTGATATCACAACAAAGAAGGATTCAGATGCAGTTAAGAGGTCAGTAAAAAACATTTTGTTGACTAATCACTATGAGAGACCATTTAAGCCGAACTTTGGCGCTAACTTAAGAGCAATGTTGTTTGAATTAGACGGCATTGGCGCAAAAAAGAGAATAAAAAAGAACATAATTAAGACCTTATCGATACTAGAACCAAGAATCGGTAGTATTAGAGTAGATATAAGCGAAACAGAGTCTAATAATATAGATGTAAGAGTAAGTTATATCATTAGAAATGGTCTAAACCAATCAAGTGTAGATTTTAAAGTAAGTAGGGTACGATAATGGCAACAAACAGTTCACAAATAAACGCAACCGATTTAGATTTTGATACTATCGCAGAGAATATCAAAACATATCTAAAGGGTCAAGAGAAATTTAAAGATTACGACTTCGAAGGTTCTAATATGTCAGTTCTAATTGACATGTTGGCATATGCAGGACACATTGGTGGTCTAAATTTAAACCTTGCAGCCTCAGAGATGTTTTTAGACTCAGCACAACTCAGAAAGAATGTAGTATCTCGTGCAAAAGACTTAGGGTTTACTCCTGCATCTGAAAGGGCATCGACTGCTCAACTAGAAATCAAACTGAGTAACATTAGAAACGCAGACCAAAGTACGCCGACAGCGAATGATATGACTATATTTAGAGGACATAACTTCGCTACATCATATGATGGCGTATCATATAACTATGTTTGTGCATCATCTAAAGTACCTACTAGAGACGGCAACATATTTACATACAGTCCAGTAGATATCATTCAAGGACAATACATAACAGATTCATTTGTCTTTGATACCCAAATTAAGAACGCAAAGTTTGTAGTATCTAATTCAAGAGTTGACAAATCCAGATTAGAAATATCTGTAAACTCAAATGGTGTAGTATCTAAGTATGCTTTATCAACAGATGTATCAACTATAGTAAGTGCATCTCGTGTATTCTATGCACAAGAGAACGAAGAAGGATTCACTGAGATATACTTTGGTGATGGCGTGTTGGGTGCAGCTCTAAAAGATGGTGATGTTATTAACGCAACTTATATTGCAGTAGATGACATTCATGCCGATGGTGCAAAACTATTCAGTATGATTAATAATGTTAATGGATTCTCAAACGCTAGTATCACGACTTTGGTTGTTTCGGGTGGTGGTGCAGAGAAAGAATCTATAGACTCAATCAAATTTAAAGCAACAAAGTTCTATACATCTCAGAACAGACTGGTAACACTGAATGACTACAAAGCAAAGGTCAGTGAGTATTACCCGAACGCAGATGCAGTTGCAGTATGGGGTGGAGAAGATAATGACCCACCTGAGTATGGTAAAGTATTCATAACACTTAAACCTCAGAACGCAGACTATCTATCAGTTTCAGAAAAGTCAGTAGTACAGAACAAGTTAAATCAATTAAACATGTTGACTGTTAGACCAGTAATTATAGATGCAGAAATAGTTAAGATTCTATTGACTACTGTATTCAAATACAATGCCGCTGATACTACATTATCAAAAGGAGAATTAGAGACTATCGTAAGAAGTTCTATAGTTGCTTTTGATAATACAAATTTAAACAACTTCGACAGTATATTCAGACATTCAAATCTTGCTAAGGCAATCGATGAGACGAGTGTATCTATACTATCGAACATTACGAATGTTAGATTACAAAAGAGAAAACAAGTTAAGATAAGTTTCTCTGAAGGATTTAATGTTCTATTTGGAAATGGTTTTTATCATCCACATGACGGTCATAATAAGGCGTCAGGTGGGGTTTTAACCTCAACAGGTTTTAAGGTCGATGGCGATACCGTTAATACTTACTTCTTTGATGATAATGGTTCTGGTTTAGTCAGAAGATATTCAGTCAATAGTGGTACAAGAGTTTTCGCAGACCTAAGTGCTGGCACTATAAATTATGCCAGTGGAAAAATTTCGATTGATGCCATCAAGTTTACCTCAACAGTAAACAGTGACACATCGATAGACTTCACCGTTGTACCCTCAAGTTCAGATGTTGTTGCAATTAGGGGTTCCCTAATTGACATCAGTGTTGACGACATTAAGGTAACAGCAGAAGTCGACACCATTAGTAGTGGTGAAAGCAGTGCTGGGGTAGGATTTGTTTCTACTTCTAGTACTAATTATTAAAAAAATATGAAACAAGTGGTCACGGTTTATGCCGTGAGTAGTTTCCCATTTAATTGGATTATAGGAGGAAAATTAAAATGGCAGATAAGAAAATAACAGCATTAACAGAGATAGCGGCAGGTGATGTCAACAGTGTAGATTTACTACATGTGGTTGATAACCCAGGCGGGACTCCGGTTAATAAAAAAATGAGTTTGGCTAGAATGTTTAACAATCTACCAACTTACATTGCATTTGATGATGTTGAAGCATTGACAACTGGAACAGCGATTAGTGTCACTAAAGCTGTAACACAAATCAATATGGCTAGTGTCAGTGGTGACCAACAGTTCACCCTTGCAAGAGGAACATCAGTTGGACAAATCAAAGTTATCGTAAGATTAGATGACGGCGATACAGACAATTGTGATATCACGGTAACTGGTTGGACAGACTCTACAGTCGCAGCCCCTCAGATTCTTTTAGAAACTGGTGGTGCAGTAATTTGTATTGCTCTAGGTTCAGAAGGTTCATTGACTTGGCATCCACTCTCAGTAGTTGGTACTAATTCAGTAGTAGCTGGTATCTAATACCAAATAGGATTTATAGATGGCACATGAAAAACATATTGTAGATAGATTATCTACTCGACTACCAAGTCTTCTTCCTGAGTATATCAGAGATGAGGCACCAGTATTTGAGTTGTTCCTACAATCGTATTTTGAGTATCTAGAATCCGAAATCATAGTCCTGACATCGAAAGGTGAATTAACAGGAATAAGATTAGAGGACGGTACCTCTCAAACAGCGTCAACGATTCTGATTGAAGCAGGTACCGACACCTCGGCTCCCGATATATTAACATCTAGAATAATACAAGAAGGAGTGACAGAACCGTTTACAGTGGGTGAATACATCTACGGAAACAAAAGTGGTTCAGTCGCAAAAATTAAAGTTATTAATGGACTAACATTAATAGTTGACACTATATCAGGTACAGGTTTCTCACCAACAGAAACGATTGTAGGAAGAGATAGTTCTCAAACAGGTACTATATCAACATACAAAGAGAATTCAGTAGTAGCAAATAACAGACTACTAGACTATTCAGATATAGACCAAACATTGGATACATTTTTACAATATTTCCAAAAAGATTTTATACCGTCTCTTGATTTAAAAGAGACACAAAACCCAAGATTAACTCTTAAGAACATAGGCACCCTATACAAACAAAAGGGTACTGCTGATTCAGTCAAGTTCTTAATGAGATTACTATATGGTGAAGATGCCGAGATAAAATATCCGATAGATGAAACAGTATTTGCATCGGAATCAGGATACATCGAAGAAAGAAGATTGGCTATTGCCATGGTTAGTGGCGCACCAAAGAGTAACGATAGAATAAGACAATATGATGTTTCAGATGCTACTATAGTAACAGCAGAGGCAATCGTAGAACAAGTATCACCTATAGATTTAGCAAACAACATATACTCACTCTCTATTACGAGAGAACATAGGGGTGTATTTGAATTCAATAAATCAGCAACAGTATTAGACAGAGATGGTGTTACTACATATACAGGAACCGTTCAAGGTATCATATCAAAAGTTGATGACACCGAAGGTTCTATATACTTTGAACTAGAAGATAATTCTGGTGAGATACTAGACGAAGACGGAAATGGATTACTACACGAAGAAACCTCAACTGGTTCTATGTATAGTCCAGCAGATTTTGTAAACTTCACTGGTGGAAAATTAGATACAGATGTAAATAGAGCTACATCAAACATAACAGAATTGTCGAGAGGTCCGGTAGAACATATCTACATAGATTTATCTGGCCAAAACTATACTGGCGGAGAAATAGTTGTCTTTGACGATGCAAGTTCCGGTGGTAATGGTGCAGAGGCCGTCATTGGTGCAGTTGGTGATGAGATAATACTAGAAGATGCGATGTCAGATGAACAGTTTGAGATAACCGCAACTGCAAACCAAACAGTATTTGGTGGTGTAATACAAACAGGCGATAGATTCGACAATGTATTAGATGACCATGGTTTCCCAATATCTATTAATAGATTTCATGGTGCATGTGAAGTTCACATTGACGGCATAGTTCAGTCGCAATCAACATATACTATAGAACCACAAAAGATAACATTCACAACAAATCCTAATTTGTCTGGTGGAGAAAGAGTAGAAATATTTACAGATAAGAGTAGAGTCTTATACGAAGACGGTGACGAGATGTTACTTAATGCCTATCAGAACACTGTAGGCGGCTCTATTATATCAACAGACCAAAGAGTACGAAGAGTTCAGATAACAAATGGTGGCGCAGGTTATTCAACATTGCCATCCGTATTCCCAGGTGGTTATCTATACTTCAAAGATATCACAGGATATCAACAAGGAGAAATTGTTACTGGTGCAACATCAAATGCAACAGGTACAGTTCTTAGATTAGAACCAAAGACTAATAGACTTGTAATCAAAAGGTCATCTTCTGATACTGGTATTTTTGTCAAGGGCGAAAACGTAGTCGGTAGTAATTCTTCTACCAATTTAGTTTGTACTACTGCAAAAGTTACAGAAGGTACAGGTGGTAAATTCTATGCATGGTCATCTAAGATTGGTGGTGTTGAAAAACTAACATTATCTAATCAAGGTAGTAAATTTGATGCTAATGCAGTACTAGATGAACTTACATCTATGCATAACATGTTGGTAACTACTCCTTCAGGTACACCAAACAAAGGTGTAACAATTACTGGTGTTATCTCTGGTGCAACAGCGCAAGTAGAGTCATATGATAATATCAGAAACATACTTAAATACACTAATCTTGTTGGTATGTTTATCAACGATGAGAAAGTAACCTTTGAAAGTACAGACAGTTTCTTAATTCTTAAGAATGACCCGTACACTGCAAGAGGTAAAGTTGCTGGTGAGGGTATTGTAAATGACAATTTCTTGAGTGATAAAGGTTTCTTATCTTCTAAAGTCGCAAATATACATGATAGTAAATTCTATCAATCACACTCTTATGTCATTAAAGTTGGCGAGAGTATTAATAAGTATCGTTCAATAGTTAAAGACCTAGTTCATCCATCTGGTCATTTATTCTTTGGTGAGGTTGCACTTAAATCTCAACTCTTAGGATCCTCTAAATCTGGTGTCAAAGATATACCATTTGATGTGAACGAAGAAAACAAAATGGGTATAGTTTCAACCAAGTTTGTTCCTACAATTGTCATTCAGGCTTACCCTACAGACAATGTATTAATGGAAGAATCTACTAGAGATGTACCTGTAAGATTAGAGACTGAAGATAATCATCTATTAGAGAACGAAGACTCAAGAGAGAACAAAGCACATCTAAGTAAAGAAACTCTCATGTTATTCCACACAACTTCAACTGAAGTTGATAATCAGATAATGGTCACTCAATATAAAGAGGCATCAGGAATAAATGCATCTACTAATGGTCTTAGAGTTCACGGTGGAGAGATTAAAGGTGCAGGTCACTTAAACATTCTAAACAGAAAAGAGTTCATAACAACTGCATTAGATACTAAACTAGACAATGACCCAAGTACTGTAGCATCAACCAAGAGACCAACAATAACAGAATTCAATACATTCATACAAAAATCTCCAAGAAGAGATGGCGCTGTGACTGTATTAAATCTCGAAACAGCAGACCACGATTACTATGTAAACAATACAGATGTTCCTTTAACAAGTGAATTTGGTAATATTGCAATAAGACCTGCTGACTCAGGTAAAGTATTCCAATTATGGCAACCGTCAGAAGAAATATTGATACTTGAAGATGGAACTAAAATACTAAACGAAGAACCTTTAAACTATGTAAGACTCGACCCATTTGATAGAGATTTACATGGCGAAAAGATACTAATGGAAAATGGCGAAGGTAGTTTCTTATTAGAAGATGATACTGTACCTGAGACTAGAGAACATTTCGTAACTGAAAGGTCCATTGAACTAGACAATCCTTACATGTACATGGAAGATAATTCTAGAATAGTATTCGAAGACGATGTTGTTTTGATAGACGAAGAATCTGGTGAAGAAGTTCACACATTCATTCCTATTGGCCCAACATTGAAAACCCTAAATATGATTGCATTTCAAAATACTTATAGAATCGGTAGATTTATGTATTTAGAATCGGGCAATACTGCTGTTAATTCTGGTGGCGTAAATACAGAATATGACAGAGAAGATGAACATAGAGTCGTAATGGAAGATGGTAGTGGTTCTATATTATCAGAAGAATCGGTATCAGAAGGATTAAGTATAAAACAGATGAGTGACATGACAGGTCTTTTATATGTCAGTGAGATAAACAAAAGACAAAGAAAAAGAACTAATATTGCATTCAGTTCTTATGTTAATTCATCAAATGTTTCAAATAGTGGCCTTTAGGCATTATAAATAATAGAACAAATATAAAGAATAACTTGGAGTTATAAAGAAAATGGCAGCAATAATCACAGAAAAATTCAGAACGCATAATGCGAGACAGTTCATTGAAGACTTTTCAGAAAGTAATCAGAAGAATTATGTCTTCATAGGTCGTTCTCACGCATGGACAGATGACACAAGTCCTCCTGCTCCGGCAAACTCAGAATCAGAAGAAATTGGAGCATTTGAAGATATGATTGCTCTCAAGGCAGTTTCTTCAACAGATATCTCACATGGACTAGTTAGATACAACTGGACAACAGGTACTAAGTATGATGAATACAGAGACAACTACTCTGCTTCAAATACAACCAATGTCACAGGTGTTTCAAACTTCTTCGATGGAAGAGGATATGTAATTACAGACGAATTCAAAGTATACAAATGTCTAAGAACAGGCGTAAACTCAAGTAATGTTATCATTAATTCAACTGTTAAACCAACATCTGTTTCAACAACAATACCAGAAGTAACCGCAGACACAGGCGCATCTTTAGGATATATGTGGAAATTCATGTACTCAGTTACAGCTTCAGATGTTATCAAATTTGTTACTAACGACTTTATACCAGTTAAAACATTGGGTGCTAAAACATCTGTATCAGGTTCTGGTACAAATGGTGGGTTTGGTACAACCGCAACGAATGACGGTTCTGCTCAATGGGATGTAGAAACTGCCGGTGTAGATGGCGCAATCTTTCACTATACTGTAACCGCTGCCGGTTCTGGTTATACTAGTGGTGCAAGTACTACATTTACAGTTAATGTTCCTGTACGAGGGGACGGTTCTGGTGCAGAAGTTACTCTAAGTTTTGTTTCTGGCGTTTTAGACCAAGTATATCATCGTTCGGGTACTTCTTACTGGGGTTCAGGTTATAAAAGGGCATCATTGGCAACATTAGACTCAACAGTCACAGGCATCGCAGGTGGTTCGGCCGCTACAGTTCATATACACATGTCACCAATCAATGGTCATGGTGCAAACCCAATCGAAGAATTAGGTGGTAACTATGCAATCGTAAACTCTAGATTAGAGTTTGGCGAAGGTGGTGGAGACTTCCCAACAGACAACGATTTCAGAAGAATCGGTCTTATTAAGAATCCAGTTAAATCAGATGGTGGTACTATTTCTAACCTAGACTCAATGACTGCAACAAACTTGTTGACAGTTGATAACGCTGCTTCAATCAGTGTTGATGACCTTCTTACAGATGCCGCTTCAGAATCAGCGACTACTGCCAAAGTTAGAGTCGTATCTAAAACTAGTAACACATTAAAAACTCTACCTGTCGCAAACACAGGTGGTGAATATGTTGCATTCGCTAATAGTGATGCTGTCTATAAAGCAGGCGTAAAAGTTGCTGATGTAACAGCAAGTGGTGTTTCTGCTAGTCATCCAGAGATGACAAGATTCACAGGTCAAATACTCTATGTTGAAAATAGAGGCGCAGTATCAAGAGCCGCTGACCAGATTGAAGATATTAAACTAATTATTGAAATGTAATACAGGGAGTTTAACTCCCATTTTACATTACTTTTAAATTTTTAAAGAAGAATAAACTATGTCAGAAAAAACAGACTTAAATATATCACCATACTACGATGACTACAATGAGGATAATAATTATCACAAAGTTCTATTTAGAGCAGGTAGACCACTACAGGCAAGAGAACTAACTCAGTCACAATCTATCTTACAGAACCAAATACAGAAATTTGGTAATCACATGTTCAAAGAGGGTTCGATTGTAAATGGTGCTGAATCAGATATCGATATGGATGTCGAATTCGCCAAAGTCGAGGCAGTTAATCCTAACTCTTCTGGCACCGCCGATGTCGCTACTTATCTAAGTTCTTCAGTAACTAAACTATTGCAAGGAGAGACATCTGGCGTAGTCGCACAGGTGGTAAAAACAGTTGCACAAACCGGAACAGATTCAGACACACTCATAGTAAGATACTTACAACATGGTACAGACGGAACTTCAACTACAAATCCTTCTGAGAGATTTAATGCTGCTGAAGAGTTAATTGAAGTCAATGTTAGTGCCGCTGGTGCAGTAACAAGTGCATCAAACAACAACGAATTCAAAGTAGTTTCAGCTGGGTTAACACCAGTTGGTCGTTCATCTATTGCATCTATAAGTGAAGGTGTTGTATTCTTAAGAGGATACTTTGTTAAAGTAGATGCACAAACAATCGTATTAGAAAAGTATAATGGCAAACCTTCTTATAGAATTGGTATTGACATTAAAGAAGAAATGATTACTTCTGGTACTGATACATCTTTACTAGATAATGCACAAGGTACAACAAACGAAAATGCCGCTGGTGCAGATAGACTTAAGTTCACATTAACACTTAATAAGTATGCCGTAAGTACTACAACTGATACAAACTTTGTAGAGTTGGGCAGAGTTAGTAATGGTGTAATTGAACTAGAAGTAAAAAGACCAGTATACAATCACATAGAAAATACACTTGCACGAAGAACATTTGATGCAAACGGTGATTTTGTATTACAACAATTTACACATTCATTTAGAGAACATTTAAACGATGGAAGTTTCAACAGAGGATTCTACGAAGCATATCAAGGCGGAGACGAGAGTAAAGGAGTTATGCAAATATCTCCTGGTAAAGCATATGTTAAAGGTTACTCTATCGATAAAACAGGAACAACTAATCTAGAATTCAACAAGGCAAGAACATCAGAGGCGCTTACGAATGCGAACTCTCCTGCTAGATTAGGAAACAAATTAAGAATCTTCAACGCACATACTTTACCAGAGTTTGGTGATTCAACTACTACAAATTCATACAAAGCAATTAAACTATTTGATAAGGCAGTTGCAACTCCAGGAACACTAAACGCATATGCAGATGCAAATCATGTTGGCCATGTTGGTTTTGCGAGAGTAAGAAACATAGACGAAGAGTCAACAAGTTTCAATAACTTATATCTATTCGATATTAAGATGTTTACAATGTTATCTTGTACAGTTGCAACAAACAACTTTAAGGCAGGTGATAAAGTAACAGGTGCAACATCAAACGCAACAGGTATTGTTGCATATGAAGATGCTACAAACAATCATATCATGTTACATGATGTTGTTGGTGTATTTAAAACAACAGATGCAATCTCAGTAAAAGGACAAGGTACATACAGTTCATCTTCTACAATCACTGCTATTCGTAGTTTCCAAGTAGAAGATTCTAGAAGTGTTGGTCAAACAGCAACAGATAGTGGTGAACAAAACTTCACTGCCGATGTGGCATTAGACAATGACAAAATCATATCAGGTATAAGTACAATAACCGCTGCTGGTGCAATCACTGGTTTAGGAACTGCATTCATTACAGAATTAAGAAAGGGCGATATCGTATTAGATGGCACAGGCGCAGTTCAAATAATTAGTGCTACCCCAACAAGTAATTCAGCTGCACAAACAGTTGCAACTAGTAGTGTAGGGACTGCAACCAATGTTGCATTACTTAGACGAAGAGCAAAACTTTACAATCAAGACCAATCCGCTTCAGTATTTGCATGGCCTAGAGACCATGTAAACAAAGTAACACCTACTGAAGTTACAGTCAAGTATCAAAAAGAATTTACAGTTGGTTCTTCTGGTGAGATAACACTCACAAAAGAATCAAACGAATCATTTGAACCAAGAAATAACGATAACTATCAATTTGCAATTGTTAAACAATCAACGAATGCATCTAGAACAAGAAACAATGGTGTAGTATTGAAAGGCGATACTGTCGCTTCAATCAATGTGTCTTCAGGCGAAGTTGTATTGGGTACAGCTACTGATACTGGTGCAATAGTAAGGGCGACATATACAGTAAGTCAAACTAATCCTACTGCAAAATCAAAGAACTTGAGAGAGTACCGAACAGTAAGATTCTCTAAGAACGATGCACACTCAGATAATCCATTCTATGGAAGTGCATATGACCACAAAGAGTTATCACTTGGCGTATCAGATGTATTTAAAATTAGAGGAATATTCGAGGCAGTTCCAGGAACAGACACAAGTGGTGTTGCAACACCTCCGAACGCAGCTATAACTATAACATCGGGTTCAATTTCAACAGGAAACGTACTTAAGGGACAAACAACGGGTGTTCGTGCCAAACTTATTGACTGGAACGGAACTGGCAATACTGCATATTTCTACTATCTATCAACTAATACATTCACCGCAGGTGAAACAGTTGTTGATGAGACAACAGGTGCAATTGCAACGATAACAACATTAGGAACTAATTCTCCTGATATCACAAAAAGATATTTCTTAGACAATGGTCAAAGAGATGGTTACTATGACCACGCAAAACTTGTATTAAAACAAGGACAAACAACACCAAACAATCAGATAACAGTTATCTTTGATATGTTTACAGGTGGTTCTGGTGATTTCTACAGTGTGAGTTCATATACAA